>Ga0075522_10004038_pt1 | contig 10580 bp, 23 predicted proteins | sample NGEPerA_FD_74796 | JGI IMG/M metagenome (GOLD analysis project Ga0075522, IMG submission 74796) | Arctic peat soil microbial communities from the Barrow Environmental Observatory site, Barrow, Alaska, USA - NGEE PermafrostL2-A | ecosystem: Environmental > Terrestrial > Soil > Wetlands > Peat ...
GATTATTGCCGTAAGTTTTGTGAAGAAGTGCCGCTAAATTGGCCATTCGGATGTGTTTGTCGTCCATGCCGACGAGTTCACCCGATCCGCACCATTTGGTGAATTCCCCAAAAGGTGTTGCTTTTGCTATCACCGTATGGTGATATTCGGCCATGGAGCGCAAAGAACTGACGGTATTGAAAGAATACCTGGCCGATCTCTCTATTGAGGATCGGGACAAGTTAGCTACGGCCTGCGACACGACGGCCGGACACCTTAAAAATGTTGCTCATGGTTCCCGGTCGTGTTCGGTCGAGCTGGCCATCGCGCTAGAGCGCGAGACAAAGGGGAAGCTGCGTTGCGAGGATCTGTGTCCAGACGTTGACTGGAAGTACCTCCGCACCCGCGGCGCTGCGCTTTCAGCGCGCACGTCATTGGCCTGATCTGCGATGCCCATTCTCAAGGGGGCATTCCGCGCATCGGCACGACTTAATCTGCCACATTCTGTTAAGGACGCGCTGTGAGCGTCCCGCTCAAGGACTTCAGCGTCGGCCTGTCCGATTCCATTCATGCCGCATTGGAAGCCGAAAGTCTCGCGTTCGATAAGACCATGCAGGTCATCGCGCGCGAAATCCTGCAGGAATGGGCGGATCGCAAGCATCACGCCTACACGGTATATGCGCGTCGTGTGCTCTCCAACGGTATGCAGGGGGAGTTGCCCGGGCTGGAGACCGAATTACCCGGGTCGACGACCGGAAATGCCGGAATCCAACGGAAAGGGCCGAAGCGATGAACCGCTTCCAACTCCTGCGCGCCGTAAGTCCGCTGCATTGGCTGTACTGCTGTCTTTACGGCCGCCGCGTCGCGACAGGCATCTGGCATATCAGGCGACTGGACCGCATCGCGGACAAGCAGGGGTTCACATGAGCCTGCGCGCCGCACCACGCCACACCATAGGCCCGTGGCGATGATTTGCACTTTCGCCTCACAACTGTCCTTCGGCGCGACGCTGGGACTGGTGATCTATCCACCCATAGCCGGTGCGCTGCTGATCATGGGCGCCTATCTGGCCGAGAAGATACTCAGCGGTCTTTTTCCGAACCGGAAAGGGGAGAAGTAGCCATGCGCTCCACGATATTCAGAAGTGGAACGAGCAGCCGCAAGCTCAACGCGATCGATGCGCCCACTGCCGTGAGAACGCCCATAAAGAGATCAGCTCGACCGATCGGCGTCCTCGACATTAATAACCTGCCGCCGAACAACGCGATTAAGGCTGTTGCCCCGTATGTGAGGAACCTCTTTTGCAGCCATGCGTACAGGCGTTGGCGCTTCTCCCAGCCAGCATCTAAGGCCTTTGTCAGCACATACAGAAGCAGACCGGCGATGCAGGTTGAGCCGGCCGAGATCAGTGATTGGAGCACAGTTTTCTCATCCATTGTCCGTCCTCTCCGTGTGTGTTTTGAACCTTGCACTTCAAGGCTAGCACGGGGTAGGGCGGGCCCCATTGGTGGCGGCGAATGAATATCCGCGCCGCATTCCGAGTTCTGTTTTACCGCGAGGACGAAATCCTATCGCGGCTCGATCTGATTCTTTCAACCCTTCAGGAGATCAAGCGAATGAATGCCCAAGTCAGCACCACTGTTCAGCAGGCCGTCGATGAGATGACCGCGGCGGTCGCGGCCGAGACCACGCTCGACGCCAGCATCGATACATTCATTGACAGCGTACCGGACCTGATCGCCGCTGCGGTCGCCCAGGCCCAAGCCAATGGAGCGACGCCGGCGCAGCTCGCGGCCTTCGATACGCTCACGCAGACGATGACCGCGAACGCGGCGACAGTGAAGGCCGCTCTCACCGCCAACACGCCCGCCGCCGCAGCCTCCGGCACCTAACCCGGCAGACAGGGATGGTCGACAGGGGAATGATCGCTCGAGTAGGGCGATCCCGCTTCGCATTGCCAGCACGGATCAGTGCGGCAGTGACACGCAACTGTGCGATCCCCGCACAGGCACAGGATAGCCGCACGCTGTTCCGCGGCTGTCCATTCAACGCCGGCGGCCTTCGCCGGCGTTTTCTTTGGGGCCTGACATGAGCGCCACAGTGAAGGAAAAGGCAGCCCAGAGGACCGAGCTAGATCTCAAGATCGACATGCTATGGCATCGCTTAGTTTCGGCTGAGACCCTCGAATTGAGGTGTCATTACGGGCGGGAATTTACGACCGCCATTCGCGCTCGAAACGCGGCACGTTCGATCGATGAGGTAGCGAGGCTCGAGCACGAGCGTGGACTGGTGCCATTTACGCAGATACGCGGTGCCGAATCAGGCAAACCGCTGACGTATTCCGAGCGCCTACGAGATCCGCGCTGGCAGCGACGGCGCCTGGAAATCATGCAACGCGCAGGCTTCATCTGCGAGGAGTGCGTAGCCCAGGACCACCGCACACTGAATGTTCATCACAAGGTCTACCGCCGCGGCGCGATGCCCTGGGAGTACACCGATGACGAGCTCGAATGCCTGTGCGAGGACTGCCACAGGAAGCGACATGCGCATGTGTTGGGACAGCACTGATGGCGAAGCAGCAGCCATTTCTGCCGCTGTTTTTCGGCGATTTTATGGCTTCAACTGCCGAGTGGAAGGGCCTGGAAGCCTCACTTTATCTCACGCTTTTGGGCTACGAATGGTCAATCGGAGACCTGCCAACAGAGCCAGCAAGACTGTGCACGTTGGTGCGGTGGGACCGAAAAATGTTTGACCGATGCTGGCCACAAGTTGCGGTCAAGTTTGTCCAGCGTGGCGACCGGCTGGTCAATGAACGCCTTGAAATTCATAGAGCTAGGGCTGTGGAGATCGCCGGCAAGAACTCTGCGTCAGGTAAAAAAGGTGCGGAAACCCGATGGCACAACGATAGCGACCGCCGCAAAAGCGCCAATGGCGCAGATATGGCGAGCGCCATAGAACCGCCAATGGCGGAGCGCCATGCTAAAAACGATGGCGCTCAGAATGGCAATCCAAACCATCCCATACCATCCCATCTTAAACCCAAGAGAGAGAGCGCTTCTGCGAAGCGCGCCAAACCGGTCAAGACCACCCTTCCGACCGAATTCCAGCTGGACCATGAGCTCAGGCAATACGCCATCGATCGCCTACCGGACGTCGATCCGGATGCGTTGATGGAAAGCTATCGCGGCAAGGCCATAGCCAAGGGCTGGGAGTATGCAAACTGGCGCCAGGCGTTTCAGGACTACGTGCGCAACGCCATGCCGAGCTCCGGGCACTTTGCCGCAGGCCAGTACCCCCGCATCACAAAATCTCAGGCGGCCGTCGTGCCGATGTTCCGATGAGCACCTGGGCGGATCTCAAGACGCTGCGCGATGCCGGACACCGACCGGCCCACATGCTCACGGTCTTTGCTGGGGCCCATCGCAACTTTCGAGCAGCGATGATGGATATCGGCGCCATGGTGATCGATCACGCACCGGGCAAGTCGATCCCGCTGGAGCTCCTAGGCGGTCTCGACGTGCTGCTGATGTTCAGTCACTGCGGGCAGGCCTCGGAGCTCGCATCGCGCTTGTCGACCGCGAAACATCCGCCGCGCCGCTGTCGCGTGTGGTGCGAATGCAGTCACGCGCTGACCGTGCTGAGCGGCCCGTGCCCGAAGGAGGCGGCATGAATCGCACGAAGATCGGCGGCATTTTCGTTCGCACCGATGACCCTGCGTATCTCGAGCACCAGCTCGACGCGCCGGCCCAGGTGTTCAACCTGGAGACGCTGAATGTCTCCGAACTGCGGATCGCGTATCGGGATAAGCAGCGAAATTTCAGCACTTGCCCGGTCGATCCGGACGGCCGCGTGCTGCGCTTCTTCCCCGGCGGTTTCACGATCTGGTCCGGCTATCCTGGTGCTGGCAAGACGACGTTGCTGCGCCAGCTCGCCTGTCACCTGCTGCACAAGGATCAGTCCGTTTTCGTCTGCTCGCTCGAGGAGACGCCGATGGATGTCTTCATGCGCCACGCCTGTGTCGCGCTCGGCACCGACAATCCCAGCGATGACGGCCTGCAGTGGTGCGCGGATGTCTGGAGCGATCGCTTCAAGCTATGGAATTACCGGCCGGCAAGCGGCGATGCCGGGCACCAAAAGATATTCGCAGCGATCCGCGTGCTGGCGCGCGACTACGGAGTTCGCCACGCCATTATCGATTCGCTGATGTGCCTTGACGTGCCCAGCAGCGATTGGGAGGCGCAGCGGCTTTTCACCCAGGCGATGGCCGCGACGGCTGAAGTATCCGGATGCCACATTCACCTGGTGGCGCATCCGCGAAAGCCCGCGCAGGGAGGCGCCGAAGCTGACATTGGCGATGTAGCTGGTTCTGCGGATCTAGGCAGAAAGGCCGACAACGTGTTGTTCGTCAAACGCGCGACCAACGAGTCGGCGATCGTCGCAGACGGCCGCACGCCGATGCTGGTTTCCATACGTAAGCAGCGTTACGGGACAGGGGACATCAAGGACGTTGCCGGTTGGTTCAACCGACAGCTGCGGCAATTCACGCTGAATCAGTTTCAAGATCCCCCGACCCGCTACTTGCCAGAAATGGCTTATGAGCGGCGCATCGCTGCGGAGCCGCTGGAGCTCACATGAAACCCACCACCGCATACCGCGGCCTCGCCATCACGCTGCTCGCACTGGCCGTCGTGAACGTGCTGCTGGTGTTGTCGCTAGCCAGTTCGACCCGGCAGAACATCCGACTGCTCGCATCCGTCAACGGACTGCTGGCCGCCGATGCGCGGCTCAAGGACGTAGCGTCGAAATTGGAAACCGCCGATGCCTTGCTGAACCTGGACTACCAATCACTCGCGTCTGAATGCCAGCGCGAGATTGCAGAGCACACGTCACCGCTGAACACAACCGAAGCCATAGCGGGGAGCACGCAATGACGCGCCTGATCGATCGGCTGCAAGCGATGCGCAACACGCTCGCGCACGACGAATACAGCGCGGGCGATGCCTGTCCGCGCGACGTGCGGACCAAGCTGCGCCGCATGGACCGATGGCTTGCCGTGTTGCGCGCAGTGCAGGGGAGGATGCCATGCTGAGCGAACCGCAGTTCCGTGCCGGTGACCTGGCGATTGTCGTGTGTTCGGATGACCCGAACGTGCGCGTCGGTCAGGAAGTGATGGTCATGCGCGTGCATCCGTTTCCGGATTGCATATTCGGCTTTGATTACGAAATTGAAGTGCCGGGTACGGCTAGCCGGTATGTCTGCAGACACCGATGCCTTAAACGCAGACCGCCTCCGCCGATTGCGAAAGTGGATTGGATGAGCCTGTGCAAACTCACACCTCGACAAACGGAGATCGCGTGAACAACAAATCTGTCCGTCGCACAGCGCCCGCCAAGGCACCGATCCAAAGCGAAGTCATAGCGGTGCTGATGAAAATGGAAGCTGCATTCGATGCACGGCTGCGTGCGATCGAGGGTCCGGTGGAAGGCCTGCTTATGGCGCATCGCGGTCTCGGTATCCGCTTCGATGGACTGGAGGCGCAGATCGGAGACGTACACACGGAACTGAAAAAGCTGGCCGATGAGAACCGCCAGTGGCGCCGGCACTGCGAGCGACTGCTGCGTGCGAAGGAATCGCTGCTCGAGGCGCTGGGCCGGCAGTCGTTCAACCAGGCGGTATCCATCGAAGGGCTCAACACGGATGACATCGCGCGAGCACTGCGAGAAGTGAAGGACGGCCCGATGCACCGGAATGCTGGCAATTAATTCGTTCAAACAATCAGGGGAAATTCATGCTGACGCTTTCACGACGCGACTGCAAACTCGGCTCCAAACAATCCTCGGACACGAAGGAGGCGGAAGGCGCTGCCGAACCGCTGCGCATGCTCACGTTCGAGATCGAGGAGATGATGCTCGACAAGAACGAACTCAATGCGCTGCTGAGCGAGCCACACGCACACGGCGTGCTGTACGACACCGGCGCGCGTCCTGTCGAGCCGTACCTGAAGTGCTTCAAGGCGCTGGAGTTCGAGGCCGTCACGAAGGGCGCGTATGTCGAACTCGCGTTCGGTCTGGATACCGAGATCAAGTTCACAGAATGCACGCTGTCGAAAATTAAGCTGTCGCTGCGCGTCGGCGGACTCACCGCGCTGTCGTGCAAGGTGACCACGGCATCGGTGCTCGACGACACACTGCCGCTGCTGTTCGAGCAGTTCGGTAAGGCGATTGAGTGCGAGCTGCGCGCAGAGCCGCCGGGTGCTCAGCAGGACTTGCCGCTGAACAAGTTCGAGGGTGACGACGCGCCGAAACCGCCCAAGTCCAAACCGGTGCGACGAAGCACGAAACGCAACGGTAACGGCAGACCGCACGCGCGGCATTGAGGCGCCACCATGAAACAGCTATCCGCAATCCTGGCCGCCGCACTGATCGTCGTGCTGTCTGGCTTTACCGCAACCACTTACGACCCGGCGAAAACGAGTCTGCAGCAATCCATCCTCGTGTTCATCCAGAGCAACTGCCCGTCAGGCGAAAACCCTACGCTGATCGCCTGCTATCACGCTCGCGCGCAAACGGTCACGCAGATCGTCGGTACGGTCGAGGCGATCGCGAAGCAGCCGAAGGCGACGCTGGCCTCGGTGCACGCAATCGCAGACAGCGCAATTGCCAACGCTCGCATCGAGGACGTACCAGCGCTGCGCGTCTTGCTCAAGCAGGCTGTCGCGATCATCGACCAGAAGATCGGCCAGCACGGTACCGGGGCTCTCACTAAGCCGCAGCGCGCGGTTATCGCCTCGGTAGGTGCGTGGGTGACGGACGTGTCGGAGAACTATCCGTTGAGTGCACCGGTCACGAATCACGGCGAGGGACTGCGCGACAGTGCGGGCAAACCGATCATGAACGTGGTGCCGGCCCGCAGTCCCTGATGCCAAACAGCGCGACATTTCGGCTTGAGTACCCGCCGACGGCGAACAATCTGTTTCGCACGTTGACGAAGGGGCCGCTGGCTGGGCGTCGCGTGCTGACCGGGGAGGCGCAGGCTTACCGCAAGGGCGTCGGCCAGCAGCTCGTGGCGCAGCGCGTACCGCGGCGAGTGCTGACAGGCAAGCTGACGGTGAAGATCGTCGTACGACCTCCGGATCGGCGCGCGCGTGACCTCGACAACGTTTGCAAGGCAATTCTGGATTCGCTCAAGGTCGCGGAATTGTTCGCTGATGACAGCGATATCGACGAACTGTACGTAGTGCGTGGCACGCCGCAGAAGCCCGGGCACGTTGTGGTGAGCGTGGCGGAGATCGCTGGCGAGGCGACGGATAGCGGCGAGCTCTTTGGAGCCACGGCATGACCGACCTGCAGGTCACCTACCAGCTCATCACGCACAAGGCGGAGATCGTCTTAGTGCCGTCCGCGCCATTGACCACGATGTCGTTTACGCCGTCTCAGGCGCGCGTGCTGGCCGCTGCGCTGGTCCACTTGGCCGATACGCTCGACGGTAAGCCTGCGGCGAAGCAGGCGCTGCAGTGAGCGTGGAGCGCGAATACAACGCCATCGGGTGGAGCGAGCGCGAGTTTAGGATTCTGCGCAGTGAATATCCGCGACTCGGCGCCAAGGAAGTTTCCAAACTGCTCCCCGGGCGCACCCCCAAGGCCTGCAATCGCATGGCGTGTAAGCACGGAATCCAGCGGGACCGACGGCTGAAGGGCCAAAATATCCCTTCGTAAATTCGTGCAGCCGTTGTAGTTTCCGTCGCACATCAAAGGCTTGCGACAGGGAACCGCTTGCTCAATACCCGCTTCAGGCGTGGGAGCTACGTACTGTGGATTGATCGCCACGGCACAACCGTCTACTGGCGCGGTGACTTCGACGACTGCTACATGCCGCGCGAGACCCCGACCCTGAAGCTGGCCGCGGTGTTCATTTCCGCCGCCCACGCGTACTGCTGCGCGAGACCCCACAAGCGGCTGTACGATTTCCATACCCGGTGCATCAGCGCGATCGCGCGCTCCGCGGCTCCCGAATGGGATGCGCATTTCAGCGACCGGCTCGTTGCGAGGATTCTCAAACCCGGATTTGTCTTGGAGGGTAGCGAATGAATGCAGCGGTCGATTACTTCAAAGCCGAACAACGGGAGAGTCGCGTGACCGAGGATGCCCCGCTATTCCACAGCGCTTTTCATGCCCTGCGCTTTGCCGTCACGCGGATCGGGGCGGCATCGCGTCCGATCATGAACCGCATGACCGACAAGAACATTGCGGAGACCGGACTCGGAGGCCTCGATGGCGCCGCCCAGGCCGGGATCATCATGTCGGTGATCCACCCGCTGGGGAGCGTGGCAGAAGCCGCCCTGATCGCGTCCTGTGCGCCCCATTCGCTGCCCTGTGCATGTCGCAAGGCCTGCTGTTCGGGACGCACGTTCAACTGGGTGTGGAATCAGGCGATCAGCAGCCTGTGCGAGAGCGCTGCCGTGTACCTGATACCGGGTACCGGCAAGCGCGCCCACGTCGTGGTCACAGAGCGGGCTTCATCGCTCACCAAGCAGTTTCGAGACGAGGATATCCGCGAAGGGCGATTCGAGCCCGGGATCAAACTCGGCGCCATCCTCAAAATCTATGGGGCCAAACTGACCATCGTGAACATCGCGGAGAGCGGCGGGGCGGATGCCGATATGGTCGGGCGGCTGCATCTGGCCATGCATCGCTGGCTCAAAGGCGCGCCGCGCGGGAAGGGCGGTGACGCTGTTGTCGGGGTCGAACCGGAGGCGTGGCAGAACGCGGAAACCGTGCTGCGCAACGCCAGAATTGTGGGGTAGCGGCTGTCAGTGAAACGCTCAGGAGGGCATCGGCAAGATTTGACTTCCGATAAAAGGTCGGGTACATGTCTGCACCAACGCTAGAGGCCCTTACTGCGTCCGAAGCGATCTCGAGGTTCTGGCGTCTGCCTGAATTGCCCCCTCTACCACGCCGGCGTGAGTGGGTATATTTCCTGGAATCTCAATCGGTTCCGTGCCTCGTCAAGATTGGCAAGGCGCAATCACTGCGCTGGCGCATCCTCACCGCGCAGTACATGAGCCCGGCGCCGCTCAAACTGGTCGGGGCTGTCAATGCTCCTGCGGGTACCGAGCGCATCATCCACGCGAAATTCAAGGCTTTGCGACACCACGGCTGGTGGTTCGCCGCTGACGATTCGATGCGCGAATTCATCGCCGAATTGCCGAAAGCCGGGCTGCTGCCGGCAGGGATGGCCGAGACCTGGTCCTCGCAGACCGGGATTGCGCTGATGCCGGAACGACGCCGGCGCCGCGGACCGAAAGCGCGCGGTTCGAACTCAGCGCTGATGCGGCAAGCTTTCGACTTCGACGAGATTCCGGCCCAAGACCCCCCCGTGGCCGGATAGCAGCGAGTGTCCTAACCGCTGTTCGACTTGCAGCCCGGATAACCTCCGGGCTTTTTTCTGTCACAACCTTTCGGGAAGAATTCTCATGGCGAAGCCTCATGCCGAAACGCACACCACGGCCAGCGCCCTGGTGGAGCGTGCGGCTGTGCTCGGTGTGGTGTCTGGTGTGCGCGCGGCACGCTGTTTCGACGCTGAGTCCAGTCCGATGGTGGAGACGCACTGATGGAGCCGGAGCCACAGGGAACGGAAGCCTCGAAGCTCGGTCGACCGAGTCCTTACCACCCCGACTTCTGTCAGAAAGCGGCGAACCTGTGCATTGCCGGCGCCACCGATTTCGAAGTTGCTGAAGCTCTTGGCGTTTGCGTTCGTACGATTTATCGCTGGAAGGCGGAGCACCCGGATTTTTGTCAGGCGCTGAAGGTCGGGAAGGAATTGGCCGATGAACGCGTGGAATCCTCGCTCTATCACCGCTCGGTCGGCTACTCGTACCCAGCGGTCAAGATCATGCAGAACGATGGCGCGCCGGTCATTGTTCCCTACATCGAACACGCGCCTCCGGACATCGGGGCCATCACGTTGTGGCTGACCAATCGACGCGGTGACAAGTGGCGGGCAAAGCAGGCCCTCGAGCACACCGGACGTGATGGCGTGCCGCTGTTGCCGCCCACCTTCCGCATGACCTTTCCCGATGTGGCGCCTGGGGATCCCGCTCCTGATGCTGCGCCGGCGCCTATCGATGAGTCAGACGACACCGAGTGAGTTACTGCCGCCGAAGCTTCGAGATTTGTTCTTCCGGCCAGGACGTAATGGCAGCATCGAGTACATACCCAGCCGTTACAAGGTTGCGCACGGCGGCCGCGGATCTGCCAAGTCGTGGGGGTTCGCCAGCGTAGCGGTGATCCTCGCGACGCAGCGCAAGCTGCGCGTGCTGTGCGCTCGCGAAGTGCAGAGCTCGATTCGCGATTCGATTTACCGATTGCTGTGCGATCGGATTGAGGCGCTCGGCTTCAGTGCCTATTTCGATATCCAGCGCGAGGGCATTCTCGGCCCGAACGGGTCTGAGTTTACTTTTGCCGGCGTCAAGACCGATCCGAACAAGATCAAGTCGGCGGAAGGCATCGATATCTGCCTGGTGGAGGAGGCGCACAAGGTCTCGGACGAGAGTTGGCGGATTCTGATCCCCACGATTCGCGAGTCTGGTTCTGAGATCTGGCT
>Ga0075522_10004044_pt1 | contig 10574 bp, 5 predicted proteins | sample NGEPerA_FD_74796 | JGI IMG/M metagenome (GOLD analysis project Ga0075522, IMG submission 74796) | Arctic peat soil microbial communities from the Barrow Environmental Observatory site, Barrow, Alaska, USA - NGEE PermafrostL2-A | ecosystem: Environmental > Terrestrial > Soil > Wetlands > Peat ...
TTCTGGAATCCTTGTCCAGCGTGTGCAAGCCCCTCATGGCGGACGGACTTCCGCAAAAGGATCGCGGGGAATAAAGGATGAATCAGGCCGAATTGGCCCTCACAACGCAGAGTGTACCAAACGTTGTACCAACCGGCATCAGGCTGCAATCCCCCCATCCGCTGTAGGTGGAAAGCGATTTACGCTCGGAATCAATCGATCGTTGCCGTCCAACTGATAGTTGGACGGCCGCTCCCGGGCTAGTCGGATCGCCCTCGCACTATCCTGCGTCGAGCATCGCGTACTGCCAACCATGTTTCCTGAACTTCCGCATTGGCTTCAACGGCTCTTTTTGTCATGGTCAATCCTTACGAGCCCATTCGCAGCACCCCATCGGCGGAGCGGGCACCGGATTCTCCGCGTAAAGAGATCCCGGCACCGAAAGGACACGTCCGCAGAGCGTGAATGCGATGACAACGAGCGCACGGGTCAGCGGCAATCCTCCATCGATACGAGAGACGCGCACTCGCGAGTCATAGAGTTGTGATAAATGACCACGCCCTCCGGGGTACTGGCGCGCCTGAATTGATCTATTGCGGACATGGGGTTGAGGCCGGCTTCTGCAAATCGACCTGGTTTGGTATTCCTGCAAGGCAGTACCACGCGGGATGAAGCTCCTGCCCATCGACAACAACCATTCTGAAGCCGGACAGGGATCCTCCGAGCGGCATACCTACCGCGCCGGCGACAACCTCTGTCAGCGGTCCGTCCTTTGCGATGGCAGTCTTGTGCAGGTGACCTGCGTAGACGTACCTCACCCCCGCTTTCTCCAGCAAGTCGAGATACTTTCGGCGAGCGGGTTCGGGGATATTGAAATAGTTGCCGGCCTCGTCGGGAGCCTTATCGAAGTACGGGATGTGCTGAAATACGACGATCTGCTGATCTGGATGTGCCCTCGTGCCGGCCAGTGCCTTCCGGAGCCATTGTTCCTGTTGCTTTGCCGGCTCCGAAGCGCCCCCCGGGGAGCGGACGAGATTGGAATCCAGCACGATGCCAAAAATAGTGCCCTCTGAGAACGTGTAATAGTCCGGACCGAAAGCAGCGTGGTACGCATCCAACGTTGCCGGTGTCGGAATATTTCCGACGTCGTGGTTTCCTGCCACGTTATAGACGCGAATGGAGGGGTCGAGTTCTTTCAGGATGCGTTTATATTCCGCGATTTCAGCGGGATCTCCTGTCCGGTTCACTAAGTCGCCGCAAATAACGATAAACCGAGGATGCAGGCGGTTGAGATTGGCTATGACAAATTCAAAGTTGGCAGTCTCCTGGGTGAAGTTTTTGTCTTTGGCATACATGCCGAATTGCGGATCGGCGAGCACCGCGAAAAACCACGGCTGCTGGGAGTCAGCCGTGGCTGGAAGCAACATCGCGAAGAAAGAAAGAGCTAGCAAGAAACGACGCATCTAGAACTCCAGGCGGCCAACAATTTGCAGGATTCGAGGTTCCCCCGCACCGCTAATCTTACCGAATGTAGACGAGGCGCTGACGTTGGTTCCGGGCTGGTTGAAGTGCGGATGGTTGGTGAAGTTGAACTCTTCCACGCGGATCTTCAGGCGGAGCCTGTCGACAAGAGGGAACGTTCGTTGCAGGCCGGCATCGACATTGAAGTAGTTGGGATTCCGCAGCGGGTTTCGGGGCGAGTCTCCAAAAGTTCCCAGGGCGTTGACGACGAAGGCCGCGGGATTGAAATATTCGCCAAGTTCCTGAGCCCTGGAGGAATGGGCAACGAGTGGACTGACGCCGGAGACCAGATCGGCGCGGTCGAGGCCAACGCCGCTACGAGAGTTGTCTTGACCGGAGGTGATGGTGAACGGCTGGCCGTTGGCCCAGGTAAAGATGCCGCTGAGCCCCCATCCTCCCTCGATCGCGCGCACCAGGCGCGGCGCGGACCGCACCGTGGGCAGCTGCGCAACGCCGGAAACGAAAAAGGCGTTCGGCACGTCTTCGTTAGCCAGACCATTATTGAAATTGGGGTCGAACGGATCGGGATTGGTTAGAGACAACTGCTGATCGGTCGATTGGTTGTCCGTTGTCTTCGCGCGCGTATAGTTGGCCACGAACGAAAAGCCGTGGCTCAACCTCTTTTCCAGAGTCATCTGCAGGGCGTTGTAATGCGAAAAGCCCGCGTTGTTCATCTCAATCATGGAGGCGAACGTGGGATAGAGAGGCCGGCGACTGTTGGTGTTGGCGACGGTCGCGCCCGGACCATAGACGGCCGGGTTCTGCTCATTGTTGTCCTGCAGGTTGACCCCGCGATCGCCCACATAGGCAGCCCGCAACAACAAGTCGGAGCCGAGCTGCTGCTCGATGGTGATATTCATCGCCTGGACATAACCCAGGTGCCAGTGGGGATCGAAATATTGGTAGGTGAGCGGCGTAATGAAGGTTGTAGCCACGGTGGCATTGATGGGGGCGAACGGGGGGAACGGATTTTGTTGCCCGGCACTGACGTAGGGGTTGGAAAAGTTGACCCCGTTGAGCGTAGCGCTGGGGCTGAAGGGAGCATTCTGGACAAAATTGTTCCATAGCACCATGAAGGGCTCAACGTAGAACATTCCGGCGCCGCCGCGCAGTTCAGTTGGATGAGAGCCTGTGCGCAGGGCGTAGGCCGCGCCAACTCGCGGCGAGAAATTTCCTAGATTGTTATACATTCCGCCGGATGGGAAACCCGCGTCTCCGGCAAACAGCAGGCCCGCCGGAGCCAGGGGGAACCGCGTGGACTGCTTGCCTGCGACGTAACCGCCGATTTGTCCTTTGTCGGGATCGGTGTAGGCGAAAAAAGGCTCCCAGCGCAATCCAAGATTGAGGTTCAACCGCGGCGTCATGTGCCACTCTTCCTGGCCGAAGGCGGCGAACTGATGACCTCGGGTGTACTTCGCTTTGCCCGCGGTCTGCAGGAATGTCTGGACATCGCCCAACAGGAAATCGGCCAGAGCATTGCCGGTGGCATATCCGGTAAAGGTATAGTGGGGTTCCTCCTCGTAGCCCGTATCGGAATCGAAGCGCAGGTACGGATCGTATTCCGCGCCGACGAACAGCGAGCTTTTGCCGTGGACGTAATTCAGCAACTCGGATGTGTCGATGGCCTCCTGATACCATTTGCCCGGAGGGGATGATGTACCGGTTCCCCACCCCGAAAATCCTGTCACGCTGATTCCGGTTTCAAGATATTTCTTGACCGGTTCGGCGACCCCTGTGCTGCCGAAGTCATAGATTGAAAATGGGGCAGCGGTGGTCTGATTGGAATTGAGAACAAGCATGTCCACGACGAACGCGTTGACCAGATGCGGGTTAATCGCGAAGGTGTCGCTGACCTTGCCCTCGCTGGTGGTCTGGACCTGGTTGAGACCGTAGTTGAGCAGCGTACCACCACCGTCCCAGCCGGCAGATGTGTAATTCACGAAGAAAAGGCTTCCCATAATCTGATGGCGCCCGATGGTGTAATCGAGTTTTCCCAGTCCTTCATAGTTGCGTGTGATGCTCGGCCGCGAATACAGCAGTTCGCCGTTGGCGGCAGTAGTAGTGGGAATGTCCGAGAGCATAGCCGCGCTAAGCGGATTGAATGTGGCCGGAGAGATGGTGTTGTTCGCGAAGGGCAGGCCGGTCGCGGGGTTTTTAATGGTCGATGGGAAGATGCCCTGCCGCTCCGCAGCCGTTGGCACGAAGGCGACGCTGGCCTCGGTGACATTGTTGATCGTGGTGCCTTGAAAACTCGCAAGATAAAAAAGCTTGTTCTTCAGAATGGGGCCGCCGATGACGCCGCCAAACTGGTTGCGCTTCAATAGATCCTGGGTTTTGGCGAAGTAATTGATCGCGTTCAGGTCGCCGTTGCGAAGGTATTCGAAGGCGGCCCCGTGAATTTGGTTGGTTCCGGACTTGGTCACGATGTTCACGACCGCGCCGCCGACGCCGCCAAAGCGGGCATCGAAGTTATTGGTCTGGACGCTGAACTCGGCGAGGGCGTCCGGGTTGGGGAACGTCGCGTTCAAGTTGGAGATAAGGTCCTCGTGTGGCGCCCCGTCCAGGTTGTAGCTCACTTGATCGCCGTAGGTCCCGTTGACCGAGTAGGCTACCTCATTGCCGCTGTTGGCATAGCTATCGTTGTATTCGCCCGGACTGGTCACGACCCCAGGCGCCATGGTGACCAGGGTGGCCGCGTTTCGGCCGTTCAGCGGAAGATTCTCAAGATACTCTTCGCCGACGACCTGATGCAGCGTGCTCGATTCGGTGTCGAGCATCTCGGCGTTGGCATTGACGTCTACTTCGGTGGCGGTCGATTGCACGGTCAGATGTACATTTGCGGTGGCCGGCGCATTTACATTGAGCGTGATTCCGGTTTGCCGGTACTTGGTGAATCCTTGGGCGGAAACTTCCAACCGATATTGGCCGGGCTGCAGGAAGCTGAACAGGAACCTGCCCTGCGCATCGGAGGTAGCCTTCACCGTAACCTGGGTCGCGGTATTGACAAGCTGAATCGCCGCAGACGGAACCACTGCGCCGGTGGGGTCGGTTACCGACCCGGTTAGGGTGGCGGTAGGCACGAGTTGCGCCATCATCGCGGAGGGCGCGAGCAGACCCAAACCCAGAAGTATGGATATCACTACCTTCGCTGCTACTAAATCATTTGACCGCATCGTGTTCTTCATTGTTCCGTCCTCCTAATGTTGGCTTTACTGCTTTGTGGATCGCAGGCAGGTACTGCTGGCGTTTGAACCCTCGATCCATCTCTTCGTATCGAATTCATTGGGTTTGCGTCCGCGCCTACATCGGGCGATTCGTTAGGGCTCAAGGGGGCGTGGAGGAACCTTGTTCAACGGCCGGCGGGATATTGGTCTCCGGCAAGTTCCATCCTCTCAAGGTGAAATGCAATCCGTCTGCGCCGGCTTTGGCGGACGGGACGTGAACGGCGACGGTGCGCTCTTCCCCGGGCAAGAGGGACAGGTAGTTGTCGCTGTAGTAGATGGGCAGCACACGTGTGCCGTCCGAATGGAATAGAGTCAACTTCAACATCAGCGCAGGGCCCTTTCCTGTGTTCTTCAGGCGAACGTTCCACGTCTTCTCGTCGCCGCTTGCGTTCTGCACGGATGCACCGGGTTGCGCCTGCGCAGCGATGGAGGCGGTCGCGAGCTTGTCCAGTCCGCGATAGCTCTCCGCATCGCGCGCCACCCAGTAGAAGTTGTCGGCGATCAGTGCGCCTGCCGGATCGCGCAACTCCAGCCTGACGAACAGCAGCGGGTGCGCTGCGAAGAGATCGCTCACCGGAAGCACGAAGACCGGCGTGGTTACGTTAGCGGAGGCATCCACGCTGAGGTCGTGGCTGGCTAATGTAGCGTTCGTCGGATCGACCACCAGCGCATGCACACGCAGTCCTCGCGCAGCGTCTCTCGTCGTGTTCACGACGTCCACCGTGTGGTCGGAGAGATCCATCTGCACATGCAACGGAGCATTGGCCTTGCGAATGCCATAGAACGACGCCTGCGTGTCGTAGTCCGAACTGTACATCTGCCACATCGTGCTGGGCCATGCCGGCTGCGTCATCCAGATCATGCGGCCGCTGTTGGGCTTCCACAGGTGCGCATACATGCCTTCGAAAATCGCCTGGTGATCGACGTAGTTGAAGAGCTGGATGCGGCGCTCGAACTCCGCCAGAGAGTCGAAAGGCCCCAACTGCAGAGCGAGTTGGCGCATCAGTTGATGCGTATCTCCGCCCTCGCTCCGGTGCCAGTCGTGGTAAGCCCAGGCATCGCTCATCGGCCAGCGGTCCGCAGGCGCGACCGTGTGCTCGAAAGCCTCGCGCGTGGGGAAGGACGAGATGCCAAGCTCCACCGCGAAGCCGCGGTTCAATTTGCTGAAGTAGAGCGATGGCTCAACCCAGTGGTACGGCCCGCTGGGACGAAGGTTCACCTGGTTCGAGCTCGGCGAATAGAACCGCGTGCCATCTTCCTCATGCAGCATCCGGATCAGCTTCTCGTTGAGCACCGGCGGTGGAACACCTTCATTCCGCCCGCACCACAACGCGATGGAGGGATGATTGCGATAGCGCCGGACGGTGTCGCGGGCGTTCTCGACAAACAGATCCGGATCGCCCGGTTCGGCGTTGTAGTTCTGCGTTGAGCCCCAGAAGTCGTTCCACACCAAGATGCCGTATTCGTCGGCAAGCTGATAGAAGACCTCTTCGGTATTCTGGCCCACCCAGTTGCGGATCATGTTCAGGTGCGCTTCGCGATGCAGACGGAAGTACGGCTCCAGGTGCGCGCGGCTGATGCGCTTGCGGCTGTCGTCCATGCCCCAGTTGCCGCCCCGCACGGCGATGCGCACTCCGTTCACCTTCAGCACCAGATCGGTCAGGCCCGGCTCATCCGTCACCGGGCGTATGGCCGGAGTGTTTTCCGCGGCGGGATCGATGGTCGAAGCCCACCCTGTTGCGGTCTGGCGCATATCCTCGTGCCGCACGTCGACCGGGTCGTAGTCTTTCCCGAGCGCCAGCGTGGGGTCCACCTCCACACGATGCAGTTGACCGCTGCCATCGAACAACGTGAGTTCGTACGTCATCTCGCGCACACCGAAGGTGACACTGCGGTGGTCCGACACGGCGCCCGCGGTCGAGAGTGCCAGGTGGAGGTGATAGAGGTTGGGATCGCCATAGCCGTTCGGCCACCACAGCCGCGGATGGCTGAGGTGCAGCGAAGGATAGGCGTCCGGCGTAAGGCGCAGCGTGCTGTCTCCAGAAGGCACCGTGGCTGTCTTGCGCACCTGCACTCCCTCGAACGCTGCCGTGACCACGATGCCGCGCGCGGTGCTGCTGCCGTTATGCACCGGGATATTGATCTGCACGTCCGCCGTGGACGTGTCCGGCAGCGGCAGCCGCGTGATGACCTGCGGATCGCCCAGCGTCACCGTGCCTGTCTCTTCCAGGCTGACGCTCTGCCAGATGCCCGTATCGCGGTCACGCATCGCCGGCATCCAGTCCCAGCCCTCGGTGTCGACGAACGTTGGGCCGTCGATCATCATCAGGCCACCGTCGTTGCCCGGACCGTCCTTGATCGACTGCTCGGCGGGAATCCCCGGATGCGGCGGCGGCGCCACGCGCACCGCAAGCACATTCATCCCGGCATGGAGAAGGCTGGTCACATCGAATACGCCGCGCTCGAACGCCCCGCGCATCTCTCCCAGCCGATGCCCATTGACCCACACATCGGCTGTGTAATTGATGCCGCCGAAGTGCAGCGCGAAGTGCCGCCCTGCCGCGCGATCCTCCGGAGCGGGAAACTCTACGCGATACCAGTAGTCGTGCTTGTTCAGCGACTCCGGTATGGCGAGGTTGTTCAACCCGAAGTCTGGATCGGGGTAAATGCCGCGGTCGATGAGCGTCGTTAGCACCGTTCCAGGCACTGTAGCAGGCAGCCATGACGCATCGTTAAACCCGGCCAGCGAGATCTTCGCTCCGGCATCCGGCAGAACGGCCTTGTCCGCGTTGGAGAAGAGCTTCCAGTTGGCCGCAATTTCCCACTTGTCCGCGCCGTCCCGGCGCAGTGTGGGGCCGGCAACAGGCAGCGGCTCCGCGTGCGCAGCCTCCGGAGCTGCGCCGTGCGGCATCAGGTCCGCGTCCTGCGGCTCGCGGTAGCCCAATTGCTGCTTCGTCTGCGCCGGCCAGGGCTTGGAATTCTCCTCGGGAAGCTGTGCGTCGAAGTTCGGCGGCGCGGCGTAGTCGCGCGCGATGCGCGCTGCCGATCTCGCTCCCTCCATCACGCTGAAGCCGCCAATCTCCCCGCTGAAGCGCACCGTATCCTCTTCAGAGTTGGGGCCAAGCCGTATCTCCGGAGCAACATTTCCCTTCAGCGAGTGCGCCGTTCCAGCGGCCACCCCGTCCACATAGAACGTCATGATCTGGCCGTCGTCGCTGACCGCCAGCAGATGCCACGCCTTAGGCGACATCGTAGTATCCGCCAACACGGATGTACCCGAGCCGGAACCGATGCCCGGGTGTCCATGGCGAAGCTCAAAGTAGCAGGAGGACGCGGCGGGATCGCCGATACCGGCGATCAATGCGTCCGCGTCCGGCGTCTCCGTCCGCACCCAGAGTTCTTCGGTGCGCGGTCCCGTTCCGGCCAAATTCTCAGGCAGCGGCTTGACCAGCGCCGGCCCGCCCGCCACAACGTTCGCCAGGTACGGACCCGCCTGCCCGGGCTGCTGCGCCGAGGAGAAGAGCGCGGAAAGGCTGAGCAGGCTCACGCAGGCCGCGACCCGGCTCGCGCGCCGCCGCCGGGAAAAGCTACCCATCTCGTTTATGAACAATGTGTTACAGAACTCCACCAAGCGCGCCTCCAAAGCGACCCCAGCCTAGGAGTTCCCGTCGACCCCGTCTAGGTTAGAGCGGTTCGAGCACTGCGTTCGCAGGTTGAAACGGCCATCCCGCGCCATCGGAGGCTGTTAGGAAAGCGATATCCCCAACCCGGCTAAGCCATGTGAAGTCGGAGAATTGAGGCAGGAACGCGCCCCCTTTGCCGAATTCGGTTGAGAGAGGAACAGTATCGGTGCTCTAATGATCCATCGTTCCAGAGGACCTTTTTAACAGCCTGTTAGCCACGTTAGGCGATGCTCGTAGCTATACTCTGGAGTGAGCTGGAACCATGCTAACCAAGTCTTATGAGCGCGAACAGACCGAGGCGCCGGAAGACCCACCCGTCGCTCCGGGCGATGCCCAGATACGAGAGCACCTCGACATCATCCTGGCCAGCGATGAGTTCTCCTCGAGCCGCCGCGCCTCCGAGCTGCTGCGGCACCTGGTAGAGCGGGGCTTGGCGGGAGACACCGCCAGCCTCAAAGAACGGCTCCTCGGCGTCAACATCTTTCTCCGCCGCAGCGACTACGACACCGGCACGGATGCCATCGTGCGCGTCACGGCCAGTGACGTGCGCCGCCGGCTGGCCCAGTTCTACTCGCGGCACCCTGACCAGCCGCTGCGCATCTCGCTTCCCCTGGGTTCATATATTCCGGACTTCATTGCAGCGACCGTACGCGAACCCGATTCGACGCTTGCGGGCCGTGTGCATGTTTCCACCGGCATCTTGCCTCATACCGAACTTCTGCCTGCGGCCCACATTGAGCATCCCACGTCTGCGGAAGCCCCAGCTCCCGCACGAGTGCGCGCTCTGCCCATACCGATGTATGCGCTGGGCCTGGTTTTGGCTGTGCTGCTCGGCTGGTGGTCCCATAGCGTAATGCACGAGAGGGGTGCGCAGACAAACAGTGCCTACTCCTTTTACAACGATCTCCTCGGACCAATCGGATTGAACGGTCCGGGCAGCACCGAGATCGCGCTCACCAATCCACATGTGCTGCTATATCTGGGATTGAACAATCCCGGGCCGACGCTCGGTGTGAGTCCCAAGGACATTCCCGTACCCGCGGACATGGCCGCAGTGCTGAACAAGAGCGCCAACGATAACCAGGCCGACTTTCCCTATCACCACTTCTTCGTGGACTCTACCAACTACACCGGCATCGGTGAGGCCAAAGCAGCCTTTGGTTTGGCCCGCACGCTGGAGGCGACAGGCCGCAATGCCGAACTAACCGAAGAGCGTTTCCTTAACTGGGAGACCGCCCGGCAGGAGCAGTTGGTGATCCTGGGCGCGCCTCACGAGAGCAAGTTCGTTCAGGACACGCTCTCGGCGGCGAACTTCACCATCGGCTATGACTCGATCCACAACGCTCATCCGCTGCCCGGGGAGCAGGTCGAATACTCGCGCTCGCACGACGGCGATGCGCTCGAAGATTATGGCGTGATCTGGATGACGCGGTCGCCGTCGGGCACTCGCATCCTCGTGCTGGCGGGCCTCAGCAGCGCCGGGACCGCCGGTGTCGGTGAGTTCTTCAGCGACCCGCAGCGCATGTTGCCGGTCTACCAGCAGCTGCGGACCGCCGCCGGCCCGCACGGCTTCCCGGACTCCTGGCAGGTGTTGTTACGCATCCAGGCCCGCCAGGATGTGCCGGTCAGCGTGACGCCCATCGCCGTACGAATCACTCGCACGCCGCAGGGATAACCGTCGCGGCAGGCCATAGTGGTCTCCAGTCGCCCCCCGCGCCGGGACGTGGATTGAAACTTGTTGTGGTGGCGCTTGGTGGTGTTGAGGTAGGGTCGGCCACCCAGCGCGGGGGTGATGGGCGGCCAGGGCATCCTTCGGGGTCATGTGTCCGTCTGTTTGGGTCCTTGTAGACCATGGTACGCAACCGGGGAAATTGCCGCCCTGATCCAACCCCAAATCTCAAATCCGCTGCTGCGCAACGAAGACTTTATACTAGAGCGGTGCGGTTATCGGACGAAGTGCGGAATTTTGTCATGGAGTTGGATGAGTAATTCAGATCTATTTGGAAACGCACAGCAATAGAAAATGAATCCCAGCCATGCTTCATTTCGCCTAACCGCGGACAGCCGAACGGAGGCTTGAAATCGGGCAGTAGGGAGCAGTCCATGACCACCCCAGAGGTCGCCCACGAACTTTCCACCGGCGCTCGTAAAAGGTTCTTCCGGCTGC
>Ga0075522_10004048_pt1 | contig 10570 bp, 11 predicted proteins | sample NGEPerA_FD_74796 | JGI IMG/M metagenome (GOLD analysis project Ga0075522, IMG submission 74796) | Arctic peat soil microbial communities from the Barrow Environmental Observatory site, Barrow, Alaska, USA - NGEE PermafrostL2-A | ecosystem: Environmental > Terrestrial > Soil > Wetlands > Peat ...
GGAATCAATTCGACCGCCGCCATGAACCCCGGAGGGGTTCGAGCCATTGCCGGTGGCTTCGCGAAGCGACGCCACCGGTTGCCCAATTACGGTTCGATCGACCCCAGAGGGGTCGTAGCGGAAATATCATGGGGCGCTGTACTGAGACGCGACATAAAAGATGGCGCCTCTTTTGCTTATAGTCTTGTGCCGCTGGTAGAAATAAGGGCTAAGGAAAGTGTTAAACACCAAAACGCCTGATGTCATCAGGCGGGAGGCTTGGACGTTATGCCCGCAAACCTGGATTCACAATCACGCCGTATTCTTCTCTGCGACGATTCGACCGTCGAACGTCATGCACTCGCGCAATTTCTCCGTAGCGCGGGGTTTGGCGTTCATGAAGCCGCCGATGGCGATGCCGCCATTGTCCATCTGAAGAATCACCCGGTCGCCCTGATGCTCCTCGATTTGAATATGCCCGGGTCGGATGGGTTTGATGTGCTGAGTTATTTGCAGGAGCACCGGCGATCATTGCCGGTGATTTTGTTGTCGGGAATGCCGCTGAATCAGATTCAGCACAAGATGCACGGACTTGTGACTCCGGAGCTTCCGCCGCTCCTGCTCAAGCCGATTGATCCGCAACAGCTTCTGGGCCTGATCGACCTGCAAATGAGCGATGAGGTTTTCCAAACCACCGCCGGCGCTGAAGCTGAAAATCAGCCCTCGGCGAATTGAGTTTAGCTCCCACGGTAGACCTGTTCATTTTGAAACGTAGAATGTCACGGCCCCGCCGAGTGTTTTCGGGGGTCCGCCATGGCATCGGTCGTCTTCTATTTTCAAGTTCATCAGCCCTATCGGCTTAGGCATTACAGCGTCTTCGATTCTGATCGGCATTATTTCGACGATCTGAGGAACGCCGAATGGCTGCGGAAAGTGGCCCAGCGCTGTTATGTGCCGGCCAACAAGGTTCTGCTGGAAACGATCCGCGCTCACCAGGGGCGTTTTCGCGTGGCGTTTTCAGTCACGGGCGTGGCCCTGGAGCAATTCCGCCTCTTTGCCCCCGACGTTGTCGCCGGTTTTCAGGAACTCGCCAAAACCGGGTGCGTCGATTTTCTCGACGAAACATATTACCACTCGATGGCGTTTCTCTACTCGCGCGAGGAATTCCGCGAGCAGGTCGAGAAGCATCGCGCGGTGATGAAGGAACTGTTCGGCCAGGAGCCGCGCGTCTTCCGCAACACCGAACTCATTTACAATAACGATCTGGCCCATTTCGTTTCGCACATGGGTTACGACGCCATTTTGACAGAAGGCGCCGACCACATCCTCGGGGCGCGCAGCCCGAATTTCGTATATCGTCCGCCGCACGCCAACATCAAGATATTGCTAAAAAATTATCGGCTCAGCGACGATATCGCCGTACGGTTTTCCGATCATAACTGGCCGCAGTGGCCGCTCACGGCGGAAAAATTCGCGCAGTGGATCAATCAGATCAACGGGCACGGCGACGTGTGCAATCTCTTCCTCGATTACGAAACCTTCGGCGAACGCCATTGGGAAAACAGCGGAATCTTCGACTTCCTGCGCCATCTCCCGGCCAGGATTCTCGACGGTGGACAAAATGAATTTCTCACCCCGGCCGAGGCGGCAAGCAAATATCCCGCCGTCGACGAGCTTGACGTGCCGCACATGATCTCCTGGGCCGAACCCGAGCGCGATCTCTCCACCTGGCTCGGAAACGCCATGCAATCCAACGCGCTGCACGAGCTCTATAAGGTCGAAGGCGCCCTCAAAGAGCACGGCGACGCCGACCTGCTCGCCGAGTGGCGGCGAATCAGCAGCAGCGACCACTTCTTCTACATGTGCACCAAATACTGGTCCAACGGCGCCCGCCACAATAAGTTTTTCAGTCCATATGAAAGCCCGTACGACAGTTACATCAATTTCATGAACGTGCTGGATAACGTGCGATCGCGGATGAGGGGGGAAGAGGTGGGTGGGGAGTAGTTAAAACCGAAACCCGAATACCCGAAATCCCAAAAAAATCCCAATGACCAAAATCCGAATGGCGATGGGACCGAACCGATGAAGCGGCGTCGTTGAAGTTCCGGTTTTGGACATTTGGTCATTCGGATTTGATTCACAGCGCCGGCCGCGGGCATCTGTATCAGAGCCGCTTCAAGAGTTTTGTGATTCAGGAGGACGGGCACTTTCTGAGCGTCTGCCGGTATGTGGAGCGAAACGCGGTGCGGGCCAATCTGGTTAAGCGTGCCGAGCGATGGCGATGGGGCTCGCTGTGGGTGCGGGAAAATCGAGACGGGCCGATGAGCGGATCGTTGGCGCGATGGCCGACGCCGATGCCGCGGGATTGGGTGACGCGCGTGAATCAGCCGCAGGACGAAAAGGAACTGGCCGCGCTGCGCCTAGCGCGGGATCGCGGGCGACCCTACGGACAGGATGCGTGGGCGCTGGCGGTGGCCAAGCGTTTGGGGATCGAAAGCTCGCTGAGGCCGATCGGCCGGCCGCCGAAGAAACGGAGAAAAGGCTTATGACCTATGACCCCTTTTCCGGGGCATCCGAAGTCCGCGTCGCAACCGCTTCTCGGGACGCTGAGGACAACAACGCGACCCGGAAATCCACCGGCACGGATTTCGTTTTATTGCTAAAAGACTCCCGACCCCTTTGAATTTTCCCCTTTGAATTTTCCTGGTGGCGAAAGCGATTGCGTTCTCAATTGCAACCGCACCCACTGCCACCGACGCTTCGTCCGCCCGAAGCGGCCTCGCGCGAGAAGAAGACGTGATCGATGAGGCTGTAGCCCAGCGGATTGCGGTCGGCTTGCATAATCGGGTCGGCCAGGGTTCCGCGCTGCCAGGATTTGACCGGTACGCAGCCCCCGGTCAGCGCGAACAGCAGCGAGATAGTGGCGAAGATCGTGGTATATTTAGTCATGATTGCACATGTGGTTAGGGAGCCGGCTCTTTGAGAAGCAGATTGATTTGCTCGCGATATTGCTTGACGGTTTCGTCGCCGAAAAAGCCCTTATGCACGAAGCGGATTTTTCCCGCGCGGTCTATGAGGAACGAGGTGGGCATTGCCGCGATGTCGGCCGTGGCGACCAGTTTATGTCTGGCGTCGCGCACCGTGGGGAAGGATACGTTTGCGGATTTGAGAAAACGGTCCATCTCCACAGGATTTTCGTCAACGCTGACGGCGACGATCATTAGTCCCTGCCCGGCGAATTGTTTACGAAGATCCTGCATTACCGGAAACGATTTCCTGCACGGTCCGCACCACGACGCCCAGAAATCCAGGAGAATAACGTGCCCCTTGAGTTGGCCGGGCAGCTTCCCTTCGAGGTTGAACGAACCGAGGGCGGGCAGGAGATCGCCTTCCTTGAAGGCAGCCTGGGAAAATTGTGCCGGGGTGAGCACAAAAAGGGCAATCAGGGCGACGCGGATGCAATTGAAGTTACGCTGGAACATGGCAGGAAAACCTCCGGGTTTGATGACGGGCGGAATCGGTTGTGATGCACGCTTCGGCGGAGCCGTGGCGCTGGATCAGTTCCAGCCCTTTGGCTGGTCCAAGAATGAAGGCGGCGGTGGAGAGAATGCCGGCCATTGCGCACGACGGGGCGATGACAGTAACCGCCTGGCACCCGTTGCTGACCGGTTCGCCCGTGCGCGGATCGAGAATATGGCCATAGCGGCGTTCGCCGTGAGTAAAGGATCGAAAATAATCGCCGGACGTCGCGACGGCGCGGTCGGTGAGACGGAGGCAGGTCCAACAATGGCCCGGCCGATCGGGCTCTTCAAGGCCAATGTACCAGGCGTCCTTTTCCGGCCCATGGCCGCATACGCGAAGATCCTGGCCGATGTCCACCAGCACGTTTGCCATGCCGCGCTCCCGCGCCATGTTCATCACCCGATCGACTGCATATTCCTTTCCGATGCCCCCGAGATCGATTCCCATGCCACGTCTTGCAAGCTGTATGGCGTGGGGACGGCGGTGAATTTTGTCCCAGCCTGATAGCCCGCGCGCTTCGGCAATGGCGGCCGACTCCGGAACGCGCGGGGGGTTGGCCTTCCAGTCCCAAAGGCGCAGCAGCGGCAGTGCTGCGGCGTCGAACACGCCGTCGGTGAAAAGGTACATCTCATCGCACAGCGAAAGTAGTTCGTCGGCTTCGTCGTCCACGTTCATCCAATCGCCGCCGGCGCGGGCGTTGATTTGACCGACAATGCTTTCCGGAATGAATCGCGAGTAGCGCGCCTCGAAACACGAAATCCACTGGACGACCGCCCGTTGAAAATCCGCCGCCAGGGAAAGATTCTCCTGGGAGAAGCAAACTCGCACGGGCGTGCTCATGGCGCGGAAAGTCAGTTGATGATAGTTGCCGTGCGATTCCGCCTGCACTGTTTCGCGCACGCGTGCCGTCACCGACTGTACGATCTGTCTGGGCGTTTCAATCATGGGCGGCTGCGCGTTCAAAACGTATAACTCAATCCGACCGTGAAAATGCTCGCGGCTGGATAGGCCGCTTGGAGCGTCTGATGATCCAATCCGTGCATCCAGTATCTCTGGTAACCGAGTCGAAAATCCCATCGCTCGGCAAAATGTATCGTTCCTTCGATGCCGAACGTGAATGTATCGAGAGAGGAGAGTCGGTAGTCCGACGAGTAGCACCGCGGAACGTGCGATGGATCGAAAGTCGGATCGCCGGAAAATTGGATGCCGTAAAAATTCGCGGCGCTCTGCCGGTAATAGCGAAACGACGGCGAGATTACCGCTGAGCGACCGATCTTTTGAAACCATTGAAGGCCGAAGGTATTGGCGACGATGCCATACGAATCGTGATAAAAACGGTACGTGCCTTCGACGCTGGCGTTCAACGGCGTCACGGCCTGCGTCGCCGACAGAAACAGCGATTGTGAATCGCGGGTCGACGGGCGTTTTTCGCCCTGGAGCAAGGCCTGACTCTTGGTATTAAGCGGGCTTGCGTCGAATACCACGCTTCGGTATGGATCGTCCAAATATCCGTCGGCATGGCCGAGCGTGCCGCTTATCGAAACGACTGTTTTCGGACTTACGGTCTGAGTGACCCCCAGGATGTATTCATCCGTATTCTTGATCTTTCGCCCAGTGAGGTAAGCGAACCTGACCGGCAGTATGCGATCGTATGCGTGCGACCAGCCGGCGCTGACGACCGTATTCTTGTCGTTCAACTCCAGGGAATAATTCAGGGACCCCGCCCAGGAGACATAATCGTTTTCCTGGCTGTAGCTGATGGCGGGCGTGAAGTGGCTGGCGCCGAACGTCAGCCCGACGTCGATGTCGCCGCCGCGGCGGATGTCATGGCTCGCGGCCAGCGGAACCGTATTCCGCGAGACCCCCGCGGACCCTGGCGACGCGCCGGAGACGGCGTCCCATGTGCGGTTGAATCCGGTAATGGCGGAGCTGGGGACCGGCGTATTCGTACCGGGTCGGCGCAGCGTGAGCTGGTCAATCGCGGGGGCGCCCGTGGGCGTTGCCCCCGATACCGCGTCATAAACACCTCTCGCCGTGACATCCAACCACGGAAAGAACGTTTCATGAATCCGCAGCGCGTCCGTGTTGACCGACATCCGCCCATGGTCTTCCACGTAAGACTCATGGAGAAAGCTGAACTGATCGTCACTTCGCGCCTGTGTCGCGGCAAGGATCGGCACGCTTACACCAACCATCCAGCGATTTGATCTGAGCCGCATAATCCCTCAACCCGTTTCTGTCTTTAAACGCGAGGACGTCGCGTGCATTTGCCGGCGTCGCGGTTTCCGGAGGAGCGAAGGCGACCATTCAACGACGCATTTCGTTATCAGGCCTTGGTGACGTTCATGGTTCCGGGCGCGGTAAAACCCTGCGAAGTGGCCGTAAAGTTGAACGCAAGCGCGCTCGTGCCCGCGCCGGCGCCGGTTCCACTGCCGGTAACCGGTCCGGTGGCATGGTTGGTGTTGGGACCGGTTGAAAACGTGTAGGAGAACGTTCCGTCCGAGGCGACCGTCCCGGTGAAATTGAAAACGACGCCGACGTCGGTCACCCACGATCCGGAGATGTTTCCGGCGGCATCTTCTGTGGCGACGGTCAACTGCACGTAATGGTAGGATCCCGCACTCGGAACGATATTGGTGCCGTTATACGTGCGAATCATATTCGGCAGCGTGCTCGTGGGCGCCTGAATGTTTACCGCGAACGAGCCAAGCGTCGCCGCATGTGCACTGACATTGTTAACGTCCGTCACGGACCCTCCGGCGAGTGCGATTTTGTATGTGCCATTGTCGGTTGAAGCGAACGCGCTGCCGGATGGCGGCGTAATCGAATAGGTCGCGACGATACTTGTCGCATTTCCAGTTGGTGAAATGGAGACGAGCGCGGCGGTGTTTGAATAGCCATTGGGACCGCTTACGGTCACATTGCCGGTAGCGATCGATGACGCGTTGATGCCTGCCGAACTCTGATAGGTAACGTCGAACGTGTAGGACGTCGCGGCGGAAGTAATCGATTGGGCCGAAAGCGACGCGGTCGGCGGCGTGACGGCGGCGCCCTTGATTTGGGATTTGAACGTGCCGATCGGCCCCGCTTTCGCACTGATGGAGTTAGTGTCCAGCACCGATCCCGCGGCTAGTGTAACGGTATAAACGCCGTTATCGGCCGAGGTGAACGTGGCGCCGGATGGTGGCGCAACCGAATAGATGGCGATGATCGCCTTGGCGTTTGCACTTGGTGTTATGGAGACGAGCGCAGGCGCGCTCGTGTAGCCGTTGGGGCCGCTCACGATCACGTTCCCAGTGGCGATCGACGACGCATTGACGCTCGCCGAGCTGTGATAAGTGACTTTAATTGTGTAAGCGGACACGGCGGTTTTAATCGGCTTGGCGACGAGCTTGGCGATCGGCGGCGGGGCGATTTTGATTTGCGACTTGAACGCGCCGAGCGCCGCCATAACGGGGCTAACGCCGTTAATGTCCGTCACTGATCCCGTCACCAGCGTGACCGGATATGTGCCGTTGTCGAGATAGGTGAACATGGCGCCGGATGGCGGCGAAACTGAATACATCGCCACGATCGCCTTGGCATTTCCGGCGGGTGAAATGGAAACCAGCGCGGGCGCGGCGGTGTAGCCGTTGGGGCCGCTCACGGTCACGTTGCCGGTGGCGATCGTCGATGCGTTGATGCCTGTTGAACTATGGTAAGTCACTTTCAACGTGTAGGACGACACGGCCGCAGTAATCGGCTTGGCGGAAAGTTTGGCGGTCGGCGGCTTTGCGACCTGCAACGAAACGTGCAGCGCGGCGGTCATGTTGGAATTTTCACCGGCGAAATGCGCCGCGGGAAACACGGATCCCGAAAACAACGATCGCGATTCTAGATCCTCCACGAAACGGGAAAACATCAAGTCTCCTTCTAACGGTTGGTTTTAAATGCGCGAGCCTGGACTCGTCTGATCACTCTGTTTCAGTGTCAAGACGTTTTCTTCCACAATTAAGACGCGATTTTAAAAATCGCGACAAGAGCCTCGAATTCGCGCCAAAACGGCCTGTGTCGCCGAGGTCACCGCCTCGAAGATGAGCGTGAGAGCCTTCGGCAAAATGTGCCACTGCGAGTTTCGGGTGGGTGACGAAAGGAGTCTATTTGCTGTAATCAGCATGTAATATCACCCCTAGATGACAGATCAGATTATCTGTTTTGGGACGTCGGCGCGATTCAAGTACCGCGTGAGTCTGCGTCGATACGACATGACTATATCGTAATACCCATGTAGCAATCTACCGAAAGGATCTCGCATGTCTTCGATCAATCCGATAGGGACCAACTCCGGTCCCAATAGCGTAATCTCGTCCGCGGCGACGAATTCATCATCCACGAAGAAGGCGCCGACGACCGCCACTCCGACGACCGGCGTGATCGATCCCGACCACGATGGGGACTCGGACGGCGGTGGGCTTGACGTTAAGGGTTAAGAAATCCATCGCCTGGAGAAGTTTCGAGCCATCCTTCTGGGTGGCTTTTTTTGTTTACCGGTCGTGGGAGGCCAGATTTCCATGGAATTATGTTCCGGCTTACGGGAACAGTGACCGGAGCGTTGTCGCGCCCCAAGCGCATTTCATGTGTTTCGATGTTTGCAACGATTGTCAACAATGGCTATTAGAATGCTCTGCCGCGGTTGGAGACGTGTTAGTTTTTTCAACTTCCCATCCCTCCGATCTCATTCGGGGCAACCCGTTATCGAAACATTGGAGGGTCGCAAGCTTTTCTCGGCTGGGAATCCGGGCGTCGTTGTCGGCGAGAGGTTAATCGGCGCCGAGACAGCGTGTACCGGCATTGTTTTAACGTTCAACGAACATTTGAACGCGGCTTCCGCCAAGAACGTGAAAGCCTACGAGGCGCTGCGCCTCTTCGGTGAGGTCACCGGGAGTGAGCCCGCCAAGCCGCCCGCTGGTGTCGTTAGCATTCGCGACGCTTCGCCGGATGGCGGCGTTGATAGCCAGAAGGTCGTCTTCGTCTCTGCCGCCTATAACGACACGAATCTGACTGTCACGCTGACGCCCTCCCGTCCCTTCGATGCCCAGAAGTATTTAAATGTGATCAGAGTCGCGGGAATCGGGAGCAATGCCGTACTTGATACGACCGGCCAACCAATTGACGGCAACGGCGACGGCACGCCCGGCGGCGATGCCGTCATCAAATTTTCCGCACGAAAGGGCCGCCGCATTTCGTATCACGACGCGGCCGGCGACAAGGTCATTCTAAATCTGACGGGTCCGGGAACGATCCATGCCCTGTTCCAACGCACCGGCGACCCGGCTCCGATTGTGTTTATCGTGGGCGCCAATTCTTCTAAGAGCGTTCTCACCGGCACGGTTCTGAAGGGCATTCAAGGCGCGGGGGTCGCCGTCATTCAGGAACTCACTGGGACCGCCACGTTCCAGGATAACTTGTCGAACAACCCGTTTTTTGATGTCCAAACAACTCAACCGTGAACTTCAACAGCCGTCGTTGATTAGGTCCAGGGCGGTCATTGAGATAAGCCGCCGGGATGTCAAAATGCGCTATACGCCGCAGATTCAGCCGACATGAACCGCCCGACATAGGCTTGCTTCCATTCCCTGCGTTGCCTCAAGACCGCCTCGCACCTCGACGAGCGCCGCCGTTGGAGCGATTGTGCGTGCAACGGGCGCCGGCTCGCAGCAGAATATCCGCAAATCGGTCCAGAACAGCGTGCCACAATTCACCAGCACGCACCACGCCGGAAAGCCGATCCATTTTGAGAAATCCCCGATTGTGCGAAAGTACGCGCCACCCGGCGGAAGAGTGATTCCGACGTACATCACCGCCATGCCGATGATGAGCGGCCAGCGACTGGATCGATGCGGCGTCGAAAATAACAACGCGGCGCCTGCCGCATTGGCCACGAGTAGAAGATAGAGATGGGCGCCGTTGGTAAATGGCGAAAAGACGAGCGTTAGCATCATCACAACGATCAATTCGATGGCGAACATCGCACGGTGGCGCGGATCGCGTTGCTCTAAACTTGGAGGCCACCACAGCGGCGATAGGTTGTGTCGTTGCGAGGCGAGCGCGGCGAATGATGCGAAGACGCAACCGAGCATGGCGGCGACGGACAGCGCGGATTGATCGGGCCAACCGGTGAATCGCGCGATGCCGCTTGTCACGGAGAGCGTTCGCCAGTCGGTCATCGGATAGAGATGAGCTGCGTGATGGACTGGTATCTTGAATAAACCAGCCAGTCCGCCGTAGGCCTCGCCCAGAGCGTGAAGATTTCCGTTCCATCCCATGGAGATTGCCGGCAATAACGAGAAAAGCAGCGCCGACGCCGCGAAGCCACCGACCATCGTCCATCGCCGACGCAGGATCAGATAAGGAATCAAGGTAATTGGAAGGTATTTAATATCGAACGCAAAACCCAAGGCCGCTCCGGCGAGCCAAGGCCGGCGATCCGCCAGGACGAGGGCGGCAGTGAGCATAAAGAGCACCTGGACGTTGGTTTCCCAACTGTTTAATTCACCGCGGATTTTGTCGCACGTCAGCAATGTCGCCACCGCGGCGACGCGCGCGACAAACAGGGCATTCGTCCGATTTAGAAACCGGCGCGACAGCTCAACGGCCAGCAGCCATATTGTCGCCAGGAAGAGCAATGCATTGATGATAAGGCTTATAGCTCCGGCGGCATGAGGAGGTATGGACGCGAAAGGTTGGTATAAAAAGGCGATCAGCGGTGGATAGACATAGTCATTGGATTGCGCATAGAGGTCCTGTCCGTGCGATAAAGCGATGGCTGTGTCGCGAAACACGAAGAAGTTCCCCAAATTTCCGTCGAGGCGGCAAAGCTTTATAATCGGGTGGATGGTTGCGAACAGTAATACGAACACCACGACCGACCAGAGAAATATCTCGTTAGACCACAGTCCTGATTTGATTGTCAATTATCACTTCAAATACCGCCACCAATTATCGAATCAAATGCCGCCATTTTGGGGAACTGTATAACGCATTGACGCTCTGTAGTCCAAATGAAAAATCCGTCGTGATCAAGCTT
>Ga0075522_10004049_pt1 | contig 10563 bp, 8 predicted proteins | sample NGEPerA_FD_74796 | JGI IMG/M metagenome (GOLD analysis project Ga0075522, IMG submission 74796) | Arctic peat soil microbial communities from the Barrow Environmental Observatory site, Barrow, Alaska, USA - NGEE PermafrostL2-A | ecosystem: Environmental > Terrestrial > Soil > Wetlands > Peat ...
TTTGAGAACTCTCAGAAAAGGGCTGGTCGTCTCGCGCATTGATTTACACATTCTCCGATGAAACAGTTCAAGACGATATAACCAACCACAGTAGGGTGAACCCCGTCAGTCACTTGGTCTCCAGTGCTTGGAATCAGAACCGAGACGTCAGATCCTCGAAATGGGGGGAGGGTTCGTCAAATTGGGCCCAGAACCCTCGTTCCCCAAACCATTGATTCCCGTCACTCCTCAATACCGTAACTAATCACCCGGTTCGGATGGATGAGTATGGTCGATTTTCGCGAATCCTCGTTCGGAACCGATGCAGCCGTTCCGCGCACTTCTATCATTCTTGGTTTCCACGGTTCAACTGAATCAAGGTCATCTACAACGAACGCCACTTGACCGTTTGCGACGACATTCTTGTACTTCTGTGAATCACCCATGTTCAAGTCGCCAATCTCGAACGTGTCGGTTTCTGCGACGAAGGTGAAGACAACGGGGTTGTTTTGGAGCGTTCCGTCGGGACGTAACGTAGCCAGGCGACCGAGACGCTGACCCTTGAGATATTTGATCTGGCAGTAGTAAATTCCGCCATGACCTCTCCCTAGTTGCCGTTGGACCCAGCGTAGGGGGACGAATTTGAACTCGCCGTATGCGCCAGCGTTTTCAGATGTTCTAGAAAATTTGAAGTCGTGGCGAGACAATTGGCTAGACCTACGTTCAGTTCAAAGGAAGGGCATTGTTGAACGTCGCGGGGCCGAATGGCACGATCAACGACAGCGCGCATCTCTCTCGTTGCACCACGTGAGGTTCTATGCTCAAGCCCTAGGTATGGAGATTAGGACCATGAGCATTAAGAGGTTCGGCACGGCAAGCATCGGGGTTGTGATGTTCATGAGCGGTGCTCTGATTCTCTGGGGTTCCGGTAGCGCCGGTGCGGCCACGAAGGGGGATCGTGAGGCGGCCGCCGCAGCCAAGTCGGATTTGAGAGCGGAGGCGTTTTCGCTTGCGGGACTCGTATCCCAATTGAACTATGGGGGCTACTCCACGACCGAGGCAAATTACGGTGCTGAGCACTCGGGTGCCAACTGGAACCACGAAGCCCTCCTCTCCGCCAAGGAAAACCTGGGTACCAAAGCATTCTCAAGAAAGGGTCTTATTCAACGGTTGGAGATCGCCAAATTTACTGCTGGCCAAGCCTCTTACGGAGTAGCGCACTGCGGAGCCAATTGGAATACCGAGGCGTACGAGGCGGCCAAGCAGAGCCTCGAGGCCTTGAAAGTCTCCAAGAACGTGCTCATTCGTCAATTGGAATCCAGTGGGTTCACGGCGGCCCAAGCCACGTACGGAGCTGACAAGGCGTATTAGTGCGGCCGCTCCAACAGGCCCCTACAACCGATTCTTGAGTGCGGCGACGTGTCCGTTGACTCCAATCGTCGCATCGCGTCCCGAGGTGGTCGCCGACTTGAACTCAGCGCCAAGGAGTTCGCGGTTCTCGAGTGCTTCCTTTCGTCAAAGGAGCGAGTGGTCTTATCGGACGAACTGCTCGAGCGGGGCTGGGATGAGTTTGTCGGTCCTTTCACCACCACCGTGAAGACGACGATTCGACGACTCCGCATCAAGTTTGGTACCCCGCCGATCATCCACACCGTTCGAGAGGGCGGCTACCGGATTGGAGAATCATGAAGAAACAGCGCGAAAAGTTCATTCTGCTCCTCCAACCTTCGGCGCCATCCGTTGCGCGTACAACTCACCGCGCTCTACGCCGGACTCTTCGTCGCCCTGCTCGCCGCAGTGCTCGGAGTTTCGGGCCTCCTGGTGGGTCACGGCGTGCAGGTGGCTCCTGGCACGTCCATAGGATCGCACCGACTCGTTACTGTCCACAACTTTGACGTGCTTCCCGCGATTGTGGGGCTCGTTGTCGTACTTATCGGGCTTTGGCTCGCCTGGTTGATTGTGGGACGGCTCTTGCGACCGCTACGCACCATGAACGCGACGGCCCGGGAGATCTCGGCCTCGAATCTTCATCGGCGCCTCGCACTCGCTGGTCCCGAAGACGAACTCTCCGATCTTGGCAGGACGCTCGACGATCTCTTTGGGCGACTCGATGCCTCGTTCGAATCCCAGCGCCACTTCGTGGCGAACGCCTCGCACGAACTGCGTACGCCACTGGCGGGTCAGCGGACGCTACTGCAGGTGGCGCTCGCCGACGCCGGCGCCACGGCCGAGGGCTTGCGGGCGACGTGCGAAGAGGCGCTGCAGCTCGGCGAGCAACAAGAACTCCTCATCGATTCCCTCCTAACCCTGGCAACCAGCGAGAGCGGCGTCGAGCAGTGGATAACGTTCGACTTAGGGGAGGTTACCGAGAACGTACTCCTTAGCCGCGCGCACGAAGCGGAGCGTCGGGGGATCAGCATCAACGCTCGTGTCGCGGCTGCGCCAGCACTGGGCGACCCCATACTGGTCGAGAGTCTGGTGACGAACCTCGTCGACAACGCACTGCGGCACAACGTGAGCGGAGGAAACGTCGAGGTCGCGACGGTGGCCGCGCCGGGGCGAGCAACCCTCTCGGAGCACAACACCGGTCCGGTCATCTCGTCTGACGAGGTCGAGCGGCTGTTCCAACCCTTACAGCAGATGGGCGGCGAGCGCGTGAGCCATACGAATGGGCATGGTCTCGGTCTCTCCATCGTCAGGGCAATTGCTCGAGCGCACGGAGCCATCATCACTGCGATACCCCGAAGCGAAGGTGGACTCGATGTCACTTTCACTTCAGTAAAAGTTGACGTCATAACGTGAATTGATCGGTGAACCTTTGTAAAGCATCACCCGAATCTGTTTTGACAAGAAACAGCCGAATGTTCACAACCATTAGTGGGCTGCCCGGGCCTCGATCCCGCCACCTTGGGATTAAAAGAAACAGAGTGTCCATCTCACCGGAGTTGAGGTTCCCGCTTGGAGGATTTGCGGGTTCGTGATTGCACAACTGGACGCCGGCGACGTTATGCTATGAGATATCAGAGCAAGGAGGTGCCGTGATGGCGAAAGTAGCAGCTCAACTTTTAAGGACCGCGCGTCGCGGCAGCGGCTTGACTCAGCGCGCTTTGGCGGGTCGAGCTCGGGTATGTGGGTCAGCCATCGCTGATGTGGAGCGTTCCGCGCACGATCCAGGCACGGGGTCACTCGAACACCTTCTCGAGGCCACCGGCCATCGGCTCTGCGCACTTCCCACGTCCAGCTATCCGGTCGCAGTGTGGGCCGATTCGATCTATCGCGAGCTGCGCTCTGAGCGGAGCAGTCACAAGGTGGCTTTCCGGGCTCTCATAGGTCTGAGTGACGAGTTGGCGGCGGCAACCAAGCCATTGCGCGTCGCTTTGTGTGTGGCAGTTCCGCCACCGTGCGGCGATGAGCGCTACGACGCCGCGATAGCGGGACTCGTCGAGCACTACCTGACGAAGGATCGTCTACCTGTTCCCGAGTGGGTTGACCAGCCCTCGCGCACCTTGACTGAGAAGTGGGAGGCGTCCCTCTACGCCGAGCGGTCAGAGATCCCCGAAGCACTCGCGCGTCACGGAGTTTGGCTGTCCGAGTCGGATCTCGCCAGTGTCTGATCCTCAGCTCTCACCAGACGACGTTCGTAACGCTCTCGACGAACTTGTTGACGAACTCATCGAGCGTGGTGCCTCGTCGCACATTTGCGTTGTTGGTGGCGCCGGCGTCATGATCCAGGCGGGTCGAGAGACGCTGTCACGCGACATCGATGCGCTGTACTCGCCGTCGCCGCAAATCGACGAGGCCATTCGTTCGGTCGCGATGTCCAATAATTGGGTCGAGACGTGGCTCAACGACGCCGTCAATATGTACTCGAGCCACTTCGACAACGACGAGGACTAGGAAATTCATATCGCTCGTGCGGGGGTGACCGTGAGTGTCGCGAAATGCCCTCTCTTGCTTGCCATGAAGCTTCTTGCTGGTCGGTCCCGTGACATTGACGACATATCCCTCTTGTTAGCGGCGTGCGGCATCACAAAGCGCCAAGGAGCCCTCAATGTGTTCGATCATTACTACCCGACCGAATCCATAAAGCAGCGGGCCTTGCACATCCTCGACGATTTGCTGCCCGGCGATTAGGCGCAAGACGCGGGCGCGCAAGGACTGAGCACCGGTAAGGCTTACATCGATATTGAGTGTGCGAACATGCCGCCGATCTTCGACCCTTTCGGGCTCGAGTAATGGCGAACCTCGAGTGGCTGAATCTCAGGGTTTACTCCGGCGAGATGGACACCCCGTTAAAGGAAACCTTCAATCGGTTGCGGTGTGTCGGTCTCGTCGCGCATCTCGTTAATTTTCAAGGAAACGTGTCGTTCTGTGATGACGGAGTTGCGAAGTACGTCGCCACATCTCGGGTATCGGGGGATTGGCTCAGCAGGTTACCCACGACTTGGCAGAATGGAGGTGCTCGGCGTGGCGGGTTTGCTACCAGTCGCCGAAACCGAGTCGGGAACAGTCATTACCCAACTGAATCACTGCCGCGGGTGAGGCACTGAAGCCCCTGGACATCGTGCAGAGGTATCGGCTGTGGGAGATCTCGGGCGCCGTCTTCAACCGGGTTCGGTACAGTCGACCTGACTAGGAGATTTCCGGCAGCGTTCAGATTTCCTTGTGTTCCAGTATCCATACACAAGAAAAATCAAACAATCTTGTGTATGATAAATCCATGTACAGGAATCATGAACCAAAAGGCAGTAATCGAGGCGGACGATTCGTTAATGGTGTTAATCCAGCGTCAGACATACAGTTGGCGCCGGAGTCGTTCAGGGACTGGCCGGCGATCACCCATGAGGAACGCTATCTCGATGAAAGCGAAATCGATGACTTCGTCCCACGAGGCAAGCGCCACTCGGCGAGAGAGCCGTACTATGCGGCCGTCGTTCCAGAAATCGCCGACGTTACGACCGTCGACGTGCCCAGTGACGTACTGGCTGACGCGGCTGAGGCCGCAACTGAAATCGCCCGGTTCGACGCCGAACTGAGCGGGGAGTTCGCCAACTTCGCGGCGATACTCCTGCGATCCGAGTCGGCGTCGTCCTCTGAGATCGAAAATCTTACGGCGGGCGCGAAGTACGTCGCTCTTGCCGGCATCGGCGACGATCGCGTGGGAAGGAACGCATCGTTGATCGTTGCCAACACCGCGGCGATGGACAGAGCCCTTGAGTTGGCCGATCACATCGACGAAGACTCGATCATCGCCATGCACGCGGCCCTCTTGTCGGTGAGCCACCCTGAGTGGACGGGGCGCTGGCGCAAGGACCAGGTACGCATTGGTGGCTACTCCGTATACGACGCGAGCTTCGTACCCCCGCATCAAGACCGAGTGCCGGCGGCCATGGTGGATCTCGTCAGATTCGTCCAGCGGACCGACATCGCGACATTCGTGCACGCCGCGATTGCTCACGCCCAGTTCGAGACGATCCACCCGTTCCCTGACGGAAATGGACGTGTGGGTAGGTCACTCATTCACTCGATGTATCGACACGCGGGCCTTACTCGTAACGTGACAGTGCCGGTGTCGGCGGGCATTCTGACCGACCCCGACCAGTATTTCCAGACGTTGACCGACTACCGCAACGGCAACCCGGCACCGATCGTCAGTCTCATGTCTGTCGCTGCGTTCCGAGCCGTTGAAAACGGACGTCAACTCGCCGGCGAATTGCAAACGGTTCGGTCGAAGTGGAAGGAGCGACTGAAGGCACGCGCTGGCTCTACAGCGGAGGGCATGTCCGATTTTGTCATGCGCCAGCCGGCGGTTGACTCGGCAGTGGTACAAAGTCAATTCGGCGTGTCGCAACAGGCGGCTGGCGTAGCGATCGGACGATTGGTCGACGCGGGTATTTTAGCGCCAGCGTCTGCGAGTCGTCGTAACCGGCGCTGGGTGGCGACGGACGTTATCGATGCGCTCGACGCATTTGCGAAACGCGCCGGGCGTCGGCAAAAGCCGTAGGTCCCAATACTCTCGGAATTTTCCTCGGGCTTTGGCCGTCTACCTGAAGTGACGAATTACGCCTTATAGATAGGTCTGTGGCCGTGCGCCATGTATTACGGAACCAAAGCAGGGGTGGTTTGCGAAACGGTGAGTAATTCGAAAACCTTCGACTTTCCTTCTGTAGCACGGCGACCGTTGGGGTCCACGAACGTGAACGTTCAATCTTTCTAAGTGGGCCGCCCGGGTCTCGATCCCGGCACCTTGGGAATCCAGCCAGGACGTACGGAGGCGTCCGTCGTTGTCCGTGTGTCCTGGTCAGAAGATTGCCAGAGTCCGCCAACGTCCGCCGATGTGCTCTCGAATGTGCTCCCCTGGCTACACGATTGGCTACACGGTGTTGGAAGCGAAATTTCCGGTGTGGTCCAAATTCGTGGATCAGACGGCATCGTGGTTGAGGTGAGAGCAGGGAGACCGCCAAGCGACGACGAAGCTCAGGGGTAGTTCCGAGGGACACTCGAGGGACCTGGGGCCACCGCCCGCACGCGCGCTAGCGCGGCGCCGGCGCCACGGGTCGACGGGGGGCTTGGGGAACTTCAGAGAGCTTGGCGATGCTGGCGTGAGGGTTCACGTCGGAGGGCCGACTTGCACGATCTCCGACTGGAGGGTGGAGTCATGGATTCTGCTCTGAGACTGTGCCCTCACTCCCTGGAACCGCCCAATCCACGCTTCGAGTCTTGCAAAGCCCACGAAATGTTGCAGTAGACAGATTGGCGCCCCAGGCCGTAGTCTGGGATCATCACCTCCACCAATTCAGTGGAACGACGTAAATCCTAGAGTTACCTTCATATTCTTCATTCACAGCGCTTTTTATGCGGATGATCGGCAAATAGTTACTTGTCGGCACTTATGGTCGGCGAAGGGCGGATGGAATAGCTAAAATGGGTGAGGAGATTGACGGGTACGGTCCCCAAGAACTGGCAGTGGCTCCTTCTCAGGGGACGAAGTGGTTCCAACTGAGCCGGAGTTCACTGGCTCTGCTCCTTGTAATATCAGCGGGATCAATCGCCCTTTCCTTCATGGTTCGTAACGTAGTTGCCGATCAGGAGCGCAAGATCCTTCACGAGCGCGGAGGCGAAGTTTCACTCGTGCTTAATCAGTCACTGCAGAATATCGGTACACTGCTCCCAATCGCCGGGGCCGCTGCGTCATCTGGCACGAATTCTCATTCGTCTTTTGAACTGGTTACCACGTCACTTGTTCAAAGTGGAACGGGTTCGGTGGCGGTTGCGCTCAAACACGGCGAAACGTTCAAGGTGATTGCCAAGACTGGCAACGAAGTTGTCGGACCCACCATTACGGGTTCCGAGGCGACATTGCTGCTACGGGCATCTTCAACTCACGGCCTTGACACCGGGATCATCCGCAGTGGGAATACCCGACGACTGGCCATCGCGACGAGCGCGCCGGGTGGCCTTGTCGTTATCTATGAGTCGATAATTCAAACCGCGAAAGTGACAACACCGGCAGCAGGATCACCCTTCAGCGACGTCAACGTCGCTCTCTACGCGTCCTCCCGAGCGGCGTCCTCTAATCTCGTAGTGGTCTCGGGCACCATCCCATCCGGTGAGGTCGATCGTCAATTCCTCACCGTCGGGAACGACCGTTGGCTAGTCCTCACTAGTGCCAGACAGCCGCTGGTGGGTCTAATCGCGGAGTGGTCCGTTTGGGTGTCTCTTCTGGTCGGGCTCGTAACAGCGCTCCTCATGACGGCGCTCGTCGAGGGACTTGCTCGTCGACGAACCTATGCTCTGGGTCTTGTTAGGGTGAGAACCGCGCAGTTAGAGGGAGCACTCAGCGAGCGCGGTCGTCTCCAGGAAGCCGAACAGCGAGCGCGTGAGGAAGCCGAAGAGGCCAACCAATCCAAAAACCAGTTCATCTCGCGCATGAGCCATGAGCTTCGCACGCCGCTCAACGCGGTGATCGGGTTTGGTCAACTGCTCAAACTCGGCGAGCTGACCGACGATCAACGGGACTCGGTCGATCACATCTTGAAGGGTGGACAGCACCTCCTCACGCTCATCAACGAGGTGCTGGACATCGCGCGAATCGAGACTGGCGACCTCGCTCTTTCGTCCGAGGCAGTACTGGTGAGTGATGTGCTTAACGACGTCCTGGGGCTCACCCGCTCGTTGGCGACGCAACGCACGATCCACCTCATTGGTGGCCGCGATGCGGCCTGTTCGGAGTATGTGTTCGCCGATCGTCATCGGCTCCAGCAGGTCTTGCTGAACCTGCTCTCGAACGCAGTGAAGTACAACCGCCTCGGTGGAACGGTCGCGGTGTCGTGCGAGCGCTCAGGTTCGACTCGATTACGGATCAAAGTTTCCGACACCGGCAATGGAATCCCTCAAGAGCAACTCGGACGGCTCTTCACACCCTTCGACCGACTCGGTGCTGAACGGAGCGAGATCGAAGGTACCGGGATTGGCCTTTCGTTGTCGCGACAGTTGGCCGAGGCTATGGGAGGCGTTCTCGGTGTCGAGACCGTTGTTGGCGAAGGCAGCACGTTCTGGGTTGAACTACCTCTAGCCGAACGGCCTGTCGATCGCTACGAGCGTCTCAACACCCGAGGTGGATCCGAACGCGACGACGCGCCGTCAGCGAGTCACCGTACAGTGCTCTACATCGAGGACAATCTCGCGAATGTCACCCTCGTTCAACGAATCGTCGCCCAGCGTGAGGGCGTTGAGATAATTCCTGCAATGCAGGGACGCCTTGGTCTTGAACTTGCCCGAGAGCATCTACCGGCCCTAGTCCTGCTTGATCTGCACCTACCCGACATCAGCGGTGAGGAGGTGCTCCAGCGGCTTCGCGACGACCCGGTCACGGCAAAGATTCCCGTCGTCATCGTGAGCGCTGATGCAACGCCAGGGCAAATACAACGACTGCTCAACGCTGGTGCGTTAGCGTATCTCACCAAGCCCATTGACGTCGCCGAGTTGCTTGGCATGCTTGATGATCATCTTCCAACAGAGGGTTCTTGATCCTCATCTGAGTATCGCCCCGGTTTCGTGATTTCGTGCCTTCACCGTCGCACCGCATCGCTTCAGTGCCGGTGGGGAAGGTTGATCCTCGCGTTCGCTGCTTCGACCATCGCCACGACCGAAAAATCAAATCGAGCCATCTCTAAATTACGATCGGCTTCGTCGGCTTGGAGGCTAATCTCGTGAGCTACGCGGCGTAGTGGCGATGTCGGAAGTCCGGTCCAGTTGTTCTTGCCAACCTCTTGGTTCGGCGCACGGGCGACTTGAAGTCTCAAGTGGACGCCAACCTTCGAGTCAAGTGCGCTCACAACGAACTTGTCACAGTCCGGCCTCGCCTATCATTCGTCGCGCAACGAAACTCAATGATTCGCTTGTCGTGAAACGACCACTGATACCAGTGTGCACCTAACAAGATCATTGACGAGCAACCTGAAATACGGCAGTCGTAAGTCGGATACGTCCGCTCCGCTGCCCCCGATTGATACGATGACACTGTCGTTACGAATATTTCAGCGGGTTGATCGTAGTATCACAAGTAGCCGGGGGAATATAGTGGTGAGTTCTGAACTCGTGCGGTGTCGCATCATGATCGTTGATGACGAGGACGCGAACGTCCATCTCACGGCTCGCATTCTGCAGACCGCGGGCTACGTAGACATTAAAGAGATCACCGACGCTCGCGAGGTACTCGCCGCGATACGGGACTGGACGCCCGACTTGGTGTTGCTCGACTTACACATGCCGCACATGGACGGGATTTCGCTGCTGCTCGCGATGAGGGCGGAGTTATCATCGTCAGAGTTCCTGCCGGTCCTCGTGTTGACCGCCGACGCCTCCCGCGAGACTCTCATACGAGCGATGAACGCAGGTGCGAACGATTACCTGACCAAGCCAATCGACATTGACGAAGTACTCTTACGGGTTCGCAACTTGCTTGCGTTGCGGCTCTCTCACGAGGCCCTGCGGAACAGTAACGGCGCACTTGCGATGAGAATTCAGCAGCAGATGCAGTCCGAAAAATACCAATCGGTGAATCGAAATGACCGCATCAAGGCGGTGCAAGCGGTCATCGAGAGCGGTCCAAGCATGGTGTTCCAACCGATTATCACGTTGGACACAAACCATGCCGTAGGTTTCGAAGCCCTCGCCCGATTCGACTCAGGCCGCCCGCCTGACAACTGGTTCGCTGAGGCGACGACGCTTGGGTTGGGGGCCGAACTCGAACTCTCCGCCGTTAACGCGGCGCTTGAGCACTTCGACGTTTTCGCCGACGAGGAGTTCATGGCAGTGAACGTCTCGCCCGCTGTCATGCTCGATGATCGGTTCCATAACCTCGTTCGCAAACACAACCGAGATCGAGTCGTCATTGAAATCACTGAACATCAACCCGTCGACCACTACGACGACCTCAAAAGCATCTGCGAAGATTTCCGCCGTGACGGGCTCCGCATCGCGATCGACGACGCGGGCGCTGGCTACGCCAGCCTGCACCACATTTTAATGCTCGAGCCCGACATCATCAAGCTTGACATATCGCTCACCCGCGACATTGAT
>Ga0075522_10004051_pt1 | contig 10563 bp, 8 predicted proteins | sample NGEPerA_FD_74796 | JGI IMG/M metagenome (GOLD analysis project Ga0075522, IMG submission 74796) | Arctic peat soil microbial communities from the Barrow Environmental Observatory site, Barrow, Alaska, USA - NGEE PermafrostL2-A | ecosystem: Environmental > Terrestrial > Soil > Wetlands > Peat ...
GCAAATACGTCCCCACCGCCGCGAGACTCTTCCTGGGCCTGGCCTTCACGGTCTTCGGCCTGAACTTCTTCCTGCACTTCCTACCGATGCCCGCCGCGCCGCCCCGCGCCGCCGCGTTCGCCGGCGCGCTGTTCGCCAGCGGCTACCTGTTTCCGCTGCTCAAGGCCACCGAGGTCGTCGCGGGCTTACTGCTGCTGAGTGGCTTCTTCGTGCCGCTGGTGCTGGCTGTCCTGGCGCCGATCCTGATCAACATCGTCGGCTTCCACCTGTTCCTCGAGCCGTCCGGTTTGCCGCTGCCGTTGGTCATGTTGGCGGCGGAGATCTACCTGGCCCGCACCTACCGCGCGGCCTTCGCCCCCATGCTGCACCTCCGGACGCCGTTGCCGGCGCAGGCCGACGGCGCGGAGCGCTCACCCGTTCACCTGGCGGCCTGAACGACGCGGCGTCGCCCCTCAGGTCGGGGACGTCCCCGGGCTCGGGTCGGCGGCGCGGCAGATTCGTTGCAGTGTCTTCATCAACGCCACCAGATTGATCGGTTTGGGCAGCCGATCGGCCAGCGTCGGATCGATCCAGCTTTGCGAGGTCTCGTGGTGGGCGGTCACCAGGATGACGGGAATGTGCGCCAACCTCGGCGCTTGCAGCTGCGCCTCGCGAAAGGCGCGCCCGTCCATGACCGGCATCATGAGATCGAGGATGATGGCGCAAGGGTGCGCCGCGGCGGCGCCCAACTGGTCGAGCGCGTCGCGCCCGTTCACGGCGGCGGCGGTTCGATAGCCGTTATCGGTCAAGAAGTCCGCGAGGCTGTCGCGGATGTCCTCGTCGTCCTCCACGATCAAGACCAGGGGCGGGGTCATCTCAGGCCGGCGCGAAGGGGATCCGGACCGTGAAGCGGGCGCCGCCCTCGGGTAGGTTGCGCGCCGAGATGGTCCCGTGGTGCGCCTCGACGATCTCGCGCGACACGTAGAGCCCCAGGCCCAGGCCGCCGTAGTGGCGTTGCGAGGCGGCGCGTTCGAAGCGACCGAAGATGCGGGCCAGATCGCGCTCGGGGATCCCGCTCCCGGCGTCGGAAACCTCGATGACGGCCGCCTGGTCCTCCCGCGACAGCGAAAGCGTCACCGGGTTGCCGGCTCCGTATTTGAGCGCGTTGGCGCACAGGTTTAGCACCACCTGCTCTAGGCGCAAGCGATCCCACGAACCGTGGATAGGCCCGCTGGTCGAAACCACCAGGTCGCAGCCGGCCTTGGCGGCAGCCGCGTGCAGCCCGTCGACGAGCTGCGAGACCAGCTCCGACAGGTCGATCGGCCCGTATTTGAGCGTCAGCCCACCGACGGCGATCCGCGACACGTCCATCAGCGATTCGATCAAGGCGGCCAACCGATCGGCGTTGCGCGCCGCACGTCCTATCCGCTTGCCGAGCCGGTCGTCGCCGGCGGTCAGCTCCTGCACCCCTTGAAGCTCGATCTGCACCGTCGTGAGCGGCGTCTTGAGCTCGTGCGAAGCGATGGAGAGAAATTCGTCCCGCAGGCGCACCGCCTCTTCGGCACGGGCGCGGTGCAGGCGCTCGTCCTCCAGCCGGTGTCGGTCGGTCAGATCGCGCGTCACTTTGGCGAACCCCAAGAGCGCGCCGCTCGAGTTTCGCATGGCGGTCAGCACCACGTAGGCCCTGAAGCGCGAGCCGTCCTTGCGGACCCGCCACCCTTCACTTTCGACCCGCCCATCGCGGACGGCCTGTTCCAGCTCCTGCCCGCAGCGACCTGCGCGGACCTCCTCGTCGACCCGAAAGCGCTCGAAGTGTTGGCCGATGATCTCCTTGGCTGTGTAACCCTTGAGCCGCTCGGCCCCGCTGTTCCAGGTCGTCACCCGCCCCTGCGGATCGAGCATGAAGATGGCGTAGTCCTCCACCGCGTCGATGAGCAGGCGAAAGCGCTCCTCGCTGCGCAGCAAGTCCTCGTCGCGCTGCCGCCGCTCGAGCTCGGTCTTGCGGCGCTCGCTCAGATCGCGCGTGACCTTCGCGAAGCCGGAGAGGGCGCCCAGCGGATCGCGCAGCGCCGTGATGATGACGTCGGCCCAGAACCGCGAGCCGTCCTTGCGGACCCGCCACCCTTCGTCTTCGACGCGGCCCTGGCGGTCGGCGGCGGCCAGCAGCTCGTTCATGTGGCCACGCGCGCGATCCTCGGGCGTATAGAAGACGCCAATATGCTGACCGATGATCTCGCGGGGCAGATAGCCTTTGATGAGCTCGGCGCCGGCGTTCCAGGTCTGGACGCGACCGCCGCGGTCCACCATGAAGATGGCGTAGTCTTTGATGTTCTCGACGAGCGCGCGAAAGTTGACCTCCGTCAGGCCGGCGGGGTTGGGGCTGGGCTTGGTCTGCTGCGGTTGCATGGCTATCTATGGGTGCCGGACCCGATCAGACTTGGAAATGAGCCGGGCGGACCGCCAAAGCCTAGGGAAGTCCATCTAACCATCCCAAATAACCGTGACAAGGGTCGCTTCCGGTATGGCGGTCGTTTTCGGGGATTTGCGGCCGCTATGGGCAGCGCGGGGCGATCGGTGGCAGCGCGCGCCACCAGGCGGTGGTGACCGGCGTGCTGGCCGAGCCCGCCGCGTTTGCCTCGTTCGACCCACTCGGCTTTTGCCCGACCGGCGAGCTGGAGGCAACTGGCAAGCTGGAGGCAACCGGCAGGCTGGAGGCAACCGGCAGGCTGGAGGCAACCGGCTCGACCGGTTCGCCCAGCCGTGGGGTCAGGACGGAAATCCCACGCTTGGCGGCCTCTTCGACCAGCGTCTCCGCGGGCTCGGACCAGGCGTGATAGGCGAGCACGAAGGTCGACCAATGGATCGGGATGAGGGCTCTGGCGCCCAGGCGGGCGTAGGCCTCGAGCGCGCCCACCGGGCCGAGGTGAATGCTCCCCCAGCTCTCGTGATACTGGCCGATCTCCAGGAGCGCGACGTCGAACGGTCCCTCGCGCCGGGCGACCTCCGAGAGGCCGTCGGTGAGGCCGGTGTCGCCACTGAAGAAGACGCGGTGGTGTGGACCGACGATCGACCACGAGGTCCATAGCGCGCCGACCCGCCACGGGATGCCGCGACCGTTGAAGTGTCGCGCCGGCGTCGACACGATTCGCACGCCGCCCGGCAGCGTCGCGTCCTGCCACCAGTCGTGCTCGACGATCTGGGTGGGTGGAATCCCCCAGGCCGCCAGGTGTGCGCCGACACCCAAGGGAACGTGGAAGGCCACGCCGCGCGCGCCCAGCGCCTGCACGGTCCCCATGTCCAGGTGATCGTAGTGCTCGTGCGAAATCACCACCGCGTCGAGCGGCGGCAGATCGGCCAGCGCCAGCGGCGGCGGGTGCATGCGGGAGGGCCCGACCCAGCGCGACGGCGAGGCGCGCTCGCCCCAGACCGGATCGGTGAGGATCCGGGCACCGTCGATCTCGACGATCGTGGTGGAGTGTCCGAGCCAGGTGACGCGAAGCCCGGAGGTGGGCGGCGCCGCCAGGCGGGCGGCCGTGTCGGTCACCAGGGGCAGCGGGCAGGGCGGCGTCCGCATTTCCTTGCCGAACAGCCACTGGCGCAGCGCGCCCAGGTACGAGCTGGGCGCCATGAGGCCGGTCGGCTCGGCGTTGTGAAACTTGCCGTCGGCGAACTGCGGCGAGGCGCGCATGCGCTCGAGGCGGGCGCCTTCGGGCGCGCCGCCGAAGGCGCGGAAATGGTCGGTCGAGATCCAGGTCAGGATCACCAACACCGAAAGCAGCGTGACGACGAAACCGAAGAGCATCTTCAACCAACGGCCGAAACGTCGGGGCCGCTCCTTTGTCATGGCGCTCTATCGTGCCCGCGCCGGCGGCGGCGCGCAACGCGCGGGGATCAGCCGCCGTCGGTGATGCTCACGTACTGACTTTTTTGTTGCAGGTCGGCGGCCCGATCCACTCCGAATCGTCTGCGGCGTTCATGATCTCGGTGCATTTGCGGGGTCTGCGCGAAGGCTTCAACGCTCACGCTGCGCTGCCGCGCCAGCTGAGCTTCAGGTTGAACCAGTAGTTCCAGAGCGTGACCGCGGCGATCCCGATCAGGTTCGCGAGGTAACGGTTCACGTGCAGCAGGTTGAACTGCACGTTCAGGAGGGCCACGTTGAGCAGCAGTCCTGCGCCGCAGATGAGGTTGAACTTCACGAACCGGCGCAGCTTGAGCCGCCAGCCGGTCTGGTTGCCGACCAGGTCCCGAAAGGTCCAGGCGTCGTCCCAGAGGAAGTTGTTCACGATCGCCAGCTCGGCCGCGACCATCTTCGAACGGGTGAGGCCGAAGTGGAGGCTGCTTGGATCGCTGAGCAGGAAGAGCGCCGCCATGTCGACCAACAGGCCCGACAGACCGACCAGCACGAAGCGGAAAAAGCGCCGGGTGCCGGGCAGGCCGAAGCGCAGGCGCACCAGGTGGCGCAGGTACTGCGGGTAGAGGCGCCAGGTCACCTTGCTCTCGCCGCCGGTGCGCTCGCGGAACACATAGCCGACCTCGGCGATCGAACGGATGCTCCCGCGGCCGATGACCTCGAGCAGAATCTTGTACCCGAGGGGGCTCAGCTCCACGCCGGCGAGCGCGTTCCGCCGCACCATGAAGAACCCGCTCATGGGATCGCTGATCCTCCCGAGGACGCCCGGCAGCAGCAAGAGGCCCACGAACTGCGCGCCGCGGGAAAGGAATCTTCGCGAGAAGCTCCAGTCGCTGACGCCCCCCCCTTCGACGTGGCGGCTGCCGACGGTCAGGTCGACGTGCGGCTCGAGTGCGCGGAGGAGCGCCACGGCCGCCTCGGGCGGGTGCTGGAGATCGGCGTCGATGACCGCCAAGATCTCGCCGCGCGCCGCCTGCCAGCCGCGGATCACCGCGGTCGAGAGCCCCTTTTCTCCCTGCCGGCGAATCACCCGTACCCGCGGCGAGCGCGACGCGATCTCGGCGGCCAATTCCCAGGTTCGGTCCGGGCTGTCGTCGTCGACCACCAGCAGCTCGTAGGCCGCGCCGAGGACCGGGTCGAGCAGCGCCGAGAGCTGGCCGATCAACTCGGCGATGTTCTTTCGTTCGTTGTAGGTCGGAATGATGAGCGAGAGCCGGAGCGGCCCACCCCCGGCGGGCGGTTGCGGCGGCACAATCAACGGGCCGGTCGGGCAGCCTGTCAGCCCCGCTGCATCCGGAGGGGTCGAGTCGGGCACGGTGGGCTTCACCAGGGGCCATCGACAATACGTGGGACCCCCAGCGGGCGCAATTTGTTGGCCGCCCGAGTGTTCCGGGCGGGCCGGCGATCTCGGCGGCGCGGTTCTCGCGTGCGAAGATCGGACGACCGGCCAGCAACGCCGCAGCTCAGAAACCCGACGGGGGCGTCCCGCGCGCCACGGAAATCCACGCCCAACCTTCACGCGGCCGTCGAACCCGCCGGCCCGAGCGCCGCGATCACCGATCGGGTTGCGGCTGCCAGCGGTTGATGAAGTCCACCCGCTCGCCGATCGGAGGATGGCTGGCGCGCAAAACCTTGTACAGCCAGCTCGGACGCGGCACGGCCAGGTTCTGTTCCTGCAGCCGCACGAAGGCCGTCGCGCCGGCATATTTGTCGTGGGTCAGCTCGAGGCCGAAGCGATCCGCCTCCCGCTCGTGGTACCGCGACAGCGCCAGCGCCGCCGGCGAGATCGCCATCGAGAACAGCGACAGCAACAACATCAGGAGCGGCATCGAGGCCACGTCCGACAGGCGCTCGAACCCGAACCGTCCGCCGAAGGCGGTGAGCAGCAGATCCGCCGTGCGGTGCACGCCGTAAAGGCCCAGCAGCGCCAGTCCCGACGAGATCAGGATGTTGATCCAAACGTGACCCAGCACGTAGTGCCCCAGCTCGTGCCCGACCACGAAGCGGGTCTGGCGGGGCGTGAGCTTCGCCAGCAGCGTGTCCCACAGGACGATGCGCTTGGTGCTTCCGACGCCCGTCACGTAGGCGTTGACCTTCTCGGTGTCGACGCTCTTGTCGACCTCATAGACGCGCGCGCCCTCGACGCCCGCCCGCGCCGCCACGGCCAGCACCTGGCTTTCGAGCGCCTGGTCGCGCATGGGACCGAACTTGTTGAAGAGCGGCGCGATGAACACCGGCGTGACGAGCAGGACCAAGGTGAAGAACGGCAGCGACAACGCCCCGGTCCAGAGCCACCAGTGCCCCGGGCTGCGCGCCAGTAACCAGTAAGGCACCCACAGCACCAGCGCCCCGACCAGCGCGCCGATCGCCAGGCCCTTGAGCTCGTCGCCGGCCCACTTGCCGAACCGCTGCGTCGAGAGGCCATAGGCGTGCTCGCGCACGTAGCCCACGTAATATGACAGCGGTAGTTGAACCACGAACAGCAGGCCGATCAGCAACACCAGGTAGACCACCAGCGTCGGGTAAAAGTGGCCCCGCCCCACGCCGGCGGCGAAGGTGCGCATCCGCGCCGACAGCCCGGTGAACAGAAGCAACGCGGGGAGCGCCAGCCCCAGGATCTGATCGAGGGCCCAGATCAGGTTCCCGCTGCGGTGATAGCGGAGCGCTTGCTCCGACGGCGCGGGCACCGCGACCGGCCCGGCGGGATCGCCGCTCGGGTCGAAGTCGGCCGCGTCTCCAGACGGCGTCGGGCGCGTCGGCCCCGTCCCCGCCCGCGCGGCGCGCGCCGCCAACCCTAGGCCGATCAGGCCCGCCACGATCCCGAGGCCCAGCGCTCCGGTTCTCACGCGACCATCTCCATGCCCGCAATCTTGCACCGCGGGAGGCCGGCGGCCAGAGCCACGCGGCTTCGGACCGGCGGGCTACTGGGCCTTCTCGGTCTCGGGGACGCGGGCCCAACTCCCGAGCACATGCCCGGACCGGGCCCGTTCGGGCAGGCGGTGATCGAGCTTGCCCTGGTACCAGGTCAGGCCCAGGGCCACCAATAGGATCGAGAACACCATCGTCTTCCAGGGAAATTGCTTCTCGGCGAAGCGATCGTGCAGGTCCCGGCGCGAACCGGGCGGCAGCTTGGGCACCGAGGTCAGCGTGGCGCCGAAGGGGACGTTGATCCGCGCGCGGGTGTTGATGGCCCACCCGTTGGAGTCCAGGATCGGCCCCAGGTTTCGTTTGCGGAGCTTGAGGTAGGCCAGCACCACCGAGGGCATGGAGATGATCAGCACCACGGCCAGGGAGGCGCCCACGATGGCCGGGATCCCCAGCCGGAAGACGCCGGTGGCGTAGCCGACCAGCGCGGTCAGGAACGACCCAATGGCACCGAAGGCCACGCCGATCGCCGCCACCGTGCCGATGTCGATCTTCTTGGGCGGCGCCACGGGGGCCGGCACGGCCGGTGGCAGACCTTTGTCGATGTTGGCGGTGGTGACCGCCACCTGACCGAGTTGTTGGTGGGCGCTGGCGTCGGCCGCCGAAGCCCGTTTGGCCACCTGCTCCTCGATCATCCGCGCAAGCTTCTTGTAAGGCGCGAAGAACGCCTGCCGCACACTGATGGGGTTGTCGATGATCTTGATGATGGTGGCGTCCCAGTCGACCCCCTTGCGATCGTAGAACACGCCGTTGCGGCCGATCATCAGGTTGTCGGAGTCGCCGGCGGTGAAGGCCGCTACGATCTGCATCTTCTCGCCCGAGGATTTGCGGGCGCAGTCGAGGTACGCCAGGTAGGCGCCGGCCAGGCCGGCCATCACGACGTGGCGCGCCGGATCGTCGACCGGCAAGCAGAGGTGGCAGGCGCGCTGATCGAGGTAGAGCGTGCCGAGCTGGAAGCTGGCCGGTTGCTTGCCCTCGTAGAAGTCCTCGAAGCTGACGAAGTTCCGGCAGATCCGGAAGAGATCGCGGTGGTAGCGGACCAGGCGCTCGAGGCTGTCGATGGCGGTCGCCTCGGGCTCGAGGGCCAGGTCCTTGACCAGCAATTCCGAGATCCGGGCTTCGGCGCCCGAGCCCAGGATGGCGCGCACGCGCTCGATCCCCAGGCCCGAGGCGGCTTCGCCGCGCTGGAGGCCCCGCCAGGTCAGGAAGGCTTGGAACTTGTCGAGCACGCTCAGCCAGTCGCCCTCGCTGAGCGTGGCGCGCTCGCCGAGGATCGGCTCCAGCGTGTCGCGGCGCAAGGTCGCGACGGCCGCCAGGAAGCCGGGGTTGAGCCCGGCCGTCAGGGGCAGCGGGCGTCCGGCTTCGATCCGGGCCAGCGGGAAGGCGGACAGCTCGGTGCCGGCCAGGGTCATCTCGGCCGAGACGATGTCTTGGTAGGACTCCTCGCTGCGATTGAGCAGCGCGGGCGTGCGGGGATCGAAGGCCGCGACGCGCGTGCGGGCGAAGTAGTCGTCGACCTTGGCGCTGACCGCAGAGAGCGCCTGCGCGGCGGCTTCGGTGCGGGCGCGACCCAGGAAGAAGACACGCGGGTCGGCCTCGCCCTCCTTGAACCAGGCGTCCTGCTCGCGGAGCGCCGCGAAGAAGGCCTCGACCTGGGCCTGGCTGACGCCGGTCTTCCCCGAGCGATCGGGCGTGGTTCCGATCGAGGTCGAGATCTCGCCGATCACCTGCTTGGTCTCGTCGTCGCTGGCCGACTCGGCGATGATGACACCGTCGCCATTGAAGACCGTGTCGGCGAACAGCTTGACCGGATCGGCGAAGGTCTCGACCGAGACGCTGGTGGCCTCTGCCAGACCCAGGTTCACCAAGAGCTGCTTGGCGGCAGCCAGGAGCGTCTTGCCCACCGGCGTGGCGTCGTTGATGGCGGTCAGCTTCAGCTCCGACGTCGCGGTCAGCAGATCGTTCGGCTGCTTGAGGTTCTCGCAGGCGAACTTGGCGGCGGCGATCAGCTCGGGGACCCGAATCCGGCTGTCCTTGTCGGTGTCGAGGAGCTCCGCGGTGCGCGGGTCGAGGTCGAGACCCCGGGTCGGGCAGGCCAGCGCCACCCAGAGCTTCTGATCCAGCGAGTCGAGGTTGGCGAGATCTTGCCCGGAGGAGATCTTGACCTGGTCGAAACCCCCGGCCCGAAAGAACCGCCACCTGTGAGCCGAGGTCGTCGCCATTTCGTCTTAGAGGAACGTGTAGATGAGCGTGGCTTCGGTCATGGTATCGACCTTGTCTGCGAACGGCTGGAAGCCGGCCGCGTAGCCCGCGCCGGCGGCGGCGCCCGACGGCACCGGCAACGGCGCCGGGTTCTGGTCGTAGCGCAGCGTGAAGCCGAACGCGATGCTGAGCTGCTTGTGCAGGTTGGTGGTGAGCGCGGCCTTGCCGATGATGCGCGTGTCCTTGAAGGCGTCCACGCCGGGCTGGCCGCTGTTCACGTTGAGGGCCGCGCCTTCCTTGTTGAGGTTGAAAAAGGCTTCGATGCTGGCCGAGATCCCGGTGGCGGCGGTCAGCTTCAGCGTGTCGCCCACGAACAGCCGCGCCGAGTGGATGCTCACCGCGTCGAGCGTTTTGCCCGGCTGCTGGACGTAGCTCTCGTAGGAGAAATCGTACCCGATCTCGGCGACCAGCAGCTGGAGCTTGTCCGCGAGGAGCTGGCGGCTGTAGCCGGCCTGACCCCCGCCGAAGAACGTCTTGCCGGCGATCCTGTCGGCTGCGGCCTCGGCGCTGGCGTAGCCGGCGTTGTTGGCCGTGAAGAAACGGTCATAGCGGCCCTTCGAGAACCAGTTGTTGGTGGTGGTGATCGACTCGCGGGAGATCCCGTCGATCTGCGTCGGAACGCCGGTGTCGTAGATCGGCGCAATCAGCGTCGAGCGCCCGTAGGCCAGGCCGCCGTCGAGCGCGAGCTTGTTGTTGCCCTCTTTGCGGGAGGCATCCAGGCCCAATGTGGCGTTCTGGCTCGAGGAGTTGCCACTGGTCAGAAGAACGCCGGCCTTGGCCTGGACCTTCCACACGACCTTGGGCTTCTCGTCCTTCTTATCGTCCTTCTTGACCTCATCGGGCTTGCCGAACTGGAAGGTGGGATTCGCCTGGGCGTGGGCCGCGGCAGGGGCCAGTGTCGCCGCCAGGATCATCAAAATGCCGCTCGTCAAAAGGCTGTTTTGGGCGTTCGCTTTTTTCATTGGGGGGGGGTTGGCGGCAACATAGTTGCCCGCTCCGCACAAAGTCAATCGCGACCGAGCTGCCGAACCGGCGGGTGGCGAATCGGAGAATCGGCGAATGGGCGAATCGGAGAATCGGGCGAATCGGAGAATCGGATCAAAGGTCCGTCGCCGCTGGGCTGTCGTATCCTTTGGGCGGAGGCGAACCATGTGCCGGAGCATCAAGATCCTGTTCAACTTCGATCCCCCCGCCACCCACGACGAGATCCGCGCGGCCTCGCTGCAGTTCGTGCGCAAGCTGAGCGGCTTCACGGCGCCGTCCAAGGCCAACGAAGCGGCCTTCAACCAGGCGGTCGACGACGTCTACGAGGTGGCGCATCGCCTGGTGCACGAGATGGTGACCACGGCGCCGACACGCAATCGGGAGATCGAGGCCGCCCGGGCCAAAGCCCGCGCGCAGCAGCGATTCGGCTGAGCGGCGCGGCGCCTGCTCGGCACACGCGGTTTCGTCGCGACCCGCGGTGAGCCGGTTGTGTCGTTTCCCGC
>Ga0075522_10004053_pt1 | contig 10560 bp, 12 predicted proteins | sample NGEPerA_FD_74796 | JGI IMG/M metagenome (GOLD analysis project Ga0075522, IMG submission 74796) | Arctic peat soil microbial communities from the Barrow Environmental Observatory site, Barrow, Alaska, USA - NGEE PermafrostL2-A | ecosystem: Environmental > Terrestrial > Soil > Wetlands > Peat ...
GGAGCAATTCCATGTTGAAGGAAGGGGAAGCAGCGCCGGAATTTCAGCTTGTGGCTGACGACGGCCAGAAAATTTCCTCAAAGGATCTGCGCGGCAAACATTTCGCGCTCTATTTTTATCCGAAAGCAAGCACGCCCGGGTGCACGACGGAAGCCATTGAGTTTCGCGACTTGAAGGGCGAGTTCGACAAGCTCAACACGGTTATCTTAGGTTGCAGCGCGGATTCGGTTGCGTCGCAGGCAAATTTCAAGGCCAAACAGAAGCTGAATTTTCCATTGCTCAGCGACCCGGAGTTTACGGTGATTGAGGCGTACGGCGCCCGGCGCATGAAAAGTTTTCTGGGGAAATCGTACCTCGGAATTGTGCGCAGCACGGTGCTCGTCGGTCCTGACGGCAAAGTGGAAAAAATTTGGGCCACGGCCAAATCCAAGGGACATGCCGCCGAAATAGTGAGTGCGCTCAAATCCCTTCCATAAGTCCAAAAGTAGCGCACGCTTCCGCCTGGATTTGCTTTTTTGCCCCGTTCAGAAAACCCGCAGGCTGAAGCCCGCGCTACTCAAAGCGCGCTTCGGTGATATTATCCGCGTGGGAGGTCACCATGCGTCCTCTACGAAAATTCCTGCTGATTCTTGTCATTCTTCTGGGTATTCAGAGCCTGGGTTATGCGCAAACGAACGAAGTGAAGCGATTGTCGATCACGAAAGATGTGACCGATGAATTTGCGCATGGCGCGATCGCCTTCGTTCGCGAGCGATTCAGCGATGACCTAAAGGATTCGGTGAGCGAAAGCGATCTGAAACACGCGCGTGATGAATTGGCCGGCTCAGCCGGCGCGTTCCGGACGCAAATTTCATGTAGCACCCGGATGGTGCAGGGCAACCCGCTTTATATTTCCAAAAGCCAATTTGAGAATTTTAAAGTGGAATTGAAGTTGATGTTCGATGATGCAAACCGGATTACCAATTTTGGAGTTGCGTCGATTTCCGATGTCAGCCCGGAGAGCATGGAAACATCGGCCCGGGCGATCACGGAGCTGTTGCGGCTGCAGCAATTTAAAGAGGTGAGCACCAGATTCAACGATCAGATGAAGGAGTCAATGCCCACGACCCGCCTGGAAGCATCCTGGGCGCATGTGATGACGCACCTCGGGCCGTTCAAGAGTGTGCGGGCGGCGCGCAAGGATCCGGAGCAGGATCGAGTGGATGTGCGTTGTGAGTTTGAGAATGGACCCATGGTCGTGCGAATCGCGTTTGATCCTTCCGGAAAAATTGCAGGGCTATGGATGCTGCCGGCGGAGACGGAGAACGATTCACGGATATGAGGTGGACAGGCGTCAAAGTCCATGTGACAAATCGATTTTAACTGAGTCAGCGGGTAAAAAGCACTGTTCATGAATTTGCAGTAATTCAAAAGAAAACAGGCTGAAGCCTGTTCTACTTGAGGCTATGCGGGCAGGGACTTGCCTTTGGTTTCTTCGCCGAATGGGACTAGCGCGAGGCCGACGATAAAGGCTAGCGCGATCATGGCCACGGGGATTCCAAAGGTCTGGAAGTGGCGAATTCCCGCGCCTACCAGAAATGTGAAACCCGCGGCGAAGAATCGACCGAGGTTGGTGATGAAAGCGAAGGCGCTCGCACGGCACTCTGTCCCATATTGTTCGGGGAGCCAAAACGAATACACAATAAAATTTGCTCCGCCGAGGCCGAGCAACGCGGAGCACACCAGGAACCACGCAATGGCGTTCTGCTGCATGTAGAAAACGTGGGCGAAGGCCAGCCAGATCGCGAACATCATCACTACATAAAAAATTGCCAGCGTGGCGCGGCGGCCCAGCCAGTCCGCCAGAAACGGCACGATCAATGCGCCGAGGACGGTCGCGACCCCGAGCAGCGCCGTGGAATAGGACGCGAGGCGCGCGCTCTCGGCGGCCGTTCGACCGGATCTTTCCGCAATATAGGTCATCGCAGTCGGTGCGTACACGGACCCTGCCCACAATCCAGCGAGCGATACGATCAAGTAAAGAGAATTAACGATCGTTCTGCGGCGATATTGCGGAGAGAAAAGTTTCAGGAAGGCTCGATGCATCGTAAATTTCGCGCCGAGCTCCTGCGCTTTGCTTTCCCATCGCGCGGGCTCGTGCACATTGTTGCGGATTATGCCGATCAGCAGCGCGGGCACGCCGCCCAACGCGAACATCGCTCTCCATCCGTAATGGCTGCCGACGAAAATATTGGCGATGCCGGCAAGAAAAAATCCGATGTAATAGCCGGTGTGCATCAGGGCTGCGCCCATGGTGCGGCGCTCCTCGGGCCAATCTTCGGAGACAAGCGCGGCTCCGATTGACCACTCGCCGCCAATCCCGACTCCAGCCATGAAGCGAAACACCGCAAGGCTCCAGATGCCCGTGGCGAACGCTGCCAGCAGTGTGAACAGCGAAAAACACAAAATGCTGAACATCATGGTGCGCACGCGGCCGAAACGGTCAGCAATCGGGCCCCAGACCAGTGCGGTGCCATAGCCAATTAAAAACAACGTGAAGAAAATACCGCCGTAATAACCAACGTTCGCGGGCGTCGCGGGAATTCCAGAGCGGGGCAATAATTCCGTCAACGCGGGGACCAGGACGAGCGAATAAATGAACGAGTCCATTCCGTCCATGCTCCACCCGCCCCAGGCGGCCCAGAAGCTGCGAATCTGATTGGGCGTGAGTTTCGTTTTGGTTTTTGCGGTTGGCGGAGTTTGGATGGTCACGCGAGTCCGAGCACGTAGGCGGCGTTGCGGTCCAGGATTTTTTCGGCATCCCCGGGCTTCAAGCCGGACTCACTAATATATTGAATCGCATGATTGAAAAGCTCGCCGGCTTCGTACGGAAAATCGGTGCCGAGGCAAATTCGGTCGGCGCCCATCGAATCCACCGCCGCCCGGAGCGCGGGGGGATACCCGTGGCCCACGCTGCAATACCACATGCGCTTTGCCGTGATCGTCGGCAGCTCCGGCAGGGGATGCTCCCACTTGGAAATATTATCGAGGCGCTGAAATGCCATGGGGATCATTCCACCTAGATGGGAATTGACGATTTTTAATTTTTGATATTTTTGTGGGATACCGGCTTCGATCAAATGCATGATCGAAACCGTGTCTTCCATCGGCGCTCCAATGATCCAGCGCAGGTTGTAGGGAATCACGAACGGAGAATCGAGGCCGTTTCCAGACGGATGAATATAAAGTACGGAGGCACGCCGGTTGAGCTCTTCATAAAATGGCGCGAACGCGGGATCGGCGACGGAACGATTTCCGATAAACGTAGTGATCGTGGCGCCCACAAATTTTAATTGATCGAGCGCGCGTTCCAGCTCCTTGAGTGCTTCGTCGACGTGGGGGAGGGGCACGGCGGCGAAGGCTTTGAATCTTTTTGGCCAGCGGCTGACCGCCTCGGCGTAGAGGTCGTTCGCCATCCGCGCGGCATTGACGGCGTGCTCTTTATTTTCAAAGTGCGGGGCTTGCGGACAAATGTCGAGAATCTGCATCTCGACGCCATTCGCGTCCATCAAGGCAAAACGCTTCTCCATTTCCTCCTTGCCCATGCCCGCGCCTTTATTGCGTTGCGTTCCTGTGTCTACGTTTCCATAGCTCTGGCAAAGGTCAAGGTATTCATTGCTCCAAAGATGCGCGTGAATATCGATACGCATGCCTTTTGTGGGCTGCGCCACCAACCTCGCGCCGGCCAGCATTCCTGCCGCGGCGAGAGACCCTGCGCGTAATACTTCGCGCCGCGTGAAACCGCATCCGCATCGCATGATGGAATTGCCTCCCGATGGCGTTACTGTTTTCGTTTCAGTGAGCATTGTACGACGAAATGTTTTGGTAGCACAGGCCTCAGCCTGTGAGGTTTCGCGCATGCCAAAATAAAAACCGACAGGCTGAATACCGTGCTACTTAGCGCTGCGAAGTTTTTCCGGAAGCTACATTGGCGTTGAATTCCGCGGACTTCCGGCGCGGGATCGTCAAGGCATTCCAGTCAGGTCCGGCGAAATGTTTGGCGAGATAGATAATTTGTCCCACGTGATAGGAGTAGTGGGCCACCTGGCGATGGATCGTTTGCATTACGGAATGCGCCTCGCTGCGGATATATGCAGTGCGCGTCAGATCGGTATCCGTGAGCGGAGCCAGTGCGTCAAAGGCAAGCTTCCAGCCGGATTCCCACAAGGCAAGCAATTCGTCGCGCGTTTTTGGCGGCGCTTCAAATTCCGAATCGCGGTCGCGATCCGGTTTTTCGCCGTCGCTCGCAAGGAAATCGGTCCAGCGCGAGCGCATGTTGCCCGCGAGATGCTTTACGATGATGGCGATGGAATTGGACTCTTCGTCAATGGTGGCGAACAGTGCTTCGTCCGTGGCTTGCGCCAGGGCGCGGTCGGCAAGCTTTTTGTAAAATCGCAGGAGGTCGACGGAATCTTTTAAGCAAGAGGTGGTGAATTCCAAAGCCATGCACGGATTTTGCAGCCACGGGCACCGGAAAATCAAGCGATGAAGTTAATTGCTAGGCGGGGGGATGTTGGCGCGGGCTGCTCGTGTATAGCGGCCTCCGCAAAAACCCACAGGCTGAAGCCTGTGCTACTGGGGGATTTGGGCGTAAAATGTGCCTATGTCCAAGAAGCCGGCGCCGATTATTGAATTGACCTGCCCTTGCTGCGAGTCGAAGCTCACAGTGGATACCAGCCTGGCCGTGGTCCTGGCGCACACTGCGCGCGTCAAAGCTGCGCCGGATGTTGACATCGGCGACTCGGCGCGCATCCTCGCCGAACAAGCGCAGAAACGCGAAGACAAATTTCGCGATTCCTGGATGGCCGAGAGCAAGAAAGAAGATGTGCTCAATCGCAAATTCGAGGAAGCACTTAAGAAGGCGAAAGATCAACCTATCGAAAAACCGCTGCGCGATTTTGATCTTTGAAGTAGCGCTGGCTTCTGCGTGTGGGTTTCGGCGCTTGGGAGGCCTAAACCCAACAGGCTGAAGGCTGCGATACAAAAATCTGTCATACTGTGCCGGTGTTCCGAATCCTCTTTCGCGCTGCGCCTTTCCTGTTTGTAGTGTTGATCCCGCAGCTGAATTCTCCGCTGGCGGCAACGCCGCAAGCTACGCCTTCCGCAAAATCGCAAAAGCTGCCGCGCCCGGTTGCGCTGGGGCATGATTTGGCGCTGGCGCGCGATCCCGCATCCGGCGAATTGCATGCCATCACAAAGGATTCATCCGCTACACAGCCCGGCAGCGCGATTCGCTCGCGCGTCACACTCGTGCAAGTCCCCTGCACCATTGCCTTGCCTGACGGTACGCAGGTTCGCGGCCTCAGCCAAAACGATTTTCGTTTATTTGAGGATGGCGCGGCGCAGGAAATTGCTTCGTTCGATGCATCGGCTACGCCGGCCAATGTGGCCCTGGCGATCGATGCCAGCCCCAGTATTTTTCGCGAATTGGGGGAAATGCACGGCGTCGCGCACGCTCTGGCCGAAACTCTTTCTCCCTCAGACGAAATTTCCGTTGTGTCATTTTCCTCCGCGGCGCATCTGCTCCTGCCGTTTACGACCAATCGCCCGTTGCTGGAGCGTGCGCTCAATTCGCAATATCTCGCCCAGGTGGAAAATTCTTCCGAGTCACGGATTTACGAATCGGTTTTTCTGGCGGCGCGCGAATTGTTTCAAGGGCGCACGGGCCGCAAGGCAATCGTTTTGCTTACGGATGGGCAGGACAGCGGCCTGGGGCTCACGTGGGATCCGCGGAGCGCGCTGCCCGGCTCGGGCGCGACGGCGGGGCGTCTGGCGTTTGACGATGTGGCGCGCGAACTTGGCGCGGACGGCATCGCGTTGTTCATCGTTTCCACCGAAAATCGCCCGCGCGGAATGACTCCCAAGTGGCTGGAGACGCATCGGAGCCAGATGCTGGTAACGGCCGAAGCGCGCCGGGAAAACATACCCAACTACACCCTCTATTTGGCGGAGTTGGCCCGGCGCGTCGGGGGCCAACTGTATTTTTTGCGTGAGGTAGGAAACTTGAATGAGATTTACCGAAGCATCGCGCTGGCGATCAGCGCAGAATATACGCTTGGCTATTATCCCTCGGTGGGAACAGCGCGCCCTGGATGGCGGTCATTGCGTGTTGAGCTGGCTGAAGGCGCAAAAGTCCCCGTCGGATCAAAGCTCACGTATCGCGGGTCTTATTATGTTTCTGCGTTTCAGTAATATCGCGCCGACCGTCAGGGAAACTGATTTTACGCACAGGCTTTCCCTGCGGAGGCGACCCGTGCCAATACTAAATCCGCAGGCCGAGGCCTGCGCTATTGAGGAGTTCATGCCAGCAAAAATTGAAGTCGAAAAGTTCGATGCATCCCATTTTCGCGTCCGCGTGATCGACGGTGGGAGCGAATCCACTCACCAAGTCACACTCGATTTGAAAGACTGCCTGAGGATCGCGGGGGGATCGGCGGACCCTGAGAAATTAATTCGGAAGTCATTTGAATTTTTGCTGGAGCGCGAGCCCAAGGAATCGATCCTGGCGAAATTTAATTTATCGATCATCAGCCGCTATTTCCCTGAATACGAGCCCGAGATGAAAAAGAGGTTGTCGTAGCCCGCCTCTGAAGAGGTAGCTACAAAATGCTGCGCGTAAAATCGCGTTGCGAGAAATTTCAGTTACGCGATGGTCAGGGTTTAACGGAAACGTCGTAATAGGCGATGGTGTCACCCTTGCCGCGGATGGGCTCAATGCGTAGGATTTCGAAATGGCCGTGATTCAAATCTTGCACATTTTTTTGCACCGTCTCATGAAGGAGGTGTTCCAGCTCGGGCGTTCGAGTCGGAGTTGCCAGCAAGCGCGCGTCCACGCGGTACGTGGCCACCGGGCCGGGCGCCATGGTCCGCAATTCGATTAGAGCCGACGCAGGCGGTGGTCCCACGGAAGGCTGGTCTGTGTAGTGAATGATGATGGGCGAGAAGAGCACGAACAGGACGATTCCGATGACAGCGATATCGTACTGCCAGGTTCCTCGTTCGTAGGACCAGAACAGAACCCGCACGATGGTTCGCCAAAGCGTTCGCATGTCAGGCGGCCAGGACTCCGTCAGCAATCATTCCGTCGCGCATGCGAACGACACGGCTCGAGTAGGCTGCCGCTTCGGGATTGTGCGTGATCATGACGATGGTCTGGCCCAGATCCTTGTTCAGTTGGCTCAACATGGATAACACGATTTCCGAATTTTGTGTGTCCAAATTCCCGGTCGGCTCATCCGCCAGAATAATTTTCGGTTCGTTGACGATCGCTCGCGCGATGGCCACGCGTTGTTGCTCTCCGCCGGACATTTCCGATGGGCGGTGCTTCAGGCGGCCGGTAAGGCCGAGCAATTGGGTGATGACGTCAAAGCGGTGCGGGTCAAATTTCTGGCCATGAATGTGTTGCGCGATGGCGATATTTCCGCGCGCGTCGAGTGTAGGTAAAAGATTGAAGCGTTGAAACACGAAGCCGATTTTGTCACGCCGCAGTTTTGTGCGCTCGGCATCGCTCATGGTGGTCAAATCGTTGCCATCCACGAGTACGCGGCCCTTGGAAGCTTGCGCCAAGCCTCCCAGCACATAGAGCAGGGACGATTTTCCGCATCCGGACGGGCCCATGACGCTGACAAATTCCCCGGGCAACACCTTGAAATTAACGCCGCGCAGCGCCGGAACTTCCACTTTCCCGGCGTGATAAAGCTTCCACAGATTTTCCGTAAAAACGATTGGTTCCACTCTCAGATCCCTTGTGGTGAGCAGCGCTTCGGCAGGCGGACGTATTGTAGACGCGATTGGCATTTCTGACTAGGCCCGGTCCGGCTTAAGCGGGGCGGCCAAGTGAATCTGCATGAGAATCTGGTCCGATCAATTATAGCGCCGGGTTCAGGCGGTCATGTGCTTGCATCCAAGATGCCCGCCCGACGACGGGCGCTACACTTCCAAGCTTTGATTTAATCGTAGGAGAGCGCCTCAATCGCGTCTTTGCGGCTGGCCAGCCACGCGGGGTAGCTTGCCCCCAAAATCCCGCCAGCCATGGCAATCACCGCGGAGCGCACAATCCAATCCGGCGTAATCAGGATCGATAGCGTAGGAAACGAAGACAGAAATAAAGCCCGCGCGATATAGCTCATCGCAATCCCCACGCCGATGCCAATCACGCAGATGAATACCGATTCGCCGAGCAGCGCCCGAATAATATATCCCTTGGACGCGCCGATGGATTTCAGAACGCCGATATCCCGTGTGCGTTCGATCACCGTGGTATACATCGATAGCAGGATTACAAGGAAGCCGATCGACACCGCGAGAACGATCATGCTCTCGATGAAGGCGTTGAGTCCCGGCAAGTTCGTTGCCGTCATTAACGAGAGAAAATCTTTCAGGGGCCGAATTGTGTATCCGGGAAAAACGGGGCGCATCTCGTCCATCACGGCCTGCGTGTGGTCCTGGCGTGTGCATTTCAAAAAGAAAACGGATGCTTTGTCTCGCGAACCGGAAAGATCCTGCAAAGTCGGCAACGGCACGAACAGGCGCGCGCCTTTGCCATGCTCGACGATACCGGCAACATGAAAATCGTGGTCCAGCAAACGAAATGTGCCGTTCACCGCGGCGCCCTTGGCTTTGGCCGCCCAGTCATCGATCAGGATATCGTCGGGCCCCTGCATGTCATGGCCTTCGAGAAAAACGAAGCCGCCGGAAACGTCGCGAAACGATTTGGGATCGATGCCGTAAATCACGTCCACACCGCCCGAGGAACTGAATTGCAGCAGGACTGGCGCAACCGCCTGCACATACCTAAGTTCGCGCAATTTGTCGGCGATTTTAATCGGCATTGGTGCGCCGCTGAATGCCAGAAAGACGGAAGCGGACGGTGGCTGCAGCATGATGTCAGCGCCGATGCCCTCAATACGTTTGGCAGTTTCCTGCAACAGGCCGCTGGTGAGGCCGACGATCAGGATGACCAGCGCCACTTCCACTCCCACGGCGATCACACTTACGATGGTGCGAATCGGGCGATGCAGGACGTTGTTCACAACCAGTTGGCGAATCATGGTTGGTCACCGAGTTGCGCCCTTGGCTGCGCTGCCGGGTGCGCGGCCGAAGGGTCATCGCCTACATGCACGAGCTCGGTGCCTGCAGGCTGCGCCAGTTCAAAACGCTCGGGAGAAATCGGCTCATTTAGCGTAAGCTTCAAAATCTTGACTTCCAATTTGTAATCGTCCTGCGGACGCCAGATGCGAATGTCGCGTGCAAAACTGGTCTGTGGTCCCGTGCCGGCCCCTTGGGCCGGGGCCGCAGGCTGCCAGTCCGAATAGGTGATGTCAGAATCAAGTTTCCCTTCGCCGCCAAATATTTGCACGCGGGAAACCTGCAAATCCGTGCGGTTGTACCAGATTTTCCTGGCGATGGCGAACTTTCCGCCTTTGGCTTGCCTGAGGAGTGTCAGGATGTAATAGCGGCTCACATTGAAGTCAAACTGCTCGAAAAGCACATTGGCGCTGGGCAGCAATTCGGGCCAAAACAGTGCTTCTACAATATGTTGTGGGCGCAGATTTTCGAGGGGCTTTTTAGATGGACGAATGAGGGTCGTTGGCCCGACCAAGAATGAGTTCTTCGAGGGAATATAAATCCGGAATTCTTTTTCGTCGGCCACCATGTCAAAAATATTTTTGGCGACCACTGGAGCCTGCCCGATCACACGCACTGTGGCCGGCCGCTGGGCCAGGATGAATCCGGGAACGTCGTGGTATTCCTCAATGACCCCGCTGTACGTGGTCCCCGTGCTGGGAATCAGATCGACGGTGGCCTGCAGGCTTTGCACGGACCGTACCTGGCGGTTATAGCTGGCCAGAAGATCTTCTTCGCTGGATTCAAGCTGCGGACGGATTTCTTCCTTCTTGACCGTGGTTCGCTTCTTGATGGTGATACACCCGGACGCCGGCATGGCCAAAAACGCCAGCAGCAGAACCCAATTTCGTTGATTTTTCCTCAGTGTTTCCCGCTCCCCCTACGCAATCATTTAATTTAACAACCGCTCCGAGCAGTGTCAATTCATTGTAGGACAGCCACTCTTAGCTGTTCTCTTTTTCGTCCGGTAGAGAGAATGCGGCGGAAAAACTGCCGAAAACGGCGGTTCCCCATTCAGTGTTAGCAGCGCGAAAGAAGACAGCCAAGAGTGGACGACCCACATACCGGGCCTCTTTTCGCCACCTGCGGGATAGGTTACAGTGCATGCGTTCCATGCTTCGATGCAAAAAAGGAAGGGAGTTGCTTTCGATTCCATGAGTTCCGTCGCGGGAACGCATCCGGCTTCACGCACCGCGCAAGATTGCGATGGCGTTGAACTTTCCGTCGTGATGCCCTGCCTGGATGAGGCCGCAACCGTGGGCATCTGCGTCAAAAAAGCGGTTGGGGCCCTGAAACGCTACGGGATTGATGGCGAAGTGATTGTTGCCGATAACGGCAGCACCGATGGATCGCAACAAATTGCACGCGACGCCGGTGCGCGAGTTGTGTCGGTCG
>Ga0075522_10004054_pt1 | contig 10556 bp, 9 predicted proteins | sample NGEPerA_FD_74796 | JGI IMG/M metagenome (GOLD analysis project Ga0075522, IMG submission 74796) | Arctic peat soil microbial communities from the Barrow Environmental Observatory site, Barrow, Alaska, USA - NGEE PermafrostL2-A | ecosystem: Environmental > Terrestrial > Soil > Wetlands > Peat ...
AGAGTCCGGTCCAGGTGCGGAGTGGCTTCCTGATGCACGGAAATCATGTTGGCGCCCGCCTCCGCAAACGCCTGAATAAACAGCTCCGGATTCTCGATCATCAGATGCACGTCGAGTGGCAGGCGGGTTGCCTTGTGCAGGGAAGAAACAACGGGAACTCCGATGGAAATATTTGGGACGAAGTGTCCGTCCATCACATCCACGTGAAGCAATGTGGCGCTACCCTCCTGCACCGCACGGATTCCGTTCCCCAGGCACGAAAAATCAGCGGCGAGAATCGATGGCGCGATCTCTACAGGATAGTTCACGGTTTCTCCGCCGACATCTTATCAGAATCGCGCAATCGCCTGCACTTCTCCGCCGGAAAAAATATGCGGATTCCCAGGTTGTGGGGAAGGTATCTAAACTCTGTCATTCCGAGCGGAGCGAGGAATCTCTCTTTCGTTTCATGCAATAGACTAAAGAGAGATTCCTCGCGCCGCTCGGAATGACAGACTTACTTTTTTTTTCGCTGCCTGCGCTGCACCGACTCCTCTGTGCTACTGCGCCACAACCATTTCGATGCTCGAGTCGCTTGTGATTTTCGATCCCTGGGCGGGAGTCTGCCCGGTTACGGCGCCTTTCGGCCACTGTGAGGATGTGACATAGGTGGTTTTCGATAGTTTTATGCCGGCGGACGATAGTAAACGGTCAGCGTCGGGCAGAGGCATGCCGACGAGCCAAGGCATTACGTACGCCGGCGGTGGCGTCTCCTGCGCAACGAGCAAATCCACGCGCGGGCTTCCCGCGCGACTGCCTGGCTTGGGCGACTGCTGCAGGATTGTGTCGGACATCGCGGCAGGAGTCGGGAACGCCGTCACTTCTCCCAATTGCAGGCCCACTTGCAGCAATTGGATGCGGGCCACGCGCAAGGATTCTCCTGCCAGAGATGGGGTGTTTACAGTTGGCGGGCCCAGGCTTAGAACGACATGCGCATTTTGCGAACTCTTCATGCGTTCGCCCTCGGGCGGACTTTGCCGGGCCACCGCATTGAGCGGTAAATCGCTGTACACGCGATCGACCACTTTTAATTGCAGACCGCGGCCTTGCAGGATCGCCTGCGCTTCGCCTGAACTTTTTCCGACGAGATTCGGCATGCTCACTTCGCGGCCCTGCACCGCGAAACGCATGGCCGTGATCGCGCTCAGAAACGCCGCCGCTGCCAGAATGAATACAAGCAGTCCCATGCGGAATACCCATTCAACGCGCTCTCGAAAACTCATGCGTTCTCCGGGATCAATTTAGCATGCGGGGGAGAAGCGGTGCTAGTGGCTTGGGAAACACAACAGCGAACGCTTAACACAGAGGGCACAGAGAAAAGCCGCAGAGAAACCCGGAGAAATAATGCAGAAATATCAAGAAATAATAGATCGATTTATTCTCCCGATTTCAGCCTTTCTCCGGTCTTCTCTGTGGAACTCTGTGGGATTTCTCTGTGCCCTCTGTGTTAAAGCTTTTAGGTTTTCCGCTAAGGCCGCCGCTCAATCGCGACCCCGAAGAACCCGTCCGTCCCGTGCTCCCCGGGAAACGTGCGAAAGAACCGGTTGGCATCGATCACGCTTCGCGGTGCGACGGATTCCTGCAAGCTCCCCGCAATCGCATCGGTAGGATCAATAATTCGAAATTCGCTGCCGACCTCCGCAAGTATTTCGCGCACGACGAGTTCGTTCTCTTCAGGCTCCAGCGAACACGTGGAGTACACAAGCCGCCCGCCCGGCGCCAGATGCCGCAACGCATTTCGAAGCAGCGCGCTCTGCCGCGCGTGCAAATCGCTCAAATCTTCGCTGCGAATTTTCCAGCGAATTTCGGGATGCCGCGCGAGCGTGCCCGTGCCGGAGCACGGCACGTCGACCAGGATGCGATCGAACGTGCGTTTGAACGGCAACGGCTGCGCGCCATCCATCACAAACGTTTCCACATTTCGAATTCCCGCGCGTTCGAAACGTTCCTGCATAGCGCGAACGCGGTTGGCATGCAGATCCGCCGCGACGACGCGCCCGTGTTCGCCCGCCGCGCGCGCGAGCAGCAACGTCTTGCCTCCCGGCGCCGCGCATAGGTCGAGCACAGTTTGCCCGGGATCGACCGCCAGAAGGTGCGCCACGGCCTGCGACGCCTCATCCTGAAGCACGATCCAACCTTCGCGAACGGCTTCGCACGCCGACGGATTTCCGCCTTCTAAAATCCGGGCGTCGCGCAACAGGCGTCCTGAAAGTATGGCGGTGCGTGTGTTGCCCAACACGCGGCGGGTTTCCGCTTCTTTTGCAGGATCAAGCAGGTACGCTGCGAGCGATGGAACGCGGTTATTCGCCTGCAGCAGGCCCAGGGTGCGTTCTTCGCCATACGTTCGAATCCACCGTTCAACCATCCAAGTGGGATGCGAATGCAAAATTCCCAATCGCTCGGCTAGAGGAGGGTTCGAAGGCAACATTCGCGAAACAGCATCAAGTGGCGAGATACCGCCGCGTGATTCCTTTGCGGCTTTGCGTAAGATGGCGTTCACGAGATTTGCCGCGGAACGTTTTCTTGCGCGCTTCACGAGTTCCACCGATTCGTTCAGCGCGGCGTGGGCGGGTACTCGGCTGAGAAAATAAAGTTGGTAAAAACCGAGGCGCAGCGCGATGCGGACCTCCGCGTCCGCGACGTCCGCCGGTTTCTTCAAGTAGCCGTCAATCAGGAAATCGAGGAGCCGTTGCCAGCGCAAAACGCCAAGCGCCAGCTCTGTCGTCAGTCCCGCATCCTCCGCTTTCACGGATCCATCAAGCTCGGCGCGCAAAACGTCGTCAGCATATGCGTTCTGTTTTGCGACGCGCAGCAATACATCGAAGGCAATCGTTCTGGCTTGGGAAATGGTCATGTGTGCGTTGGAAGCATACAACGGTCATGCGAAGGAGGTAAATTGGGTGATAGTCGCTCGCACAAGCGCGAGACATTGGCTCGAACACACCCATCGCGAGGAATTGAAACTACGGTTCGTGACCTACTCTTCAACAAAGTAGTCTTCGTCCAACTTCTTCAAGTACAACGTATCGTCGACTCGCACTCCCACATCATGTCGAACCATTAGTGTTGCGAGCTTTTCTCCGTCAATGAGGACAATTTTAAATGGATGGCGTTCGGCAAAATTGTGTGCAGGCGAGGTAAAATAGGAAGTCGTTACAAAGACTCCTTTATCTGCCTTCGCTGCTCCTAGGCTTCCGCTGAATGCCCGAATTTCTGGTTCACTTACAGGGTTTCGGATGCCGTACCGTTTCGCCTGCACATAGATGCGATCCAGCCCCAGCGCATCTTGATCAACTACGCCGTCAATCCCGCCGTCGCCGGTCCGACCGAGAATTTTCCCAGCTTCTTCTCTGGATCCTCCGTATCCCATTGCAATCAGCAAATCTACTATCAAGCCTTCAAAAAATGAGGGAGGCGAAGCGAGAATTCGATCCAGGAGATCCTTTTTAAGGGCCAATTCAATCTGAGTTACAGTACTTCGAAGAATTTCGTCCGGTGTTTGTACAGGTAAGGGGAGAATTGACGCGTCGACTGAACCGCCGCTTGCCACTTCGGCGGAGATACGCCCGCGTTCGCGAAACTCGATAAACTCAGGAAATTGCGAGAGGAAATCATTGTCGATACGGCGAACGTTGTCGGCCAGGACCTTTTTACCCCGTTCCGTGATTTTGAAGTGAGCTCGCTTCGTAGCTTCTAGTACACCGGCTTGAACGAGGTAGCTTTTCGCCCAATTCGCTCGATTTGCAAATAGCTTTCCTTTGCCACTAGGGAGAAGCTGGTTTCGCTCCAGTGCAGATAGGCCGAACTCATCTGCCAGTTGTTCGACGACGTCGCCAATGCGGTGCTCTTTTGTGTCTCCGGCAGTTTTCAGAAGGGGCAACATCAGAGTTTGGAAATCGGGTATGGCCATTTGATCCTCCAACAGTGATGCCCTGCAAGAATTCTTAAAATGTTATAATGCGAGATCATACCATCTCAGTAATAAATTACGCCCGGTATCCAGTGGCGAGTTGCTATCTTGTGAAGATGACGAAAAGTCCTAAGAAAAAAAGAGCTTACCCCGGGCACAAAGATTCGGCGACTCCTGCCGGGGCGAGCAACGCACGAATTGTCAAGAGTTCCGACGAAGTTAATGCATCAATCGACGATTTTTTGAGCTCGATGGCTCCGGAGAAATCGGCCCAAATCCGAAGGCTGCGTGGATCATTGAACGGGCGTGGCATTTTAAAAACTTTGATGGCCGAGCGGAAGCGCGAACGCCACGACGAATAGAATTGTTCCAATGCTAAACGAACCGATCTTCGGCTTGCAGCCGCGCGCCGTTCGCAAATTCGCGAGCGGTAATTTTCTTTTTTCCTTCCAACTGAATGGATTCCAGTTGGAGGAAAGTCCCTTCGGCACACGCGGCGTAGACCTCTTTTCCTGTTGCGATAACTTCTCCGGGTTCTTTTCGCGTTGAAGCTGACGGGTCTATTGCTGGAATTGCAGCGGCGCGGCCCCACAGGTGGCAGGTTTGGCCGCGGAACGTTGAGTAGGATCCGGGCCATGGAGTGAAGCCGCGCATGCGGTTGTAAATTTGCTGCGCGGGTTGCTGCCAATGGATACGGCCATCTTCTTTTGTAAGGATGGGGGCGTAGGAAACGCCCGTTTCGTTCTGGGGTATTGCAGCAATTGCTCCGCGATCGAATTGCAACAGCGTCTCGGCGATTAGATCAGCGCCGACGGCGCTCAAACGCGAGGCAAGTTCCGGCGAAGTTTCATCCGGCCCGATTGTGACTTCACGCCGCAGGAGCGTCGGGCCTGTGTCCATTCCGGCGTTGATTTGCATGGTGGTGAGGCCTGTGACGGTTTCCCCGTTGGCGATGGCCCAATGAATGGGCGCGGCTCCGCGATATTTTGGCAGCAGGGAACCGTGCACGTTGAGCCAGCCGAGACGCGGAATGGCGAGCAATCGCGCGGGAATGATTTGTCCGTACGCGATGATCACTACGGCATCGGGCGCGACGCGTTTTAGAAAATCCTGGGAAGATTCGGACTTGATCGATTCGGGCTGGTAGATGTGCAGACCAAGATCGAGCGCCGCCGCTTTAACGGGCGACGCGGTCACATGGCCTCCGCGGCCGCGCGGGCGGTCCGGCTGCGTAATGACGGCTTCGATGGAAAATTCGGGACGCTCCGCGAGCCGCCGGAGAGAGGGAACCGCGAATTCCGGCGTGCCACAAAACACGATGCGCAGGGGAGTCATGGCCGCGAAGTCAAAAAATCTACCAGTCGCCGGCTTTCCGCAGTTTGCGGATCCGTCGTTTCATAAGATCTCGTTTCAGCATGCTGAGATGCTGGATAAAAAGAATGCCGTCCAGGTGATCGATCTCGTGGCAGAACGCGCGCGCAAGCAAGCCTTCGCCGCGCATTTCGTAAGTTTCGCCCTTCACGTTTTGCGCACGCACGGTGACGTAGGCGGGCCGCAGAACATTTCCGCGGAAACCGGGCAGCGAAAGACAGCCTTCTTCTTCGCGCTGATCGCCCTCGACGTGAATAATCTCGGGGTTCGCGAGCACCAGCCTCGCTTCAGGATTTTTCCCAACGCTAACGTCAACCACGGCCAAGCGTTTCGACATCCCTATTTGCGTGGCGGCGAGCCCGACTCCCTGCGCGACATACATGGACTCAAACATGTCCTCGCAAAGTTTTGCCAGGTCGTCGTCAAATTTTTCGACAGGCTTGGTCGGATTTTCCAGAACCGCCGCGCCATATTTTGTGATCGGATAAATCATCTTAGTTCTTCACTCGATTCGTTGGAACCACGGATGCACACGGATTAACACGGATAAAAACGAAAATAGATAAAATATTTAGTCTAAAGTTCAGCGTCGGTCAAACTACCAACCTGCGGAACTGAAGCTTTGGCCGCGCGAAGTTAATAAGTAACCCCACTCTGAGTCCACTCGCCTTTAGATAATTTATTAATTGCGCGTCGTGGACTGCGTCTAGAGCCACCACCGCTTTGCATTCAACGACTACCTTATCAGCGACCACTAAATCCGCCACGTAGTCGCCGACAACAACGCCTTCGTACTTGACTGGAAAAGCTTTTTGGCTGTCGACCGTGAAACCCGATTTCTTAAGCTCGATACTTAAAGCATTTTCATATACTTTTTCGAGAAACCCTGCACCGAGTTTGTTTTGCACTTTGAACGCAGCACCGAGAATTTTCTCGGTGAGTTCGCGCTCCAGAAGGATCGAACCAGAAATCGGTTTTGAATCCGTGTTCATCCGTGTGCATCCGTGGTTTCAAAATTCTTTTAGTTGCTTCTTGTATCCCTCGAAATTGCGGCGGGTCTCTACAAGAGAATCGCCGCCAAATTTTTCCAGCATGGCTTGCGTCAGTACGATGGAAACCATGGCTTCGCCCACCACGCCGCCGGCGGGAACGACGCACACATCCGAGCGCTCGTACGCGGCGGAGACGGGCTGCTTCGTGACCATGTCTACCGTGCCGAGTGGGGTGCGCAGCGTGGAGATTGGCTTCAAGTAACCGCGGACGATCACGTCTTCGCCGTTGGTGATGCCGCCTTCAAGGCCGCCGGCTCGATTGGACGCGCGAGTGAAATGATTCGTCGCGGCGTCGAAGCCGATTTCGTCCATCACTTCCGAGCCGTAGGACGTCGCGGCAGCGATGCCGTCGCCTATTTCCACGCCCTTCACGGCCTGAATGGACATCACGGCTTGCGCGAGGCGCGCATCGAGCTTTTCGTCCCACTGCACGTGCGTACCAAGTCCGGTGACGACGTTGTGCGCGACCACTTCAAAAATACCACCCACCGTGTTTCCGGCGCGGTGCACGACGTCGACTTCGCTTTTCATCCGCGCTTCGGTTTCGGGATCGACGCAACGCAGCGGCGAATCCAGATTTTCGCAGATCGCCCAAATTTCGTTCCACGATGCTTTGCGGGTGAGCCGCGCCTTGCCCACGGAAATCACATGGCTCAAAACTTCGCACTCCAACTGGCGCAATAGCAGCTTGGCAATCGCTCCCACCGCGACGCGCGCCGCGGTTTCGCGGGCTGACGCGCGCTCCAAAATATAGCGCGCATCGTGCAAATTAAATTTCATGGAGCCGGCAAGGTCCGCATGGCCGGGGCGGGGAGCCGTCAGGCGGCGCTCTTTGCTCTCGGCTTCCGGTAATTTTTCAACGGGGAGCGTCTTTTCCCAATTGGCCCAGTCGCGGTTCTCGATGCGCAGGGCAATCGGCGCGCCGATGGTTTGTCCGTGTCGCACGCCGGAGAGGAATTCAACGCTATCCTTCTCAATCTTCTGGCGGCCGCCGCGACCGTAGCCCAGTTGGCGGCGATGCAGTTCGCGCTGCACGAAGGCAAAGTCGATGGGCACACCCGCAGGCATGCCGCTGATCCACGCAATCAGCGCCTGACCGTGAGACTCACCCGCTGTGACAAAGCGAAACATGAAAGGCACGACATTCTAACGGACGCTGCGCGGCGCGTAAAGCGATCATAAGGCTAGGTGCCAGCGCCTTGAGACGGCATATCGTAAATGACTCGTCGCGGGCACCCCAGCAGGACGTCAGAGGCTAAAGCCGTCGATTTTTCACGACGCTGATGGTGGCGGCTGAGGCCGCGACCCCCAAAGACGTCTGTCACACTCTTGGCATCGCTGAGATTCACGATGCTTGACGTGCCTCGCAATGACCAGTACGCTGGTTCGGAATCCGACCGCGCTCGAGGAACAGCCAACGGCGACTGATGTCCACTACTGACCCCAAAGTTCTTGAGCCCAATGATGTCCCCGCATCGGGCGTTTTATCGGAAAAAGCCAAGCGCTGGGTTCTGCATGTTCAGGACTACACCACACTTGCGGGCCGCGCTGTTTCAAATGTATTTACGCCGCCTTTTTATTTTTCCGACATTCTGGAACAGATGGACATTATCGGCGTCGGCTCGTTGCCCATTGTTCTATTAACCGGCTTTTTCATCGGTGCCGTTATGGTGCTGCAAACGGCTGCGCAGTTTGAAAGATTCGGGCAGACCGCGCTCACCGCGGACGTGGTGTCGCTGGCGTTGGTCCGCGAACTGGGGCCGTCGATCACGGGCCTGCTCGTCACAGGGCGCAACGCTTCGGGAATGGCGTCTGAGCTGGGATCGATGGTGGTGACCGAGCAAGTGGACGCGATGCGGGCCATGGGCACGGATCCGATTCGCAAGCTGGTCACTCCTCGCTTAATCGCCACGGTTTTCATGCTCCCGCTGCTGACGGCGATGGCGGATTTTTTCGGCCTTATCGGCGGCTACCTTGTGGCCATGTTCACGCTTCGCCTTGATCCCGTCCTTTTCTGGACCCGCGCGATCAACGTGCTGGACTTTTCCGACCTCATGCAGGGCCTCACGAAACCGCTGGTGTACGGATTTATCCTGGCAACCGTCGGCTGCTACCAGGGATTGACCGTGAAAGGCGGGACGCAGGGCGTGGGGCGTGCGACGACGCATGCGGTGGTTGCCGCGTCGGTCTTTATCCTCATTACCGACTTCTTCCTCACAAAAATCATGTTGTTTTTCTCCGGACACGTTCTTTCACCTTAGTTGTAGTCATCCGTTGTAATCATTCCCTTGCCGGGAACAGTTTCCATCTATAATCAAATGGATAAATATGCCACCGATCCCATCCTGGCGTGGACGCATCCTTTTAGCATGAGCGCGAACGTCCGAATGGGCGCGAACGCACCCGCCGAGCCTGTCCTTTCCCTCGAAGAGGTCCGCATTGGTTTCGACAAAGGCAACGTGTTGGACGGTCTCTCTTTTTCCGTGGCTTCGGGCGAAACAAAAATCTTGATTGGGGAAAGCGGCTCCGGGAAGACACTGATCCTTAAATTGGCCGCGGGCCTGATTCAGCCGGATTCAGGATCCGTGGTCATGTTGGGGCGCGATCTCTCCCAGATGTCGGAAAAAGAGCTGCTCGCATTCCGGAGAAGCATCGGCTTCGTATTTCAGGAGGGAGCGCTATTCGATTCTCTGACGGTGGCTGAAAATGTGTCGTACTGCCTGGAAGAAGAAGGCGTGGATGAAGCAGAGATCGAGCCGCGCGTGCGAGAATCCCTTCGCTTTGTGGAAATGGAAGATTCGCTGGAAAAATTTCCATCGGAGCTTTCAGGAGGGATGCGGCGCCGCGTATCGATTGCGCGGGCGCTCGTGACGCGTCCCCATGTGGTCCTCTACGATTCGCCGACGGCCGGACTGGATCCGGTGACCGCGCAAACGATCATCACCTTAATTTTGCGCCTGCGCGATACGCAGGGCGTGACGTCGCTGCTCGCGACGCATCGACTGCAGGATGCGTTTGGCCTGGCGAGCTACCGATTTGACGGAGAAACCGGACACGTCGTTCGGGTGGCGCACAACGGGACCTCGACGGGACGTGCGGCGTCCACGAATTTCGTCGTGTTGCGCGAGGGGAAGGCCTATTTTCAGGGGAATCCGCAGCAATTGTCAGAAACGCGCGACCCATATTTACGGCGATTTTTATTGTAACGGTTAAAATGTAATATGGGATGTAGTGCGGAGGGGAAGATATGGCACAACACAAACGATTGACGTGGACCGATCTTCGAGTTGGATTGTTTGTCCTGGCCGGGGCGCTATTACTTACCGCCGTCATATTTTACGTGACGGGTGGCAGCGGTTGGGGACCGAAGTATCGATTGCACGTATTTCTCCCCGAAGTGGATGGGCTGACGCTCGGCGCGCCTGTGCGCGTGGATGGAGTGGATGTCGGCAATGTGGAAAAAATAACAATTGCGCCGCCGACGGACGGAACACCGACCACCAAACAGCGGAACATCGAAGTCTCCTTGCGCCTGCAGAAAACATTTCAGGATTATATCCGCACGGATTCCTCCGCGGGACTTGTGACCGAGGGATTGCTGGGCAATCGCTACGTGGATATCGATCGCGGCTATGTGGGGAGCGTGCTGGATAACAATCAGGAAGTCCCGGCGCGGCATGAAAAAGATTTGAAAGAAATGGTGAACCGGAGCGCGGACCTGCTGGACAGCCTGAATTCGATTACCAAGCAGGCCAATGAGATTCTGGTGGACGTGCGAAAGGGCAACGGCTCGCTTGGAAAATTTTTAGTCGATGACCAGGCTTACAATCACCTAAATCAATCGCTTGAAAACGTGGACAAGATCGTCGCGGACATCAAGGCGGGCAAGGGCACGATGGGGAAATTGGTCACCGACGACGAATTGTATAATCGCGTAAATTCCGTAGCGGGCCGAGTGGATAACGTGCTGGAGGCGGTGCAGAATCAGCAGGGCACGCTGGGAAAATTGGTGTACGACCCGACGATGCATGAAAGCATTAGACAGTTTGTAGACAACGGCAACGGTTTCCTTGCCGATGTGAGAGGCGGCAAAGGGACGCTCGGGAAGCTGGCGACGGACGATTCCTTGTTTGAGAATTACAAGCGGGCGGGCGCGAATCTGGAAACCGCGACTGCGAAAATGA
>Ga0075522_10004055_pt1 | contig 10554 bp, 6 predicted proteins | sample NGEPerA_FD_74796 | JGI IMG/M metagenome (GOLD analysis project Ga0075522, IMG submission 74796) | Arctic peat soil microbial communities from the Barrow Environmental Observatory site, Barrow, Alaska, USA - NGEE PermafrostL2-A | ecosystem: Environmental > Terrestrial > Soil > Wetlands > Peat ...
GTGTGAATCACCTCGAAGTCGAGAGAGCCGGCCGTGAAGTGCTCGTTCTCGCTCAACCTCACAAGACCAACCGCGGCTGGCGGTTCGAAAGAGAACTCCACCCGTAAGGGCTGGCCGGCGGCCAACCCGCGCATCTCCGAGTCATGCACACCGACAGGTATCGCGCCGAATTCCTGGAGCAGCGCAGGAAGCCCCGCTATGTGGTCGACGTCGGTATGCGTCAGCAGAACGGCCTTCACTTTGGCGCCGGCCTCGCGAGCCTGGTCAATGACCAGGTGCGGCTCGAAGTTGGCGTCGATGACGACTGCGTCTTTGGTGTCCTCATCCATGACCAGGTACGAGTTGGTTCCAAACCGCCCGTCCGCCGTCGCCTCCACGCGGAGGGTCATGATGCCTCGCGTGCCACGGTGTGCACGTCCTTCACTCCCTCGAGCTTCTCCATCACACGCGACAGCTGAGCCAGCGAGTCGATCTCGACGGTGGCCGATACGACCGCGGTCTTGTCGTCGTAGACGTGAACCTCGAGCGCTGACATGTTGACCCGGTTCTCGGCGACGACCGTGGCGATATCGCGCAGCAATCCCTGCCTGTCCCAGGCCTCGATCTTGATGTCAACTGGATACAGGTGAGTCGCCTCCGCATCCCAGTCCACGGGCACCACGCGCGCAAGGTCCTGTGCGTTGATCGCGTTGATGCAGTCAGCCCTGTGCACGGTGACGCCCCTCCCGCGAGTGGTGTAGCCGACGATCGCATCGCCCGGCACCGGCTGGCAGCAAGGCGCGATCTTGGTCAGGATTCCCTTCTCCCCCCTCACCAGGACGCGGGGCGTCGGCTGCACATTGGGTATCAGCGGAATTGCACGCAGGTCGCCGCCCGCGGCGTCGGTGGTGAGGGCCATGCGCATAACGACCGCATGCGGTGACAGGTCGCCGTAACCGATCGCCGCCAGAAAGTCGTCGATGGCGTTGTACCTGTGAAGGTTCGAGATCTCGAGCAGCTTTGCATCGGGAAGGTCGACGAGGTTCATCCGGTGCATCCGGTGGAGCTCCTTGTCGAGGAGGTCGCGCCCCTTGGCCACGTTCTCCTCACGCCTCTGGCTCTTGAACCACTTGCGGATCCGCTCCTTGGCCGAGGGGCTCTTGACGAAGTTCAGCCAGTCACGGCTCGGCCCGTGGGGCGCCTTTGTGGTCAGGATCTCGACGATCTCGCCGTTCTTGAGGGCGTAGTCCAGCGGGACCATGCGCCCGTTGGCCTTCGCACCGATGCATCGATGTCCGACCTCCGTGTGGATGCGGTACGCAAAGTCGACCGGCGTCGAGTCTGCCGGCAGGTTGAGGACGTCGCCCTTCGGCGTGAAGACGTAGACCTCGTCCTGGAAGAGGTCCACCTTGATGGTGTCGAGAAAGGACTCGGCGTCGCCCATCTCGTTCTGCCACTCGAGAAGGCTGCGCAGCCACGACAACTTTTGATCGAAGCTTGCATCCTTGCCGCCCTCCTTGTAGGCCCAATGCGCCGCGACGCCGAACTCTGCGATGCGATGCATCTCGTGCGTCCGGATCTGGATCTCGATCGGCTCGCCCGTGTGCGTGATCACAGTCGTGTGGAGAGACTGGTATCCGTTCGACTTCGGCATCGCGACATAGTCCTTGAAGCGACCGGGCACCGGCTTCCATAGCGAGTGGACCACTCCCAGAACGCCGTAGCAGTCCTTCACCGCATCGACATTCACCCGGATCGCGGAGAGGTCATAGATCTCGGTGAAGTCCTTGTTCTCCCTCGTCATCTTTTGCCAGACGGAGTAGATGTGCTTAGGTCGTCCCGTGATGTCCGCCTTGATGCCCATGCCCTCGAGCTCCCTGGCGAGAATCTCGCGCAGGTCGGACACCAGCGCCTCGCGCTCGTTGCGCTTGCGGAAAATTCGCTTGGCCACGTCCTCGTAGGCCTCTGGCTCCAGGTATCGAAAAGCCAGGTCCTCCAGCTCCCATTTGACCTGCCCGATCCCGAGCCGGTGCGCCAGCGGCGCATATATCTCCAGCGTCTCCCTCGAGATCTTCCGGCGCTTCAAGTCGGGCAGTGGCTCCAGCGTTCGCATGTTGTGAAGCCGGTCGGCAAGCTTGATGAGGACGACCCGCAGGTCCTCCGCCATCGCGATCATCATCTTGCGGATGTTCTCGGCCTGCTGCTGCTGGTCCGAGCGCAGAGAGATCCGGCCGAGCTTGGTGACCCCCTCTACAAGAGTGGCCACCTCGTGACCGAACTCCCTCTCCACCTCCTCAGCCGTGAGGGCGGTGTCCTCCACGGTGTCATGGAGCAACGCGGCAGCGATCGTCTCGGCATCCAGCTCGAGATCAGCGAGGATCGCGGCGACCTCCATCGGGTGGTTCACGTAATCCTCGCCGGAGAGCCGACGCTGGCCGGTGTGCGCGCTGGCCGCGCGCTCATAGGCCCTCTTGACCATGTCCCGATCCGGGGCCTCGAGGTGGTCGGCGATGCGCAGAAGCTCAGAAACTGTCACGTGGTCACTCGAACAGAAGTTTAGGAGAGGTTTGGGGGAGGCCCCATCCCGGTCCCCCTGCCTAGACTTAGCCGGCTACATGAATTCCGATCGAGCAACGTTTGTCACCCGCATCGCCCTTTCCGCCGCCACAGCGATCCTGATCCTGGCCGGCGCCACGCTCAACGTAAACGGCCGCGTCGGGCAGGCTGCCCTGCTGGCTGCGATCGCCGGGCTGCTTGCTCTGGCGGCAGGCGCCTTGAATAGGACATGGAAGATTGCGGTCCCACTGGCCATCGCCGCCCTCGTCGTGTCGGTGATCACCGCGCAGTTCAGCTTCTTCGACATCGTAGGCCTGGGGCTGCTGGCTCTCGGTGGCTTTGCCGGCAGCCTTGCGTACCGCAGCTTCACAGAGGCGATGCGTCGCCAGCTGGAAGACATGAAGCGGCTGAACGTGCAGCTCGAAGAGAAGCATCGCGCGTTCATGGCCGCGACCTCGGAGGCCGACAGCGCGGCCCCTCCCGGAGACGTGGCGGCGCTGACCGCGAACATCGCCCACCAGATCGGCTCGGCGTTCGCCTGCTACTTTCTGGCGTCGCCTGACGGCAAGCAGTTCGTGCCTCAGCCACCGGGCATTGGGCTCGAACGCTTGCACCCACAGCCGGTGAACCGCGTGCCCGGGGGAGCCGGCCCCCTGACTGCGGCGATCGAGGCGGGCCAGGAGTTCGTGGGGCGAGATGACAATGGGTTGCGGGAGCTGGCCCACTATCTTCCGGAGGACCTCCATGTCGAGAGCCTGATGGCGGTGCCAATGCCAATCGGGGAGCACATCGGTGGATTCGTATTGCTCGGCAACAAGCCGGGAGGCTTCACCGACGATGACCGGCGGCTCGCCCGGACGCTGACGTTGCGCGCCGGATCGCAGTTGGCAAGCGCGCACGCGGTAGCACTCTCGCGGAAGGAGTCGGCGCGGTACTCCCTGCTGAATGAGCTCGTGAAAGAAGCTTCGGGCAAGTCGATGCCAGAGGTGCTGGGTCTGGTTCTCGACAAGGGCAAGCAGGTGATCCGCTACGACTCGGGCAGCGTCGCCCTGTTCCAGCCCGACAACACGTATACGGTGCTCGGCGGACCAGGCGGCTCGCTTCCGATCGCGGGACCGCTGGCGAAGGTGCGCGATGGCGAGACCGTGCTGCGGAGCTTTGTCACAGTCGAAGAGGGCATTCTGAGCGGGCTCATCCCGAGCTCCGAAGGCGGCACCACGAACGAGGCGCTGACGCCGATCCGCGGCAGGGAAGGCGTCTTCGGCGCCATCTGTCTCGGCCGCAACGGCACCACCGCCTTCAACCAGCGCGATGTCGCTGCCCTCGACGAGCTCGGATCAATGGCCGGCGTCGCGGTCGAGAACTCGCGCATCCTTTCCGTGGTCACCGGCCAAGCTTCCAAGCTCGACACAACGCTCGACGCGTTGGGTGAGGTGTCGCAGGCGCTCACCACTGTCACCCAGGGGTCAGAGGTGCTCAAGCAGAAGACCCTGGAGACTGCCGTGCGAGTGACGGCCGGAAGTGCGGGCCTGTTGACGCGGACCACCCCCGAACGGAGCCAGGCCACGATCATGGCGCTGGGCCTGCCGTCGACCGTAAACGACCTGGTCGTCCAGAACGGCCAGGGCATCATCGGCGCGGTGATGTTGAGCCTGCAACCGGTGGCGGTGCCAGACCTCAGCCAGAGCCCCGAGCTGCAGTCCCCGCCTAACCTGGCCCAATTCGGGCTTCATGCCGCCATTTGTATGCCGATGCTCGAGGACGGAAACCTGTGGGGGACGCTGTCGGTATTCGACGTCAAGAAGCGGGAATGGACCGCCGACGACCAACGCGTCCTTGCCACCCTGGGCAACCAGGGCGTCGTCGCGATAAGAAACGCCGAGCTCTACGACAACAACCAGCGGAGCATCTGGGAGCTGAGAAACCTGCAGGAGGCGCTCCAGGCGGCAACCTCCACGCTGGACCTCGACCAGGTGCTTAACCAGGTGCTGGCAGGGGCCGCCAAAGCGTCGAGCGCACAGATCGGGTGTCTGGCCCTCGACGATTCGGGCAGGCTCGTCCTCAAGGTCGGATTCGGGACCGACGCGACCACCGCTGAGAAGCTCGCCCTCGGGATAGGTGGCGACATCTGCAGGGATGTCATGGCCTCGGGCAAGCCGTTTATGGAAGCGATGGAACAGGACACGGCCAACGAAAGCCGACTCAACCCGCGCGCTGTGCTGTGCGTTCCGATCACCTTGCGCGGCAAGCCGACGGGTGTCCTCTTTCTCGCAAACTACCAGGTCGGCCACGCCTTCACTCCGTACGACCGTAACCTGGTCACCGAGCTGGCGGCACAGGCGGCCGTCGCAATCGACAACGCGCGGCTCTTCAAGGACAGAGAGGCGGAAATCGTCTCTGCGCTCAAAACGTTCGCCGTCGCGACGGAGCGCGACGACACGTACACGGCAGGACATTCGGGGCGCGTCACGCAGTACGCGCTTTCGATCGCGAGGCAGATGCAATACTCGCCCGACGACCAGAACGCGTGGATCAGATTCGAGCGCGGCGTGCGAATGCATGACATCGGAAAGGTCAGTGTTCCCGATGACATTCTGCGCAAGCCGGGCAAGCTCACCGACGACGAGTTTGCGATGATGAAGGCCCACACGACGATCGGGCACGACATCCTCAGTCAGTTGAAAATGCTCACGGATGAGCTGGACATCGTGCGTTCACACCACGAGCGATTCGACGGCAAGGGCTACCCCGACCGCAAGAAGGGCGACGAGCTTCCTATCTTCGTGTGGATTGCCAGCGCCGCCGACGCGATAGATGCCATGACCTCCGACCGCCCTTACCGCAAGGCGATGTCGCTCGAGGTTGCCGTCGAACAGGTGCGGGCGGGCGCGGGCACGCATTTCCACCCGGACGTCGCCGAGGCAGTGCTCGACGCTGCTCTCAGCGGCAGCCTGAAGGTTATTTCGCAGGAAAACCTCTACAAGGACGCCCCCGCGATCGGAGCTTTCGAGAACCCGCCTAACTAGTAAGCTCGCGCGAGCGCCACTCGGTGCTTGGCCGGCTTCCCGCAGACCAGGCAGTTTCCCGAAGCCTTCTCGTCGGGGTCGATGGTGCGAACCGTCACCCCTCCCGCTTCGGCCTTGATCCTCATCTCGCACTCGGCATCGCCACACCACGGCACCCACACGAAGCCCACGCCATCCTTGAAGTGCGCGACGACCTCGGCCACCGTCGACATCTCGAACGTGTTCTCTTTGAGGAAGCCCTGCGCCCGCTCGAACAGCGCTTTCTGGAATGAGGCGAGCTCGTCAGTGAGCCGAGCCGCGATTCCCGCCACCGGCACCGGACGGCGCTGGCGGGACAGGCGGTCGACCAGCTCGACCTGTCCGGCATCCGCGTCGCGGCCGCCAACGTTGAGACGCAGCGGCACTCCCTTCATCTCCCAGTGCGCGTACTTGTCGCCAGGCCTCTCGTCGCGCCAATCGACGCGGTGCCGAATGCCGGCAGCCTTCAGCTCACCGATCCACCCACCGATGAACCCCTCGACCTTGGCTCGGCTCTCCGCATCCCTGAAGATCGGAACGATCACGACTTGGATCGGCGCCACCTTCGGAGGCACGATGAGCCCGGAATCGTCGCCGTGGGCCATGACCAGCGCGCCCACCAGTCGGGTGCTGATGCCCCACGACGTCGAGTGGCACAGCTCCCGCTCGTTTTCCTTGTTGGAGAACGAGATGTCGTAAGCGCGCGCGAAGTTCTGGCCGAAGTAGTGGGACGTCCCCATCTGCAGCGCCATTCCGTCGCGCATCAGGCCCTCGAGCGTGAGCGTGTAAACGGCGCCGGGAAATGTCTCAGCGGGCGATTTCTTGCCGGCCAGGACCGGCACCGCGAGCCAATCCTGCGCGATATCGCGGTAGTAGCCCAGGATCAGGTCCACCTCGTCCATCGCCTCTTGAGCGTTGGCGTGGAACGTGTGGCCTTCCTGCCACCAGAACTCGCGCGATCGCAGGAAGAGCCGCGATCGCATCTCCCATCGCACCACGCTGTTCCACTGGTTGGTCAGCTTGGGGAGGTCGCGGTGGCTCTGGATGTACCGCTTGATCAGCGACCCGATGATGGTTTCGGATGTGGGGCGAACCGCGAGCGGTTCCTCGAGCTCCTCGTTGCCCGACCCTGCCCTCGTCACCCACGCCACCTCCGGCGCGAACCCCTCGACGTGCTCAGCTTCCTTCATGAGGAACTCGCGCGGGATCAACAGCGGGAAGGCCCAGTTCTCGTGGCCGCTCTCTTTGATCATGTCGTCGAAGGCCCGCGTGATCGTCTCCCACATCGCCCAGCCATATGGGCGGACCACCATCATGCCTCGGACGCCCGACCAGTCCGCCAGCTCCGCCTTGCGGACGATGTCCGTGTACCAGCGGTCGAAGTCGACGGACATCTTCGTGATGTCCTTCACGAAGTCCTGCTGTTCTTCAGCGTCCTCTTTCATCCGACGCGTTCGGCCGCGAGCGCGTCGATTTCAGCGAGCAGCACGGGCAGCAACTCTTCCTGGGGCACGGTCTTGAACAGCTTGCCCTTCTTGAAGATGACGCCCTTGCCGCGACCACCCGTCACACCGATGTCGGCGTGGCGCGCTTCAGCCGGCCCGTTGACCACGCAGCCCATCACCGCGACAGTGATCGGAATCTTCAACCTTGCGATGTGCGCCTCGACCGCTTTCACGGTCGGGACCATGTCGTACTCGAGCCGGCCGCAGGTGGGGCAGGCGATCAGGGTCGCGCTCTCGTTGCGGATCGCGAGCGTCTTCAGGATCTCGTGTGCGACGCGTATCTCTTCACGCGGATCGGACGTGGCGAGCGAGACACGGATCGTGTCGCCGATGCCCTCGCTGAGCAGGATGCCCATACCCACGGCGCTGCGGATGCTGCCCGCCTCCACCGGCCCTGATTCGGTCACGCCCAGGTGGATCGGATACGGCCGAAGCGCCGCGAACTTGCGGTTGGCCATGATGTTCGTCCAGACGTCGGTCGCCTTCAACGACACCTTGATGAAGCCCGGTCCGTAGTCGAGCTCCTCCAGGATCTTGCAGTGGCCGAGCGCCACCTCGACCATGCGGTCCGCGGTCTGTTCGCGGTTGTCGCGGTCGATGTGATGCTCCTCGCGCATCGTCTTGTGGACCTCTTCAGGCAGCGACCCCGCGTTGACGCCGATTCGGAACGGGATCTGGCGCTCTTTGGCAGCGTTGACCACCTTGGTCACCTTGTCGCGGTCGGGGATGTTGCCGGGGTTCAAACGGAGGCAGGCGACCCCGGCTTCGATCGCCATCAAGGCCAGGGTGTGGTCGTAATGGATGTCAGCGATGACCGGCAGCGGAGAGCCCTTGACGATCTCTTTCAGCGCTTCCGCGGCTTCCCGGTCGGGCACCGCCGGGCGCACGATCTCGCAACCCGCCTCTTTGAGCTCGTGAATCTGGCGCAGCGTCGCCTTGACGTCCCGCGTGTCGGTCTTGGTCATCGTCTGGACCGCGATCGGCGCCGCGCCTCCGATCACGACACCCCCAACGTTGACGGGTATCGACTTGCGTCGTTCGACCATCTCCTAGTGAACTCCGGGGAACTGCCCTGAGGCAAGGCGCTGGATATCGAGGAAGCTGATCACCGCGGCCAGGGCCAGCAAGGCGACCAAACCCCAGCGCTGGAAGTTCAGCTCGCTGTTGCGGTCGAACGGCCGGCGTCGAAGCCATTCGATGACCACGACCACAATCCGCCCGCCGTCCAGGGCGAGCAGAGGCAGCAGGTTCGTGAAGCCGAGGGCGACGGACAGAAGCGCCACCAGGTAGAAATATGTGGGGGGGCCCTGGGAGACCGAATCGGCGGTGATGGCGCCGATGCCAATCGGGCCCGTCAGGCCCTGCGGGCCGAGCAAGCCGCCCTTGACCTTGCCGCTGACGAGGGCGTCGAGCCCCTGGACGATGCCGCTCATGGCCACGTAAGGGAACGTAACCCCATCAGTGACCGCCGACTGCACCGTCACCACGCCCCTGACGCTGATCCCGATCAGAAAGGTGCCGTCGGAGGCGTACGGCTGCATTGCGTAGGTGAACGGCCGGCCATCGGCGTGGACACCGGCGAGCACGATCGGCTGCCCGGGGAAGGCTTTCTCCTGCGCCTGGACGGCTCCAGGTGCCATGGATTTGCCGTTCACCGCGAGTATGCGGTCTCCCGCTTTGATTCCGGCGAGGGCAGCCGGGGTTGGGCATCGGGTCGTCGTGGTGGCTGAGCACAGCCGGTCGGGAAGAACTAACAAGACCTTGCCCGGATCGCTGTTGAGCTGGGATAGGTTGAAGCCACTGACGATGAGGATCGCGATGATGAAGTTCGCTGCCGGCCCGGCGGCGAGGATTGCGATCCTCTGGATCGGGTGCTTGGAATGGAACCCGTCGGCCTCCTCGAAATCGCCGGCTTCCATCCCCCCCATTCGCACATAGCCCAGGATCGGCAGGAGCCGCAGTGCGTAGAGAGTTCCGCCTCGGGTCGTCGACCAAAGCTTGGTCCCAGCGCCGATCGAGAACTCGATCACACGCACCTTGAACAGCTTTGCCACCAGGAAATGGCCCCCTTCATGGGGCGCGATCAGGATGAGGAACATCGCACCGATGCCTACCGCGACCAGGAGCCAATTGAGCAGGGTGCTCACGTTCTCAGCCTACCGGAGTTGGCTTTCACGTACTCCCTCGCCCACCGATCGGCCTCCAGGATCTCCGGCAGCGAGTCCCCGGTGCCCGGAAAGGCGTGGAGGGCTCTTTCGACCGCGCGGACGATCCCGCTGAATGGGATGGCGCCCGAGAGGAAGGCGTTCACGGCCTCTTCGTTGGCGGCGTTGAGGACCGCCGGACGGCCGCCGCCGTTCGTTGCCGCCTCGCGCGCCAGGCCGACGCTCGGGAAACGCTCCTCGTCGAGGGCATGGAAGTCCAGGGCGTCGAGCTCCTCGACCACGGTTGGGGGAACGGCATCGGCCAGCCGGTTCGGGTAGCCGAGCGCGACCGAGATCGGCAGCCTCATGTCCGGACGGCCGAGCTGTGCCTTAAGAGAACCGTCGACGAACTCCACCATCGAATGCACGACGCTCTGAGGGTGGATGACGACAGAGATCCGCTCGAGCGCCACGTCGAACAGGTGGTGGGCCTCGATCACCTCCAGCCCCTTGTTCATCAGCGTCGCGGAGTCGATCGTCACCTTCGGGCCCATTGACCAGCGGGGATGATTCAGCGCCTCTTCCAGCGTCACCTGGTCCAGGTCGAGGTCGGGGTGCGCCCAAAACGGCCCACCGCTGGCGGTGAGAATCAGGCGGCGGACGCTGTCCCGACTCTCGCCCCAAAGGCATTGCCAGATGGCGCTGTGCTCGGAGTCAACGGGCCTGATGCCACGCTGCCCGGCGGCCTTCATCACGAGCGCTCCGGCCATGACGAGAACTTCCTTCGTCGCCAGCGCGACCTCCTTTCCCGCCTTCAGAGCATGCAATGTTGGCCCGAGAGCGCGAGCGCCTGGGATGGCGACGACCACGAGGTCGCAGCGCGGGTCCGTGACCATGGCCTCGACTCGCGCGTCGAAGTCCGCTTCCCCGGCCTGGCCCTGGATGAGGTACTCCGCGGTGCGCTTGGCCGACCGGCGGCCCTCGGTCAGCCCGAACAATCGCAGGCGGGCGGGATTGCGATCGATGACGTCGAGGGTCTGCTGCCCAATCGATCCGGTCGCGCCGAGGACTGCAACGTTGATCGGTCGCGTCATTGCAAGAGGTGGAACAGCGTCAGGTAGAAGTAAACGAGGATGGGGGGAAACAGGATGGAGTCGAGGCGGTCGAGAACGCCGCCGTGTCCTGGGATGAGGTTCGACGAGTCCTTGACCTCGGCGATTCGCTTCATCTGGGACTCGACAAGATCACCGATCTGGGCGCTGATGCCGACCAGAATCCCGATCGCGATTGCGTGGATCGGCCTGAGACCAATGATCAATGAGACTC
>Ga0075522_10004056_pt1 | contig 10553 bp, 13 predicted proteins | sample NGEPerA_FD_74796 | JGI IMG/M metagenome (GOLD analysis project Ga0075522, IMG submission 74796) | Arctic peat soil microbial communities from the Barrow Environmental Observatory site, Barrow, Alaska, USA - NGEE PermafrostL2-A | ecosystem: Environmental > Terrestrial > Soil > Wetlands > Peat ...
CGAGCGCGGCCGGCGAGGCGCCCGAGGGCTACGGCTCGACCGGAAACCCAGCCTTCAATTCGACCTGGACCCTCGCCTGGACACCCTGCGTGACCTTGCCGGCCGGCGCCGGGCCCGGCGGCTTGCCGCTCGGGGTGCAGCTTGTCAGCCAGCGTTTTTCCGACGAGAGACTGCTCGACGCCGCCGCCTGGGTCGAGGCGTGGCTTAACTAAGGAGGACAAGATGATCTACGAACTGCGCGTCTACCACTGCGTGCCGGGGCGGCTGCCCGACCTCGTCAAGCGCTTCGACACGATCACCCTGAAGCTCTGGGAGAAGCATGCGATCCACCAGGCCGGCTTCTGGACGACCCTCGTCGGCGGGTCGAGCATGGACCTCACCTATTTCCTCAAATGGGAATCGCTCGCCGAGCGCGAGGCCAAGATGGCCAAATTCGGCGCCGACCCCGAATGGCTCAGCGCCCGCGCCGAGACCGAGAAGAACGGCCCCATCGTCGCTTCAATCACCAACCAGTTCCTCGTTCCGACGAGCTTCTCGTCGGTGAAATAACCGAACCGAAAGGAAACCCCCCGTGATCTACGAGCTGCGCGTCTATCACACATTGCCCGGAAAGCTGCCGGCGCTATTGAAGCGCTTCGACACCATCACGCTGAAGATTTGGGAGCGCCACGGCATCAAGCAGGCCGGGTTCTGGACGACGCTGGTCGGCGAATCGAACCAGGACCTCACCTACATGCTGCAATGGGAATCGCTCGCCGAGCGCGAAAAGAAATGGGACGCCTTCCAGGCCGACCCGGAGTGGATCGCCAAACGCGCCGAGACCGAGAAGGACGGCCCAATCAACGCGCGGGTCGAGAACTCCTTCCTGGTTCCGACCAGCTTCTCGTCGGTGAAGTAGCGGCGCCGCACCGTCATTGCGAGGCGCCCCAGGCGCCGCGGCAATCTCGTGCCAGGTCGTGCTCGGCACGAGATTGCGTCGCTGCGCTCGCAATGACCTCGGCGGCCTCTTCAATACCCGCCGATGATGAATTTCTCCTCGACGATGAAGCTCTTGATCCGGCCGATGAACAGCGCGCCGTCATCGTGCAGGCGCTTGGCTTCGGGCGAGGCGTTGGCCCGCGCCATCGCCTCGCGGTCGTCGAACCAGGTTTCGGCGATGCCGTCGACCTCGACTTGCGTTTCCGCGATATCGGCGCGGGTGCGCGTGCCCTCGATGTGGTTCTGCACATAGCGCCGCATGCCCGGCACCGCGTGGGCGAGCGGCGCGTGGATGTCGGCCCAGTGGCGCACGAACTCCTCGTGGCTCAGCTCGGGCCTGCGGGTCAGCAGCGAAAGGCTTTTGATCATGGCATGCTCCCCTGACGCGCGCGGCTGCCCTCTAGGAAAAGCGTCACCGCGTTGCGCGCATGAGTCGAAATCTCGGCCGCGCTCAACGGCACGCCGAGGCCCAGCGCGCGCCGCTGCGGCCCGGTCACGACCGAAAGGATGAACTGCTCGGCGGCGAAATGCGGGTCGATCGCGCGCAGCTCGCCGCTTTTGATGCGCGGCTCGAGGTGATGGGCGATGCGCTCGATCCCGCTCGCCGCGCCTAATTCGTGCATGATCCGCGCGAGGCTCGGGAAACGCCGCGCCTCATGGATCACCAGGCTGTGCAGGGCCAAGGCTTCCGGGGTCAGTGCGATCTTCAGCATGTATTCGGCGGCGCCGCCCAGCGCATCGGCGAGGTTGGGCGGCGCCAACAGCCCGGTATCGAACGGCGGCAGCCAGCGGTCGATAAGCCGGCGCACGACCGCCTCGAACAGCCGCTCCTTGCCGGGAAAGCGATGGTAGAACGTGCGCTTCGAGATGCCGGCGCGCTTGGCGACCGCCTCGATGCTGGTAGCGCCGAAGCCATGGCCGAGGAACAGCGTCTCGGCCACATCGAGGATGCGGTCGGCAAGCTGCGCCGATTGCTGGCGGGACGGGCGCCCGCCGCGTCCGCGCGTTTCAGCCCGGCCAAGCTCCCCGGTAGGCCCCGACACTGCGCACCCCCTTGTCGTGATACGCAGAATCTTAGCCGATGCTCCCCTCAACGCAACCGACGCGTTCTTTTTTGACGGCGGGCACGGCACGCGGGCGGCTTTGCCGCTGGCCAGCGCGCGCCGATCCCGGCAACATCGCGGCTGATTCGCGGCGGAGCGACAGGATGAAGATCGATCTTACCGGCAAGCGCGCCATCGTCACCGGCGGCAGCCGCGGCATCGGCCGCGCCACCGCGCTCGCCTTTGCCAAGGCCGGGGCGCAGGTCTCGATCTGCGCCCGCGGCGCCGAGGCGTTGGAGGAAGCGCGCCAGGAAATCGCGGCGCTCGGCGTCACGGCGCATGCCGCTTCCTGCGATCTCGCCGACGGCGACGCGGTCGCTCGCTACATCGCCGATGCCGCGGCGGCGCTGGGCGGCGTCGACATCCTCGTCAACAACGCCTCCGGCTTCGGGTCGAGCAACGACGAGGCCGGCTGGGAGAAGAGCATCTCGGTCGATCTGATGGCCACGGTGCGGGCGATCCGCGCGGTGCGTCCGCTGATGGAGGCGCAGGGCTCGGGCGCCATCGTCAACATCTCATCGATCTCGGGGCTGCGCGCCTCGGCCCGCACTCCGCCCTACGGCGCGGTCAAGGCAGCGGTCATCCAGTACACGCTCTCCGAGGCGGCGGCGCTGGCGCGCCGGGGCATCCGCGTCAATTGCATCGCGCCCGGCTCGATCGAGTTTCCCGGCGGCAGCTGGGAAAAGCGCAAGGACGACAATCCTCGGCTCTACGACGCGATCCTGCGCGGCATCCCGTTCGGCCGCCTTGGCCGCCCGGAGGAGGTGGCGCAGGTCGCCGCCTTCCTCGCCTCGCCGCTCGCCGGCTGGGTGACCGGCCAGACGATCTCGGTCGATGGCGGACAGATGCTGTGAGACCGCTGCTTCAGATGTCGAGGAACGCGGTCTCGTCCTCGCCTTGCAGCACGAAATCGAAGCGGTAGGCGCCGCCTTCGCCGCGCCGCGCGATCAGCGTCCGGCGCACGCTTTCGTCCTCGATCCCGGCGAGCAGCGGGTCGCTCAGATTGGCCGGCTCGTCGGAGAAATAGATCCGCGTGTGGAGCTGCCGCAGGAGCCCGCGGGCGAAGAACGCCACATTGATGTGCGGCGCCTGCAGCGCGTTGCCGCGGCCGGGCACCGGGCCGGGCTTGATCGTCTTGACCTGAAATTGGCCCCGCGCGTCGGTCGCGGCGCGGCCATAGCCGTGGAAGTTGGGGTCGATCTTCTTGCCGGCCTGCTCGTCGACGATATGGTCGTAGCGGCCGGCGGCATTGGCTTGCCACAGTTCGATCAGCGCGTCGGGCACCGGTGCCCCGTCGCCGTCGAACACGCGGCCTTCGATGGTGATGCGTTCGCCCTCGGGGTTATGCCGGGTCATATCCGCCCATTCCGGCCGGTCGAGGCCGAGCGCGAAGAACGGACCGACGGTCTGACCGGGTGTCGGGATCAGTTTAGCGGCCATCTTCCACCTCGAACGGGGTCGCTTCGCGGCCGCGCAGCACCATGTCGAATTGGTAGCCGAGCGCCCATTCGGGCTCGCTCAACTCCGGGTCGTAGGCGGCGATCAGCCGCTCGCGCGCCGCTGCGTCGGCGGTGCTTTGGTAGATCGGGTCGTATTGCAGCAGCGGGTCGCCGGGGAAGTACATCTGGGTGATGAGGCGGGTGACAAAGCCGCCGCCGAACACGCCGAAATGCAGATGCGCCGGGCGCCAGGCATTGGCGCTGTTGCGCCACGGATAAGCGCCGGGCTTGATCGTCACGAAACGGTAGCTACCCGCCGCGTCGGTCACCGCCTGGCCGGCCCCGGTGAAATTCGGGTCGAGCGGCGCGTCGTGCCGGTCGACCGGGTGGTGGTAGCGGCCGGCGGCGTTGCACTGCCACAACTCGACCAGCGTGTTGGGGACCGGCCGCCCGTCCTCGTCGAGGATGCGGCCGGTGACGATGATGCGCTCGCCGAGCGGCTCGCCCTTATGCTGCCGAGTGAGGTCGGTCGCGGCGGGCCCGGCCCAGCCCGACGAGAAGCTCGGCCCGGTGATCTCCGACAGCGTGTGCTCGACACGGATGAGCGGCCGGGCAGGAGCGCGTTTCACCGTGCTCGCATAGTCGGGATAGAGGTAGGGCGGTTGCCCGCCTTCGCGGGGGCGGGCGTATGAAGAAGGCGTTCGCGGCATGTCCTGTCCTCATCGAGACGGGCTGGGCGCAAAGTGGTCCCTCGGCGCGGCACGGGTCAAGAGTTGGTGATTTGCGGCGTCGGCGCGGCTAGGATGCCGCCCGCGCCTTTCACCAAGGAGATGAAGATGGCATTGCGCAAATTCATCATCGAGCGCGACATTCCCGGCGCCGGCAGCTTTGAGCGCGAGCAATTGCGCGGCGCCGCGGCAAAATCGAACGGGGTGCTGCGCGATCTCGGCCCTGACATCCAATGGGTCGAAAGCTATGTCGCCGCCGACAAGACGTTCTGCGTCTATCTCGCCAAGGACGAGGCGATCATCAAAAAGCATGCCCAAATCAGCGGCTTCCCGGCGACCAAAATCACCGAGGTACGCAAGATGATCGATCCGACGACCGAGCACGGCGTAAACGAATAGGGCATTTTTGCGGCGCGGCCATCAGGACGGAATTAATACGGACCCGTACCGTTTTCTATGCAAGCGGTTGAGATCGACCGCGATCGCATCGAATGGAGATACGCGATGTCCGTGATGAAAAGCCGCTGGATGAAGCGCCTGGGCGTCGGCACCCTTGCTCTGGCCGGGCTCGGCGCCGTGGCCTTGCAATCGACGCCGGCAGACGCCCGCGTGTTCTTCAGCATCGGGGTGCCCGGTTACGGCTACGGTTATGCACCGTACTACCGGTACGCGCCGGCCTATTACGGCTACGCGCCCTATTACGGTTATCCGTACGGCGGCGCCTATGGCGGGTTCGGCGGCTACCACCACCACCACTGGCGCTAAAGCCCGATAGTTGCGACCAACCCCCGGCCCCGGGCCGGGGGTTTTGTCTTGCCGTCTACCACTCGCAAGGCTTGTCGCCGGCGCAGACGCGCACGAGGCTCACGCTCAGCGGCAGGAACCAGATCGGCACCGACATTTTGAGCGGCATCAGCCGCGCGTCGTCGGAGAGCGTCAGCGACACCGGGCGCGGGGCGTCGTCGGGGTCGCCGTCCTCGCTGGTTTCGCCCTTGAACCCGGCAATCGCGTGCAGCGAAAGGGCGAGCCGGATGCCCGATTCCTTGGGATTGCGCGGCAGCACCTTCACTGCCGCGTCGAAGCGGCGCGCGCCGTCATAGACCGGAAGCGTAAAGGCGGTTGCGCCGCGGCGCAGCGCCGCCCGGATCAGCGTGATGACGCTCAGCGGGTCGATCACATCGCGGCGGAATTTCTCGGCGAGCTCAGGCTTGCGGCTGGTGTCGCCGGCTCCGCGCTCGGCGACGATGGCGCCGCCTTTCGCGGCGAAGGCCATGCGCAGCCGGCGATCCTTTCGCTTGCGCAGATCGTAGTTCGCGTCGAATCGCGCCGGCATCGGCGAGGCGCCGGCGGTCTTGCCCTCGGCGACCGCGGTGCCGCGGAACCGGGTCACCACATGCGGCAACCCCTCGCTGCCGATCGCGATCTCGTCGCGGTAGCCGTCGGGGCCGTCATGCAATGTCAGCCGGATACGGGCGGCCGGGAGACCGGCCCAATCCGCCTGGTAGAGCGCGGCGACATCGTCGGCGCGCGCCACGCGAGGCACGGCGCAAGCCAAGGCTAAGCTCAGACATATGCGGATTAGGCTCGCTCGGCTGCCGGGCAGCCGCTCACCCTCCCATCGCGGTGCGACGGGTCCCTCCCTCTCCCGGATGCGGGAGAGGGGCTCGCGGGCGGGTGCCGGTCATTGCAGGCGGGCAATGCCCAGCGCGGCGCCGAAGCGGTTGGCGCAGTCGAGCGGGTTGCCGTATTTGCGATGCACCGCGGTGTGGTGGGCGCAGGCGAGCAGCAGCCGGTCGCGGTCGTGGCCCTGGTTTTTCAGGTAATCCTCGATCAGCACCTGGCCGATCTCCTGGTTGTGCGGGTCGTTGCCCATCCGCGCCGACAGCAGCGCGAGGCGCTGGATCAGCGGGCCGCGATCCTTGTGGTTGTCGAGATAGGCGCGGGTCCAGTCGACGCTCGCCTTGCCGTCGAGCGCCAGCACCGCCTGGTCGATCTGGCCGAGGATTTCGGCGCCGCCGAGCTTCGATGCGCCGGCCGGGGCCTGCGGCAGGTTCGGCTCGGCGTCGTTGATGCCCTTCTGGTGCCAGGCCGCGCGGTTGAGGTACGCGGTCGCGGTGTAGAGCAGCTTGAGCTGCTGCTTGTGCTGGAAGTTGTCGAAGTACCAGGCCATCGTGTTGAGGTATTCGAAACAGTGCTGCGGCAGCGAGAAATTGTTGACGCCGCGGGTTTCGAGGATGATCTGGGCCGAGGCGATCTGCAGCGCGTCGAGGATGCGGCGCGGGCTCTTGCCGGCCTGCAGCAGCTGCGACAGCGCTTCGAGATAACCGGGCTCGGCGTCGCGGATCACCGATTTCTCAAACGCCTGCTGCTCGTCTTCGGTGAGCGGTGTCTTGTTGTTGGCGAGGATCGCGACTTCGGCGTCCGTCACGCCGCCATAGGGGATGGCCGAGATCGTCGCCTTTTCGAGGAAGATCTGCACCGCGTTGCAGGCCATCTCGTAGGTCGAGTACCAGCGCGGGCCGACCGCGATGTCGAGCGCGCCGGCATAGACCACGTTGTGCGCGTCGTCCCAGCCGAGGAAATTGCCGAGCTCGACCGTGGCGCGGGCGCGGAACGCCTTGTGCCCGGTCGTGTAGGAGCGGTTGTAGAGCGCGCGGTCCTGCACGTCGATGAGGCCGGCATGGACCAATTGCGCCAGCACCGCCTTGCGCTCGGCCGGGTTCTCCATCAGCCCGAGAAACACGCGATAGGCTTCGAGCACGTTGCCGCGGTGCACCAGCGTCATCCAATGGTCGAGGCGTTCCTGAAGCGGGCCGTCGAGGCGCTCGGGCTCCTGATCGGCCCAGGCGACTTCCGGCATCGGCGGCGGGCCGGGCGGCATCGACCAGCCCGGCGCGCGGGCGTAATGGCCGGGCGCCTTGAGGATTTTCTGGTTCCAGATGTCGAGCCCGGTCGGGATGTACCAGACCGTCTGCGCGTAGGGCAGCGCGGCGCAGTCTTCCGGCACCAGCTTCGACAAGGTCAGCGAGGCGCGGGCCGAGAGCAGGCAATGGTCGTTGTTGACGAAGTTGACGTAGCCGTCGTCGATCCGCTCGTGATACGGCACATGGGTGTAGGGCGCGTGGATGCGCACGCCCTCGGCGACGATCTCGGTCATCGGCCGGCCGGCGCGCACCAGATCGTAATAGACATCGCTCGCGCCTTTCTGGTCGCGCGCCAAAATCCGCTCCTCGAGCTTGTCGTACAGCCCCCGCGGCTTGCCCGAATTGCTGAGCGTCGATTGCGGCTGAGCGGCCATCCCGGAACTCCTTCGGCGGTCTTCTATGCCGTCAGAGCATGGACTGAAATCCCGAACGCATCAACGCCGGCACCGCGAATTTCCGGCCTATGTGCGGTGGCCCTGCGCCTGACGCATAGCGAGGCAGCGACCGTCCAAAGCGACGACCCCTCAACCGCCGCGCGAACAGCGCGGACGGCGCGGGCCGAGCACCTGCCTGATAAATTCGAAAATAACAGGCGGTCATCCACCGCAAAGCCGCGGGAATGCTGGGTTTCGCCCCTAGGTTATCAGGCAAGAGCAGGTGGGTTTGGTCGAAATCGCTGAAATGGTTGGCGAATTCATCGAACACGGAGCCCAACGTCAAAATCGAAGGTGAACCAGGCTGCCACAGAAATTTGGCTTTTTTAGCGACGCCAAAGATGACCACAGCACCCGGAGGTCCGGTTTGGGTGAGACTCCTGCCCTTCGCCGGAACGTGCGCGGACGGCAAGGTTGCGCCGACAGCAGGTGTCCGCGCAGTCGCTTTCCTTGGTGCCATGCTGAGCAATGACCCGGTGTTCGCCGGGAGGGTGCACGCGTCGGGAATCATGTCGTAAGCACATCGACCCAGCCGGCCGCGTGCTTCTGAAGTCCGATATCGTTCATATGACAACCGTCATGTCGGTCAAGAATGAAGTCCGTGTCGGGTCCTTGAAGGATGCCTAACTCGGCGTCCACCAAAGCGTGTTGCGCTCGTCTGATGATCCGTTGTTGCTCGAGGAAGCCTTCCGGCACCGCAAAGTAGGTCGCGATCGCCGCGTAAAACGGTGCGTTTATACCGCGCGCCCGGATCGAGGTGACGAGGTCCCGAGCTCTCGCGATATACTGAGACCCGTCCGTGCCGAAGAGCGCGTCCGCCTCGCCCTGGTGCCACAGGATATGGGTCGGCAAGGTATCGAGGGAGGCGAGCCGGTCGAGCGCATACATCAGCCGATGATTATAGGGGCCACCAGGCGCCCAGTTGGCCGCAGTAGCGCCGCCGACAGCCAGTGGCGCAAGCAGGATCTCGTTGGCAAACCCGCAAGCGATCAAACTATCTGCCATCAGACACCACGGGCTTCCCCCTACTCCCGTAGCGCCTAAAAGGGGATCCTGCGCCGGATAAACAAGGCCATCAAACAGGTTGAAATTGTAGACGCCGGGATCGGCAACAACGCGAGCAGCTTGGCCATGATTGGCGGCGTTTGACTGCCCGATGATCAAGAACACGACCGAGCCACAGCGTCGGCCGAACGACCCGCGCTCGATGGGGCGGCGGCCGAGCAGAGGGCTCGCGTCGACCCCCGAGAGGTAGACGCCAGAGTCGAGCGCGTGCTGATAAAGGCGAGATGGCAGCGACACTCGAAGCCCTTGAGCGATCTCTATTGAACCAACATAGTACTAGCCGACCTCGACGCCAGGGGATGGACTCGAACGATGTATTTTGTCATGACCGACCGCAACGGTCTTCTGGATCTCGTCCCGAGCAATGCCGTTTGGGCCGAGCTCGGCGTTTATAAGGGGGATTTTTCGCAGCTCGTCATCGAAACCTGCGCTCCCTCACGCTATTACCTTATAGACAACTGGAAATTCGAGATCGCTGACCACAACCCCAAAGGGGATCCGACCGCTAACTTCAGTAATTTCCGAGGACAGGTTCATTGGCAACATTACGGCGACGACCCTAACGCGCATCAGGAAGAGAACTTCCAGTATGTAACCGAGCGGTTCCGTACATCGACACAAGTCGAGGTCATCCGAGCGAAAACTGTCGAAGGCCTTGTCCAACTCCCCGATCGTCATCTCGACATCATCTACATCGACGCGAATCATCAGTACGAAAACGTGTTGCGCGACATGATGCACGCGCGAGAAAAAGTGAAGCAAGGCGGCATCATGATGATGGACGACTTCTACGAGGGGCCGGGCGGCGCCGAGCAGAACGAGGGGGTGATGGCGGCAGTCAACACCTTCGTCAAGCGTTTTGACTACGTATATCTAACGATGAGCTGCGGCTCCTTTGCCAATGTCGCCCTGACCGACGACCCCAGCTCACCCTTTGTCTGCCAGTACCTCGAAAACTTGAAGAACAGCAGGTTTCAGTTTGTCGGCATATCTGACGTCCTGGTGCCAAATCTGCGCTACCGACTATTCCGTAAACAGAATGGCGACTATCGCTACGTACCTATGCTGTAACGCCTCAAGGCTTGAGGCCGATGCGAAAGTTGTCGGCGACCTTGAAGAAGAGCACCACCGAATTTTCAGCTTTCAGGAATTCATCGACAGGGTCGCCTTGGCTGAGGCCGAAAGGGTCGGCCGCCACCGCGATAATCCCCCCTCCAGACAATTGCGGCAGGAAGGTCTCGATCGCATCTCGGTTGGCCGGAAAAGTCTGCGCCGTCAATCCGAGAAACGCTAACTTGCCAAAAGCAGCAATGGGTTCCCGAGGGTAGCGGCGGATCGACATCTTCTCGATCGGGTATCCTGTCGACGTCAGTTCCACTGGCGGAGGTTCGCTCGTCTCCGGTCGAGCGACAGTCCTGGGCCGGGCAAGAAGATCCGGCTCAGTTCCCCACAAGGGCAGCTGCGTTTCCGCACGATGCAGCGGATCAGCGGTCGTATCGATCAGCACCAGTTTCCGGCTCGTATCGCCCAGATGTCTCAAGGCCGCCGCGAGCGCAATCAGGGTCCCGGTCGCACCAAAGCCGCAGTCGAGCACATCACCCTCGATGTTCGCCTCGACGAGGTAACGTGCCACGGAGTAAAGCGCGGTTGCCAGGGGCGGCTCGCATACGCCCTCGATGGCTGTCGGGAATCCCCCACTCGTCGGCATCTCGCGAGGCATGATCGATATCGCCCGATCAGGTAGCGCCGTTGCACCGGTTGGTTTGATGGGCGCTGGTTCTTCAATTGTCGGCGCCGAGGGCACTGCAATCGAACGCTCATATTCGCTTCTGTTCAGGACGACATAGCCGAGGCGATGCAGACTGCGAAGGATGAGTCGCTT
>Ga0075522_10004059_pt1 | contig 10545 bp, 7 predicted proteins | sample NGEPerA_FD_74796 | JGI IMG/M metagenome (GOLD analysis project Ga0075522, IMG submission 74796) | Arctic peat soil microbial communities from the Barrow Environmental Observatory site, Barrow, Alaska, USA - NGEE PermafrostL2-A | ecosystem: Environmental > Terrestrial > Soil > Wetlands > Peat ...
AGCTTGGGGACAACATCCGCGACGCTGTTGCGCTGTATTTCGAGGGCGACGATCCCGCATCCCTTGGTTTCGACAAGTCGCCCGCGATCCTGACTAATTTCGAGGTTTCCCCACTCATGCATGCGGGGAGGGCTTAAGGTCCTCACCGGCGAGGACCTCATCGCCATATTTCACCGTTTCGGATTTGTCGTTGTCGGCGGTAGCAAGCACTTGAAACTTCGCCGCAAGACTCCTGCTGGTGACGAGACGTTGGTCATCCCCTATCACGATCCAATCGCGAAAGGCACGTTGCGCGCAATTTTCTCGCAAGCTTTGCATTATATTCCGCAGTCCGAGTTGCGCCCGCATTTCTACAACGAATAGCGTGGCGCATTACCCCTTCCCGCTTTGGTCAACGTCATTGAGAGCGGTCTCGATCGCTCTCATTCCCCACGCAAGCAGGTTTCGATCTCAGCGTCGGTGCACCCTGTGCCCTTCGCCGCCTCGACCAGGGCTGTCCGAGCGGCTTCAGGGGCAATCCCTCTATTCCCAGCCACGAGCTGCCCGATCTCTATCCCTATATCCAGCGCCCGCTCGATCCGCCGGGGTAGGGGGCACGGTCAGGGGGTCTGGTTCCCTTCTCGGACCCCGAAATTTGGTGGTCGCAACGGAACACACCATGGGCAGCCGGCTTCATCGCGACCCTAACCCTTTCTTTACGACACGCGGCCACATTCGTTGCGGGCCGCGTATCATGCCCACTGTGAGAAGCCGTCGCCGACATTCTCAATCCGGCGACGGCTTTCTGTTCCCGGCAGCTTAGGCGAGTAAAACTGGAACAGGGTCGATTGCTCGCTAAGCCCGCCGCATGGCAGACGGCCGACCGGTGATCCTTTGGGTTGCGCCAAAAAGGAGACATCGCATGACCACACCGGAGCAACGTCTATTCAGACAACGCCGTCAACTTTTGCACGATGAAACCACAGAGGGGCGGCAGCCCCAAACGCCCGAGCAGGAAGACTCTTGGGTAGGAGACTTCATCACCCGCCTCGCCGGGGCGCTCCGCGGCGGAAGCGGCAAGAGGTAGGCCCGCGCTGTGCCAACACCCGGTTGGATTTGGGCCGCCGTCCTTGTCATGGCCCTTTGCATGGTCGGCTACATTGTCCTCAGCGTCATCGCGCCCAGCATTTCGTAAAACGGACTGTCGCTACCGTCGTCGTAAGCGATGCGGAGCGCGGCCGCGTGGTGACCTCTCATATGCCGGGCGCACATGCTCACGTCACCGGCATTGCCTTGGCATGGATCGGTTCAATAATTGCATTGCCCTGCATTTTCGCCTTTTTGGTACCTTTGAGACATGCCGACGGACTTTGCCATCCTTGGCGGCCTGATTTCCATTCACAGGGGCCGGATAGCCGTAGTTCCACGTGCGCTGAACTTACTTATTTGTTTACGGCGACTTGCTTTAATCGCCTCCGTCTCTTCGATGCTGTGTGCAACGAAGCTTATTTGCGACGGGCCGGTTGTCCGATCACGTTGAGCGGAACCGCGTGTCATGATTCAGGCCGATCGGATTGGTGACTATTTGCGGCAGTTGACGCCGCAGGCGCGCAGCAGCCTTCTCATCGAGCTTGAACGCCTGGAAGCCTGCGGCGCTGCAGTACCAGGCGCAGCACCGCTCCTGGAAAACTTGCGCGCGGAGTTTCGCAAAAGTGAGAAAACGCATCATCGCGTCGCCAATCCGTCGCGGCATTTCTTCAATCCGATAGAACCGCTGCTGGTCGATGGCGCGCCAGAACATGAGAATTCAGGTCGTATCCTCCGCGGCTCGCTGGCCGCGATCTGGGAGTGGATCAGCCGAGATCTGCTGCCGAGGATGACAGACGAATATGTCGCCGAGATGCGACCGTTGATCGCCGCCGACAAACAGCCGGAGATCCGGAAGGCCGCAGCCACCTTTCAGACCAAGGTCGCTACATATCTCGATAACGCACTTGGCTCCCCTGACGGCGCCGGGTGCGCGCGCAGCAAGCTCGCGACCTATACTGCCTCGCACGCGGCCTACGACGACTTGACCAAAATACTGAGCGTGCTGCGCGCGCGCGATGCGTTGGCCAAGTTTAATGAAGCGCTGCCGTCCTCAATCAAGGAGTTAGACGACGCCAAGGTCTTCACAATAACGCGGCTACTGCATGCGTTCAGAAAAACCCACGCCGAAGAAATCCCCTTCGCGTTGACGCTGGTAGCCAAGCGTCTGAAAACCCACTGGCACCTGATCCGCCTCGCCACCAAGGCCGCGCCTAGCAAGGACGCCGCGGATGTCGCTGCCACACCTTATGCGATCGTCGTCTCGATGGTCCTCGACCGGCTGGAAGACAGGCGATTGGCACTGCGCGTTGCCCTCAAAGATAACCGGGTCCTCGTCGCCAAGGAAATTCTGACCGATATCTACGACACCGAGTACGCGCTGCGGGTTCGCATCGACCTGCTCGACCAGTCCGACTGGGGAAGCCGGCTCGACCGTCTGATGAATTCGATCGCCACGCTGGTGGAAGCCGAGATCGCCCGGTTTCCCGACAATGTCGGCCACGTCCTCGGATCGCGCCGGCTGCGCCGTCACCGATCGCTCGCCGGCCGCCTCAGCTATTTGGCATGGAAGGGACGAGACGCATTGAGCAGCGGAGCCGCGCTCTGCCTGAAACTTATCGGCCAGCTTTAGCCGTCGGGCCAATGATCAAATCGGCTAATGAAGTGATTGGTCGGCAGCTGCCGTGCTGATCGGAAAACCTTGAAGACGCCTTAGCGGCCGAGACGACGAGTCTGTTCTTGAAGGACCTACATGTCTTGGCCGCAATGCGCGGCCGACGAAGCCAAGAAGCTTGGCGTCGCCGCTCTGCCGGAGACGGCCGCGGAGGCCGCTGGTTTTGCGAAGTCTAACGATCGTTGCCGCGCGCTCCCCCGAACTTTGGTCCGGCGAAACAATCAATGCCCAAAACTTCCGCGGAGAGCCATCCACAATGGGGGCCAGACTTCATGTTTGGACCGCCGACTGTGGGCTACAATGTTTGCATGTCTTTCGAAGACGACGAAAGTCCTGATATCAGCGAGCAGCAACCCCGCAAGGCCGAAGATCAGTTCGACGAGAATCTGATGCGCGAATTAGATCGACAACAATCCTCGTCATCACGCTAACGACCCCAAGCCTAACGCTCCGGCCTGAGCACGGCAGGTCCGAAACCTCACGAACATACCGGCTGTGAACGCCTCGCCAAGGCGATCCACACAGAGGACAACTCGGGCTTAGAGGTCAATATTGCGGACCGAATGAAACCCTGAATTCAATCCGGTCGAAAATATCTGGCAGTATATGCGCGACAACTGGCTCTCGAACCGCATCTTCAAATCCTACGACGATACCGTCGACCACTGTTGCTATGCCTGGAATACGCTCGTCGATCGCCCTTGGAAGATCATGTCCACCGGATTACGCCAGTGGGCTCATGGGTTCTGATCAATGAGATGTGGTATAAGGCCTCAACAGTATGAACCTAAGCGAGAAACGTGCACCAACCGGATAGCGATTTTCCAACGTGATTGTCCCAGAATGTAACTCGGCGATGCGTTGAACAATGGAAAGACCAAGTCCGGTGCTTCCCGCCTTCCTTCGATCGCGTCGCCAGAAGCGTTGAAAAATAAGCTTACGCTCGTCTTCAGCTACGCCTGGTCCGTGATCGAGTACGCTCACTGTCCCGTTCTCTTCGACGATAAATTCGACGGTCGTTTTTGGAGCGGTATGGTTGATGGCATTTTCCGCGAGGTTTCGGATTGCGCGGCTCAGCATTTCCGAATTGCCCTTGACCCAGACCGGTTCCGTTACACCCCGCAGGGCAACGTCCTTGCCTTGCGCTAAAGCCAGCGGCGCGACAAACTCAGCGACCTCGGCCACCACAGATCGAAGATCGGCTTTTTCCAGGGGGTCTAGGACGAACGCATCCAGTTCCGCGATGTCGAGCAACTGACTGATGATATGCGCCATGCCTTCGACGTCGTGCCGCAAGGCCTCGCCCATTTGCTTGTCTTCCAAAAGATCCAGGCGAGTTCGCAGGATACTCAGGGGGGTACGCAGTTCGTGCGCAGCATCTGCGGTGAAGTCGCGCTGAATCCGCAAACCCTCTTCGAGCCGGTCCAACGCCTGGTTAACCGCTGACACCAGCGGGCGTACTTCGCGTGGAAGCTCTTGGGTAGGCAAACGGAGGCCGGTACGCGTTGGCCCGATGTCGCGAGCGATTTCCGAAGCCTGTCGCAGAGGTCGCAACGCGCGATTGAAGATGGCGATGTCCGCGATCAACAGCGCTAAAAGAATGGGCAGCGTGATCCATCCGACGTTCCCATAGAAATCGGCGACGATATCGTCGGTCAGCACATCGCGGTTGGCGAGATCCTCACCGGCCTGGATCCAGACGGCCTGTCCGCCGATGGTCTTCTTGATGCTGGCGCCGGAGACCGCGGCATCGCCACGTCGTTCTTGTAGGAACTCGACATCGCTCGATTCCGCGTCCGCAGGGAACAGTGCCACGTTGTTTTTTAGAGAGGAGAAAAGAACACGACCCTGGCTGTTGATCACCGCATACGAATAACGCCCATAGGCTTGCGAATAGAGCCCCAGCAGGTCCAGCGGAAGGTCCAGTTCGAGACTGCCGTTCGGCCGCGCGCTCAGATGTTCCGCGACTGCAACAGCCTGTTCCTGCATCGCCTTGTCGTGGATGTTGTTTGTAGCGTAGTTCAACAACCACGACAGCGCGAAAGACATGAAAATGGAGGTGATGACGACGGCAACGACATGCAGGATCACGATGCGGGAAATGATCGACTTGAACCTGAGCACGCTAGGTTTCCTCGGCGATGAGGTAGCCGACCCCGCGAATGGTATGAACCCGAACCTTGGCGCCTCGCTCCGAAAGTTGTTTGCGCAGGCGGTGAACGTAAACCTCGATCGCGTTTGACGCGACCTCGCCCGAGTGGCCGAAGATATTATCTTCAACTTGCTTCTTGGAAACCACGCGCCCCTTGCTGCGCATCAATAGCTCAAGCACCGCCGTTTCGCGGGCCGACAGGACCTGGGGCAGATCGTCGATCGATGCTTGGCGGTTTTGAGTATCAAATTCGAGATTGGCGATACGCAGCGTGCTGCCGAGGAGATGGCCGGGTCGCCGCAACTGCGCTTCCAACCGCGCGATCAGTTCCTCCAATGCAAACGGCTTGACCAGATAATCGTCGGCACCGCTTCGCAAGCCCTGGACGCGATCGTGTAGGCCGCCGCGGGCGGTAAGAACTAGCACCGGGATTGGGTTATTGCGGTGTCGCAGCTCGCGCAGGAGTGCCAAGCCATCGCCGTCAGGCAATCCGAGGTCGAGAACGAGGGCGGCGTAGAAAGTCGTTCGAAGAACCGTGCTCGCTTCTTCGAGCGACGACAGCACGTCGGTTTCGTAGCCCGCCGTTTGCAGTCCCTTGCTCAAGAGCTCGGCAAGCTGCTCGTTGTCTTCGATGACCAACAATCGCATATTCGGCTACCTACCGGTCTATCCACGCCTAGCCATGGGACGATTCAGGGGGCCATGCAAGTAGCGGTTGGCTCGACGAAACACAGATGTAAGGCTGGTGTAAGGAAGCATCTTCGAGGGGCGTGTCGACGTCGTTCCAGAGGCCGAAAGGTCTTCCAATTCAGGCAACCGAGGCGGATTCGGACGTTACCAGATGACGATGGCGCAGATGAGCACCAGCGGCAAAACCGCGAGACCGGGATAAAGCCAGGTGCGATACGCTTCCGCGTCCTTGGGCTGAATGAAGACGAGAACCGCGAACCAGAGGCATACCGAAAAGCCGAGGGCCATTCGGATCAGCTCGCCGGAGGTTTCGTAAGCCGACGAGATCGTTTCGAATTGGGGATTGGCGACGCGCACCGTTACCGCAATCGGATGATGATAAAAGCGTGCGAAGAGCGATTCCTGCAATCCGAAACGCCACCTGATGGCATGCTGTTCTCGATCCAATCCTGGCCGGAGACCGATTCAGTACAGACCTCGCCGCTTATACGGTCATTTTTGGTGCTTTATCCTTGGCATGGCGATATCGGGCTCAGGCTGTACCGTAGGAGCGGTTTGTAAGGTTCGCGTAAGCGAGGCCGTCTAAATCGGTCGAGACAATATCTCGCCGATGAATGGCGGTCGCGAACGCCTGTCCGCAGGGTGGGCCCGCAGCCCGCCGATGGGAAGACTGACGTGAAAATGCTTGGCACCGTTACAAAGAAGAACGTCACGCTCGCCGTGCTGTTCGTGATGGGCGCGGCGGCCGTTGCCGGCGGCCGGTATTTTGTGGGTTCGAGCAGCGGCGAGGCGGCCATAAGAGATCGTCGGCCGGCGATTCAGACTGCCTCAAGCCAAGACCCTGCGCAGCAATTTGTCGAACTGACCGAGAAGCAGACCGGATCGCTGAAGATCGCGCCGGTCGAATCGCGCAACTTCGAGACGCTAAAGAGGGCGGTCGGCACCGTCGATTTCAACGAGAACAAGCTGGTGCAGGTGTTCTCGCAGTATCCCGGCAAGATATTGCAGGCGCTTTTCAATCTCGGGGACGAAGTCAAGCAGGGCGATATCCTGTTCACGATAGATAGCCCCGACCTGTTGCAGGCGGAATCCGCGCTGCTGGCGAGTTCGGGGGTGCTGGAGCTGCAGACGCGGACGCTCGCGCGCGCGACCCAACTTCTGCGAGCCGGAGGCAGTGCGCAGAAAGACGTCGATCAGGCCACCTCCGACCACCAGACCGCGGAAGGCAACTTCAAGGCGGCCAAGAATGCGGTGCGGATATTCGGAAAGACCGATGCCGAAATCGGGCAGATCCTCGGGCAGCGCAAGGTCGATTCCACTTTGCTGGTGCCGTCGCCGATTTCGGGGAGAATCATTGCCCGCAATGCGGCTCCGGGATTTCTGACCCAGCCGGGCAACGCGCCTGCGCCGTACTCCGTCGTGGATCTTTCCACGATGTGGATGGTTGCCAACGTCATCGAGACCGACGTGCCTGCTTATAGGGTGGGTCAGGAGGTCGAGGTCCAGGTGCCGGCCTATCCCGATACAACGTTCCATGGCCATGTCACGACGGTCGGATCAATCATCGATCCCAATAGCCATCGACAACTGGTCCGCTCGGAGATCGCCGATCCGCAGCATCTGCTGAGATCGGGAATGTTTGCAAGTTTCGTGATCCGGATGGGCGACCCGGCCCAGTCTCTCGCCGTTCCGGTCGAGGGAGTGGTCAGGGAGGGGGATGGGACGATGACGATCTGGGTCACGACCGACCGCCGTCGTTTTGAAAGGCGAACCGTTAAGGTGGGCATGCAGCAGGATGGCTGGGATCAGATCCTGGAAGGGCTGGAGCCAGGAGAAACTGTCGTCACCGATGGCGCAGTATTCCTGAGCAACTTTCTCCTGATAGGAGCTGCGGGCTAAACGGCTCAGTACCCGGCAATTCAAAATGCTCTGTGGGGTCACTTGATTAAGTCTTTACTTGAGTTCGGTTTGACGCGTAGCGCAATTATCGTGCTGGGCGTTGTGATATTATGCGCTGCTGGACTTATCGCATTTTCGCGTCTGAATATCGAAGCGTATCCAAACCCCGCGCCAGTCATTTTGGAAATCACGGCACAGGCTGCTGGTCTCTCCGCCGAGGAGATGGAGAAATACTATACCATCCCGATGGAGGTGGGCCTATATCCAACGCCCGGCGTCGCCAATATTCGATCGACATCGTTCTACGGTCTGTCGTTTGTCCGGGTGACGTTCAAATACGGGGTCGATTATTACTTCGCCCTAAACCAGGCTTCGATCAGCCTGCAGCAAAACGTCAATCTTCCCGGCAATCAGGTTGCCCAGATTCAGCAATCCAGTCTGGTCGGCGAAATCTATCGCTATCAAATTGTAGGTCCGCCACATTTCGGGTTGACCAATCTTCGGACGCTGCAGGATTACGTTGTAACGCGCCGTCTCCTCACCATTCCCGGAGTCGTCCAGATCAATAGTTGGGGTGGTACCACCAAACAGTTCAATGTCGATGCAGATCTGCAAAAACTGGAAGCCTACAATATCACCGTCCCTCAACTGATTGCTGCGCTTGGCAACGCCAATATCAATGTTGGCGGCCGCGAGATCACGATCGGACAGCAGTCAGTCAATATTCGAGGCATTGGGCTGATCGATAGCGGTGGCGCGGACGACGTCACCAAGGGTTACAAGGTCGAAGACATCGAGAATGTCGTTCTGACCCAGTCGGGCGGCCTTCCAATTCAGGTCAAGAACGTTGCCACGGTCTCGATCGGCTATGTCCCTCGGCTTGGAATTGCGGGCAGAGATCACGATGACGATATTGCAGCAGCGATCGTCGTGATGGGGCGGACCCAGCATACCAACGATATCATCCCACGCGTCGAGGCGGAAGTTAAAAAGCTGAATACCGACGGAAGCCTGCCGGCCGGGGTCAAGGTTGTTCCCTATTACGATCGCAGCTCATTGGTCGGAGTCACTACGCATACGGTCTTGCACAATCTGATTTTCGGTTGTCTGCTGGTTTTCTTGATTCAGTGGATCTTTCTCGGCGATCTCAGGAGCGCGATCATCGTCAGTGCAAACATTCCTTTTGCATTGTTCTTCGCGATTATTATTCTTGTCTTGCGGAAAGCCGACGCAAATCTGCTGTCGCTCGGTGCAGTGGACTTTGGCATCATCGTCGACTCAGCCGTCATTATGATGGAAAATATCTATCGCAACTTCCAATCCACCCCAGAGCATCGACAAACTCTCCTCGACCGCTTGACCAGAGGCTATTGGGGATCAGATCCAACTTCGGGATCAAGAGACGAAACAGCGGACGAGAAATGGCCGGAGCGGTTACGCCTGATCTTCGTCAGCGCGTTGCAAGTCGACAAGGCTGTCTTCTTCACAGCGGCAATCACGGTGACCGCGTTTGTGCCGCTGTTTACTATGCAGGGGGTTGAAGGCCAGATCTTTGGACCGATGGCGCGAACCTACGGCTACGCGCTGGCGGGCGCGCTGCTCGCAACTTTCACGGTAACACCTGTTCTGGCCGCGCTGCTACTTCCCAAGCATATTGAAGAGACAGAGACGAGGATCGTGCGCGCCTTGCGCTCAAGTTACACGCCGGTGCTTCGCTGGGCGCTGTCCCATGTCAGGATTGCCGTGATCGTGGGAGTGGCATTTCTCGCGATAAGTGCGCTTGCCGCATCCCGGCTCGGTAGCGAATTCTTGCCAGCACTTGAGGAGGGCAATTTCTGGATCAGAGCAGCGATGCCGTCTACAATGTCCCTTGATGCAGGTACTGCCGCTACGGGCAAGATGCGGGAAATCTTGTTGAGGCATCCTGAGGTCATCACCGTGGTATCGCAGCACGGCCGCCCCGACAATGGCAGCGACGCCTCACCATTCTCCAATGTCGAATTATTTGCGCCGCTGAAGCCGTTCGAAGATTGGCCTGCCAATCTTACAAAGGAAAAGCTGACGGAAGAATTGCAGAAGGAGTTTACTGACGAATTGCCCGGGATAGGGTTCAATTTCTCCCAATATATCCAGGACAATGTCGAAGAGGCGTTGTCGGGCGTGAAAGGTGCCAATTCCGTCAAGATTGTCGGACCGAACCTCGCAACACTGGAATCACTTGCGACTCAGGTGATGGCCGAGATGGCGAAGGTCCGTGGCGTTACCGACCTTGGAATATTTCACTTGCTGGGTCAGCCCAATCTCAACATCAAGATCGATCGCGAAAAAGCCGCGCGCTACGGTCTCAATACTGGTGACGTCAATACCGTTGTTCAAGCTGCACTTGGGGGCACCACGGCGACAACCGTTCTCGAAGGTGATCGGCAGTTCAGTCTGGCCGTCAGACTCGATCCCAAGTATCGCAGCACTATTGACGCCATCCGCACCGTGAAGGTGGCCTATCAAACACCCTCCGGGACAAATGCGTACGTCCCACTCAGTGAACTCGCAGATATCACGCTCGATACCGGCGCTTCGTTTATCTATCGCGAGCGCAGCCAGCGCTTTATCCCCATCAAGTTCAGTGTCCGCGGCCGCGATCTCGGCAGCACAGTCGCCGAAGCTCAGGATCGGATCACGAAGTCCATCAAACTCCCGAACGGATACCATATCGTCTGGGCCGGTGAGTTTGATGACCTTCAGAATGCGAAGCAACGGCTTCTCATCGTCGTGCCGATCACGCTGCTTTTGATCCTTGTTCTACTATTTGGTCTGTTCAATTCCCTGCACGACAGCGTTTTGGCTTTGGCCGGAATCCCCTTTGCGATCGGTGGCGGCCTGATCGCCCTCTATTTTGCTGGCCTTAATTTTAGCGTCTCCGCGGCAATCGGTTTCATCTCCTTGTTTGGCGTTGCCGTGATGGATGGGATCCTCAACATTACTTATTTCCGAGAGTTAACAGCGTCGGACATGAATGTCGGCGAGGCCGTCTTGCGGGGAGCCGAACAGCGCATGCGGCCAATGC
>Ga0075522_10004060_pt1 | contig 10544 bp, 4 predicted proteins | sample NGEPerA_FD_74796 | JGI IMG/M metagenome (GOLD analysis project Ga0075522, IMG submission 74796) | Arctic peat soil microbial communities from the Barrow Environmental Observatory site, Barrow, Alaska, USA - NGEE PermafrostL2-A | ecosystem: Environmental > Terrestrial > Soil > Wetlands > Peat ...
TTGCCAGTTTCCTCATCCTTCCACGAGTCCCATAAGCCAGCGAACGCAAAGAGTTCAGCGTCCTTCATGGCGATGGCGTACGGCTGCTTTGTCTTCGCATCCAGTTTCTTCCACTCATAAAACCAATCGGCTGGAACCAGACAACGCCGACGCTTCATTGCCTCACGATAGGCTGGGCTGCTAGTGATGGTCTCCGCCTTGGCGTTGATGGTGTTGAACGCCATCTTGCCATCCTTCGACCAGAACGGAATTAGACCCCAACGCATGATGGTCAATTCGCGTTCCCCCGTGTCCGGGCTGAGCCGCACGACCGGCTGAAACGATTGCGGGGCTACGTTGTAGGAAGGCGCAAGGTAGGGTCGGCAGACATGCTGTAGAGATCGAACATTGTGAGAGATCCCCCTTCAAGTTGCGAAGTGAACGCGATCAAGAGTTGATGCTTAGGCGATAAAGCGCCTTATTTGACTTAAGGCGGAAAAGCGCCTAATATCAGTTGAGGCGGAAAAGCGCCTACTCCTAAGCGCGAGAAAAGAGACATGGAGACCATTGCTCGTACTCCACTTCAGCTCGGAAATTCCATTCGGGAACAGCGACGAAAACTAGGCTTGACCCAAGAGCAATTAGCCGAAAAAGTTGGTGTGCGCCAAAGAACGATTTCGGACGTCGAAAGCGCCGGCGCAGCGCGCATCGATACTCTACTGCGAATGCTCGGCGCGCTAGAACTAGAACTACTCGTACGTCCGCGAACCAAAGGCTCCGCAAGCGACATTGAGGCGATTTTCTAATGCCCCGCGCACGTTACGAGCCCCTCAACGTATTCCTGAACAGCCGATTGGTCGGCCAGCTTCGTCGCGATGTCTCCGGAGCCATCTCATTTCAGTACGATCCGTCGTGGTTGGAATGGGAATTCGTTCTGCCGGTTTCTCTATCGCTTCCTCTGCGTCAACAGGCATACAGCGGCGCCGCCGTAATTGCGGTGTTCGACAATCTCCTACCTGACAACGATCATCTCCGGCGCCAGATCGCCGCGCGCACGCGGGCAGAAGGGATAGATGCATATAGTCTGTTAGGCGCCATTGGACACGACTGCGTTGGCGCTCTTCAGTTTTTGCCCCAAAACACAGAACCTGGGCCGGCAGGCGCGGTTGAAGGCGATCCAATCAGCGACGATCGCATCGCACTGATCATTGAAGACCTCGCCACTGCGCCTCTTGGCGTTACGGAAGATGAGAGCTTCAGAATCTCGATCGCCGGCGCACAAGAGAAGACCGCATTACTGTATCGCGATGGAAAGTGGTACAAGCCGCGCGGCACCGCGGCAACGACTCACATTTTCAAGCCGTCCATCGGCAAGCTTCCTAACGGGGTCGATCTCAGTCACAGTGTTGAGAACGAGTATTTCTGTTTGAAGCTGATCGCGGCAGTGGGAATTGAAACAACGAAGCCGCAAATCATGACTTTCGGGAAACGGAGTGTCTTGGTGGTGGAGCGATTCGACCGGCGGTGGACCGCGGACGGAAGACTCCTCCGGTTACCCCAGGAAGATTGCTGCCAGGCGCTTTCCATCTCTCCAGTGCAAAAGTACCAGTCGGACGGTGGCCCAGGCATTGTGCAGATACTCCAATTGCTTCGTGGTAGCGATGATCCACTCGCCGATCAGCGGGTGTTTCTAAAGGCAAACATCGTCTTCTGGCTTATGGGCGCGACAGACGGGCACGCGAAAAACTTCAGTGTGTTTCTCCGGCCCGGCGGTCGCTTCCGATTGACGCCGCTGTACGATGTTATTTCCGCTCAGCCGAGCGTCGATTCTAAGCAGCTGCTCTGGAAGAATTTTCGCTTGGCTATGTCCTTCGGATCCAAACCTCACTACGCTATTCGGCAAGTCGCACCTCGACATTTCTTTCAGACGGCGGCCCTGGCTGGAATTGGGAAGGATGTCGTGCCCTCGATTATCGAAGAACTGCGCGGCGAGTTGGTAGTTGCGGTCGATCGCGTTAAAGAAGATCTTCCATCCGACTTTCCCGGTAAGATTGCCGACTCCATTCCAAATGGAATTAAGCGACGGCTTCAGATTCTCGAATCCGGCGATCAAGAAGAATCGTCTGGCCGAGCAACATAAGTTCTCTCGCGTCATCAGACAGCACAAATCAATTGTGCTAAACCGCTCAGCCCAAATTGCACCCGGCGGTGTTACTTATGACAGCGCGCCGAGTGGGCTGCAAATTCCAGATTTCCTGCACCTCGCAACCAGAACGGTTTATGTGAACCGTCCGGAAATTCATCGCTCCCCGTGAGTCGGCGCACCATCAGCGATCCTGGAGATACGTGTCGAGAAGACTTGCCAGTATCCTTGCCCGTTTTCCCGATACCGATCGTTCAGTTTCCCTTCTGGATGAGTGATTTGGACTGTTATCGCAATTTCACCACTTAGCTTCCCGTTTGCCCGTTACGTCATGCGCTCGCAATCTGCTGAAATCTCATTTTGACCTCAGGGCGACATGGCAGGTCTGCCAGATCCCGAGCCTTACGCGGCATCAGCGAGGAAGCAGCGCAAATTCTTGAATTGCGATTTTAGGCCCGACTTCGAAATGCTCTACATCTGGAAGAAAGAGCACTGTGATCTCATCGAACTTGCGAATCTTTGCGCGGTCGGGGATGGGAAAACAGAGCACCTCATCTGCCGGCACGGACTTGATGGTGAACTGGGCCGGTTCGCTGGAGAGGACCGGCTGGCGGCCTAGCGAGAGGGACGGCTTGCCGGGCGCGGAGGAGTCCGTGAGCAGGAGGCCGAGGGCGATGGGACCGCGGAGGTTATCGCGATTTTCGACGGTGACCTGGATTTCGCGGCACCGGGAGAGGCGGATTGGAGAACTGAGGTTCTGAACCGCTTCCATGGTGAGCGGGATGAAGTTGTTGGCCTCGATGTTGACTGCTATCGGGTTTCCCTGTGCCTGATGGGCTCGGGGGCCAGGGCGCTCACCCGGCGGCTGGAAGTACCAGTAGGGTCCATCGAATCGAATGACTAGGGGCCGGGCGGCGCGAGCGGCAAAGGGCGAAATACTGGCGGGCACGGGAGCGGCAATCTGCTTCTTTTCCGGGATGGGCCAGAGGATGATGCTTTCGCAGCCGGAGATTCCTGAGGCGGAAACGGTGGCGGGGTGGCGGCCTGGGCGGGCTGCATGATCGCTATGACCGTGCCGCATGAGTTGCTGTTGCCGCTCTAACTCTTGGAATCAGGCGAAGAATCATCGGAAATAGTGCTGCCCGCCGGCACTCGCAGCCCAACTGGCAGCGTCCTCGTGACGATACACGTTCACCGAATACCACTGTCCTGGCGTATTGTCTCATTCAAGCTTCTTTGAAGCTCACGGGCGGTGCCTTAGTCATGTTTGGTTGGAATCCTGACGAGACCCGACAGATTAAACCCGGGCAATTGCAAAAGTCCCTTGACAAGGTTGGTAGGACCATGCTACCATTGTGGCTCTCTCGAAGAGAGAGCCCTCTGCTGGGCCATGTGCAAAAGCGCGTGATACCGGGGATTTCCCGCAGTCACACGTTCGCGAATTTCTGTGGGATGAATTCAGCGAAGGGGAAAAGTTAAGTTCTTTATGTTGCCGAGTAAACGCTTACCGCGAAGCAAGGAAGTTCATGCTGCCAGTGCATCGTCGAGCGCTAATACGATCTGGAAGGCTCGATCGGACGCACCTGATCTGCTTGAGAAGTTCGCGGAAGCCGTCGATGCGGTCTCGTTGATGATTTGGATTTAATCGCAACTCCAACAGAACTATCCGAAATAGGCGTTCCATTCTGCTCAAGGGTGATCAAATCGGTTCGGCATATGAATCGCGGCGACCCCGGTCTTGCCGAGCAACTACTTCCAACGATGTACGAATGTTCTAAATTTTGTAGGAGACGAAGGCTATGTCAAATGTTTCAAGAAAGCACATTGCCGTTCGCAGCATGCTTCTGGCAATTCTCGCGCTCACTCTCTCTCCGGTCATCTATTCACAGGCGGTTTCTATTGCTTCGGTTACAGGCCGCATTGTGGACCCGTCGGGCGCAGTTGTAGTCGGCGCCCAGGTCAAGATAACCGCAGTGGATACAAACACAACTCACGTTGCCGTAAGCGACGCTGAGGGGTCATACAGCTTTCCGAGCTTGACGATCGGCGCCTATACGCTGGAAGTTACCGCCCCTGGATTCCAAACCTACATCCAGAAGGGGATCAGGTTACAGGTCAACGATGCTCCGCAAATCAACATGGCTCTGAAGGTTGGCGCGGTGTCAGATAGGGTTGAGGTCCAGGCCGATGCAACCATGGTGCAGACGCAGCAGAACATGGTCTCGCAGATCATGGACCAGCAGCGTATCGTTGAGTTACCTCTCAATGGCCGCGACCCAACCCAGTTGATCATCATCTCGGGCGCAGCCGTGAATCACACCGACGGGACCAACACCGGGAACAAGAGCTTCTACACCTCGCAATCGATCGCCATCGCCGGCAGCGCCGGCAACACCACCAACTACCTGCTCGACGGCGGCGACAACAACGACAGCTTCACTGACGTCAACATGCCCTTCCCGTTCCCCGATGCGTTGGCCGAGTTCAGCGTCGAGACCAGCGTCTTGCCGGCCCGCAACGGTCTGCATCCCGGCGGCCTGGTCAACGCCGTCACCAAATCCGGCTCCAATCAGTGGCACGGCAGCGCCTTTGAGTTCGTCCGCAACGGGGATGTGAACGCCATCAACTACTTCGCCGCCGCGCAGGACAGCCTCAAGCGCAACCAGTTTGGCGGCACCTTCGGCGGACGCATCATCAAAGACAAGCTCTTCTTCTTCGGCGGTTTTCAGCAGACCTACTACCGCCAGGATCCCTCCGGAAGCACCGCCTTCATTCCCACCCAGGCCGCGCTAAACGGCGACTTCAGCGGGCTCGACGGCGCAGGCTGCCAATCAACCGGCAAGGCTCGCCAGACGAAGGATCCACAGACCGGCGCCAACCTTTCCCTCACCGCGCCCTACATCAACCCGTCCCGCTTCGATCCCTCAACGGTTCAATTTGTAACGAAGTATCTTCCGGTCTCACAGGTGTCCGATGCCTGCGGCACCCTCCACTACGGCGTCCCCGTCATCTACAACGCCCAGCAGTACGTGACGCGCGTCGATTGGAACATCAACCAGAGCCATCAGCTCTACGGCCGCTATCTCCACGACAACTACAGCCAGCCTGCACCCTTCAGCTCGACCAACTACCTCTATACCACCACCCTGGGCGTGATTCAGAATCCGCAGACGCTGGTCATCGGCGAAACCTACACCATCAACCCCAGTACGCTCAATTCGTTCCACTTCACCTATGGCCGCAGGGCCTTCGCCCGCTTCCCCAACACCAACGGCATCGATCCTGCCAAACTCGGCGTGCAGAACATCTGGACCCCGCCGCTGGCTCAGGACAATCTGCAACTAGGAGTCAGCAACAGCTTCTCGACCGGCGGCAGCGGCTTCTCCAAGTGGGGCATCACTTCATTCCAGGAAGCCGACGACATTGACCTCACGCGCGGCAAGCATCAACTGGCCTTCGGCGGCGAAGTCTTCCGCCTGCAGGACAACCAGAACGACGAGTACAACGATTCGGGTACTTTCAGCTTCACCGGCGTCTATAGCGCCGACCCGCTGCTCGACTTCCTGATGGGCATCATGCCGAGCTTTACCCAGACTCTGCAGCAGGACTACTCCTACCGGCAGACCCTGGTCGAGCTCTACGCGCAGGACACGGTGCGCATGACGCCGCGGCTGGTGATGAACGCCGGTCTGCGCTGGGAGCCCACCCTGCCTCCGCAAGACTATTTCAATCGCGGCAGCGTCTTCTCTCTCCAGGGCTACATCCAGGGCAAAACCAGCCAGGTCTTCCCCAATGGGCCAGTCGGCCAGTACTACTATGGCGATCCGGGCGTCAACAAGTCCTTCACCTCGGGCCACTGGCTCAATATCTCCCCCCGTCTGGGCTTCGTCTTCGATCCGCGCGGTGACGGCCGCACCACCATTCGAGTCGGCGGCGGTGTCCTCTTTGACTCCATGGGAACCTTCCTTACCTATCGAGTCACCGGGCAGAACGCCCCCTGGGGCATAACCTCGAACCAGACCAGCGGTCCCTACTACTTCCACAACCCTTGGGGCAATGTGGCGGGCGGCAATCCCTTCCCGCTGCCTCTGTTCCCTCCCTCCTCCTACGTCTTCCCGACTAACTCGGCCGACACCTTCCTCGAACCCAAGTCCCTGCCGCCCATGCTGGAGACCTGGAACCTCGGCATTCAGCATCAGTTTGCAGAGAACTGGATTGCCTCCATCACCTACCTCGGAAACGAGACCTCGCACCTGATGGTGGGCAACGAAATCAATCCAGCCGTCTACATTCCCGGCACCTGGACCGGCGCGGGAACCTGCGGCGCGCTCACCGTGGCGCCGGGAGCCAACGGAACCGCCTGCTCCGGCACGGGTAACACCCAGGCGCGGCGCTTCCTCAGCCTCATCAATCCCGCGCAAGGCAAGTATTTCTCCGCTACCGATCTGGGCTTCAACGGCATCAGCGCCAACTACGAAGGCGTGCTGGCCTCCATCGAGCATCGCATGTCCGACAACTACACCATCCTCGCCAACTACACCTTCTCGCATTGCCACGGCGTGGCCCCGGTCACTTCGCTGGGCGGGCCGGTCATTGAAAATCCCGCCAACCCCAAGGGTGATTACGGCCCGTGCACCTATGACTCGCCCAATATCTTCAACGCCAGCGCGGTGTATTTCAGCCACTTCAACTCATCCAACAAGCTCCTGTCGTTCGTCCTTAGCGACTGGCAGATCGCCCCGCTTATGCGTTTCTCGACCGGCCTGCCAGTTAATCCTGTCGACGGCACCGACCGTTCGCTCACCGGCGTAGGGCTCGATCGGCCCAATGTGAATGCGGGCGTACCACTCTACAATCAAGCCGGCCACTCATCGAAGCTCTATCAGTGGATCAACGCCGCGGCTTTCTCTGTAAATCCGCTGGGAACCTATGGAAACGCCAGCCACTATATGCTCCGCCAACCCAGCATGTTCGACGTCGACAGTTCGCTCAGCCGCAAGTTCAAGGCTACCGAGCGGCTCACCGTCGATCTACGCGTCGAAGCCTTCAACGTAACTAATCATCCCAACATGAATGGGCCGAATGTCTCCAACCCGACTTCGAGTTCCTTCGGACGCATCACCTCGGCAATGGATCCGCGTATCTTCCAGGGAGCCCTTAAAGTCTACTTCTAAACGCCAACCCGAAATGCCGTGCAAAACCGGTGTGCGCGTGGCACACCGGTTTTGCAGGTTCCGGCGCTCTCCTGTACGACCGGCTTTCAATCGCCCATTCCTCCCACGGGCATGCAAAGACCTGTCTCATCGATTCTTCTCTAACCCGGGCTTTTTCGAAGGAGCACTGAATTCTATGGAGCACAATTTGTTTTCTTCGCTTCAACGGCGAGACTTTCTCAAACTGGCAGGAGCCACCGCCGTCGCGGGCATCACTCGCACATCCTTCGCTGCGCCCGGCGGCCGCGTTGCCGTCGTTATCGATGCCGGAAACTCCATCGCTGCCGGCGCACCGGTGAAGCACGCCACAGGCAAGCTCGAACAGGCACTGGCGGCCAAAGGCATTCGTTGCGAAATCGTAGGTTCGAAGGAACAGGCCAGGGGAGCTTCGTTTACGATCCTCGTCGCCGGCCCGGAGTCTGAACTCGCCAGGGGATTCGCGCACGCCGCTGCGCCCGCGACCGAAAGCGTCAGCCTCGTGCCCGGGCTTGTGGCAGGCGCACCAGCCGTCCTCGTCTCTGCCGCCGACTCGCTTGGCTTTGTCTACGGCCTGCTTGAACTTGCGGAGCGCGCTCAATTCGGCGCCAATCCACTCGCCGATCTCCATCCGGCTCTCCCCATCCACGAAAAGCCTGCCAACGACGTGCGCTGCGTCAGCCGCTATTTCTCCAGCGAAATTGAAGACAAGCCCTGGTACTACGACAAAGAGTTCTGGCGCGGTTATCTAGATGGCCTGGTTGCAGCGCGCTTCAATCGGTTCTGTTTTGCCTACGGCCTCGAATACGACTTCCCACGCGGCGTCACCAATGACTATCTTCACTTGCCTTATCCCTATCTTGTGAAAGTGCCCGGCTACGAGAATGTCCGCGTTGTGCAACTCGCCGACCAGGAAGGCAACCGGTTGCCGGCCCCCGTGCCCTTGAGTGATGAGGAGCGGGAGAAAAATTTCGCCGCGCTTAAGTTCATTGCCGCAGAGACCGGAGCCCGCGGACTTCATTTCCAGCTTGGCATCTGGACTCATGCATACCAGTGGACCGACAGTCCGAAGGCCTATCACAACATCGAAGGGCTCACTGCCGAAACACACGCGGCTTATTGCCGGGATGCGCTCGGCATCCTGCTAAAGGAGTGCCCTGAAATTCAGGGCGTTACCATGCGCGTCCACGGTGAAAGCGGAATTCCTGAAGGGAGCTGGGATTTCTGGAAGACGCTCTTTGAAGCCTTCCCCAAAGCCGGCCGCACTATCGAAATCGATATGCATGCCAAGGGCGTAAACCAGACCATGATTGACATCGGCGTGGCCACCGGAATGCCGATCAAACTCGGCGCGAAATACTCCGCCGAACACCAGAGTCTTGGCTACAACCAGACGGACATCCGCGCGCTGGAGATCCCGAAGGCCACGCGCAGTGCCGAGCAGACTCCCTTCAGCCTCAGCAGTGGAGCGCGTTCCTTCACTCGCTATGGCTATGGCGACTTTTTCTACCAGGGCAGCAAGGCCAAGATTCTCTACCGGCTCTGGCCCGGCACGCAAAGACACCTGCTGTCTGCCGATCCTGAGATGGCCGCAGCCTACAGCCGCACATCGCATTTCTGCGGCGCAGCAGGTATCGATCTCATGGAGCCGCTGACCTTCAAAGGCCGCGAAGGCTCAGGACATGCCGGCGGCCGCTGCGCATACGGCGATGTATCTCTGAACCCGAAATACGACTACCAGAAATTCAAATACTATTACCGCGTTTGGGGCCGCAAGCTTTACAACCCCGACACGCCGCTCGAAGCCACGCGACGCGGCCTGCTCTCAACATTCGGCATCGGCGCTGAGCCAATTGAGACAGCTCTTGCCAACTCAAGCCGCATCCTGCCCCTCATCACTTCGGCACACCTGGTCTCGGCTTCTCATCACGACTGGTGGACCGAGATCAGCACCAATATGCCGATTGCACAGACGGCTACGGGCCGGCTCTTTTGGGATTCTCCTGAACCTCGTTGCTTCGAGACAGTCAGTCCACTTGATCCGCAACTCTTCTCGACAGTGGCCGAGCACGTGCAAGACCTCCTCAATAGCAATGTGAGTCCAAAGTACTCGCCTGTCGAAGTAGCTCAGTGGATCGACAACTTGATCGACGGCTCCACACAAGCCCTTTCTGCTGCGCGTACCAAGGCTCGTGGTACGAGCTCTCCCGAGTTCCGCCGCATCGAAGAAGACATCCTCATCATGAATAGCCTCGGCGGATACTACGCCGGGCAACTGCGTAGCGCCACGTACTACGAAATCTTCAAACAGACAGGCAATGCCAAAGCCGGCGAACTGGCTCTTGACCAGTACAAGAAGGCTCGCGATATATGGGCAAAGATGGCGGAGCATGCTTCGAAGGTTTACATGGCTGACATCAGCTATGGCAGCCCGCAGATTCGCCGTGGCAGTTGGATGGACCGCCTCCCCGCCATCGATGCTGACCTTGACGCGATGCAGAAGAGCCTCGCCAACCCGCCAACCACAACTGCTGCGGCAAACGCTGAGCGCGCCATCAAGGCCGCTACCACACCACCGCAACGTGTGACCGATTCCGCACACCACACTCCATTGCCTGTGTTCCACCCCGGCAAACCGCTTGCAGTGTCGCTGCAAGCGTCGCACAGTTCAACGCCCGTCGCCTCCGCTCGTTTGCACTACCGGCACGTGAATCAGGGCGAGCGCTGGCTTTCGGTCGATATGCAATCCGGAAGTGACGGTTACACGGCCAGCATCCCCGGCGACTATACCGATTCTCCTTATCCGCTCGAGTATTACTTCGAACTTCGCGGAGGTTCCGAAGCAGCGTGGTTCCACCCGGCATTCAACTCAACGTTTTCAAACCAGCCTTACTACGCGCTCGACAAACGAGAGAGTTGACAAACGCAAAACCTGAAGTGCGCAAGGTCGAAGAACGTGAAGGCTCAAGACTGAAGCCCGACCGGTACTTACCGGTCAGGCTTCTTTGATTTCGCTTGTTGAATCGAGTCGAAGCTTACCCGCTAACTGGCGCTGCAGTTTGCGTCACTGGTTGAAGAAGGCTCCCTCGCCAAAATCCCAGCCGGTAACGAGAGGGCCTATTGCGTGAACCCGCAAGACCGGGCCGAGTCGGGCGTGGAAACGTGACTCGGCCTTCCATGAGAAGGCCGGTCTCTGTCAAGTTATTTGAGGTTTGGTAAGTTCATATCTGATG
>Ga0075522_10004064_pt1 | contig 10540 bp, 8 predicted proteins | sample NGEPerA_FD_74796 | JGI IMG/M metagenome (GOLD analysis project Ga0075522, IMG submission 74796) | Arctic peat soil microbial communities from the Barrow Environmental Observatory site, Barrow, Alaska, USA - NGEE PermafrostL2-A | ecosystem: Environmental > Terrestrial > Soil > Wetlands > Peat ...
GTACCAGCGTACGCGCGGGCCAGGTTGGCGTTATTCTCGTTCTGTTGCTGTTGCAGGATCGCACGTAGCCCCAACCGTTCTGCTTCGGGTTGCATCTTTCCAAGCAGACGCGCCCTCCCCGCGAGCATGTCCACGCGATTGGCCGAGTAGTGTTCAGTGTGGCTGCGCATGCGCACGAGTGGTTGCACTACTACGCTAACGTGGCTATGTAGACTCAGGCGTAGAAAAAGGTCGAAGTCCTCAAAGAACGGCTGCGCTTCGTCGAAAAAGCCCACCTGTTCAAGCAACGCGCGTTCCGCCATCACGCTAGACAAGCACACGCAAGCCGCCAGGCGTAACAACGGCTCGAAAATGGCGCCGTCCGGCGTTTGACGCCGCGGCTCGCCCTGCATCAAACTTCCATCCTCATGGATGCGTTCCAGGGCAACGTAACTCCAACGCCGCGCCGCACACGAGCGATGCAAATCCATTTGAAGCTCCAGCTTGGTCGGCAGCCACAGGTCGTCGGAATCCAAAAAGGCCACATAAGTGCCGCGCGCCGCGCGCAACGCCGAATTCCGCGCGATGCTGGGGTTGCCGGAGTGCTGCAGACGCAGGACTTTGACCTGAGGCAGTTTTTCGAGCTCCGTCAGGTAGGTCGCAGTTTCCGCGCCCGAACCATCATCGGCGACGATGAGTTCCCAATCCTGAAAGGTCTGCGTCAGTACAGAATCTACCGCGTAGCGCAAATACTGCACGCGGTTATAGCAGGGCAGAATAATTGAGACTTGAGGCGCCATAGTTGCGTGCTTAGTGCCGTTCAGACGCCAACGCCGGCTAACTGGTTTCTCTCGTCGAGTTGGACGACAATTGTCCAGAGCTGCCCGGGGGGGATACTAGGACACAATATCGGGAAAAGCGCGGTGCAGAATAACCCAACGGCACTTCACCACGCGTGATAATTATCGGCAAAGATCGGGAGTTCATCATGCCTGAATTCGTCATCCGTCCCCACGGCCGGCTCCATGACTGGATCGCACACGAGAAAGGATACTTCCGTGATGAGGGCCTGAGCTATCGCCTTGCAACGGACGAACAGCACGAAAATCGGTTGAAAGAGCTTGATCCTGCCACAGGAACCCTTCGAGAGATTCGATCCGGCGCGTATGAGATGTACGAGCAGGGTGGCGGAGCCAAAGGCGAAGCGCACTCCGACATCAGTTGCGCGTGCCACTGGACTGTGAATGAGGCTGCGGCGCGCAATGTCGGCCGCATGTGGGCGAGTGCCTACTCTGTGATGCCCGGGGCCATCATGGTTCGTTCGGATTCGCCCATTCGCTGGCCCGAAGATCTCGCCGGTAAGGAAATCGCCGTGGGCTATCGGTCCGGTAGCCACTACACTACGATCCAAGCGCTCGAGCCGTTTCTCAAGCGCGCAGACATCAAATTGAAGTTTGGTGGCATGCCATGGGCTCGCGTCGATGCGGGCCTTGATAGTGATGTCGCCGCAATCACTGTCTGGGGCATTGGGTACTACGTGTGCGAACAGCTCGGGATGCGCAAGGTCGTGGACGCCACGTTCATGGGCGGCTTCATGGTCCCGCCGCCGACACCCACCGAGGACGTCGAGCGCTATTTCCGGGCACTTAAGCGGGCGCAGCTGGACATCGATCTCGCCGCCGAGCGGTACAAGCATCACTATGCGCGTGAGATCCCGCCGCGCTATCGCGAGCGCGTGGATGTGCGGCTCTTCGGCCCGGGCGAGCGGGTGGTGTTTTTGCCGTATTCGCGCGAGACTTTCGAATCGACACAGCGCTGGATTCACGAGCACGACATTTTCGAGGCAGCGCCAGTCTTCGATTATGACGCCGCGACGGCGAAGCACGCATCATAGTAGGGATCAGACCTGGTGCGTTGAGCGGCGTGGCACCTTGTGCGAGCGTCCCCTATCGATGCCTCGCATCCGGCATGGAATGGTGCGCCGATCAGCCACCAAGCTGTGCAAGCCAGGGCACCATTTCAGCGGTCATCGCGGCAGCATCTTCCATAGACGTCATGTGACCGGCACCCTCGATGATCGCGAAATGAGCATTGGGGATGCGCTGGGCGATGTCCCGGTGTAGATCAGGCGGCCGCACCGTGTCCTCGCTCCCGCCCAACACGAGCGTGGGCACATCGATTTTCGGTAATAGTTCAGAGTAATCCGATCGCGACAGCCCGGCTCGGCAATGAGCGTCTAATCCTGCACGACCCACTCGTTCGGCCATCGCCACGATGCGCCCAAGCAGCTCGCTATCGCTACGGCGCGAAGGCGCAACCAGTAGCGGGGCCCACCGCTGCGCAAAGTGCGCAAAGCCGTTCGAATCCACCAGATCGAGCCACTCGAGGCGACGCGATTCTTCCCGCAACCTTTCCTCAGAGCTTCTGAAGCCGCGATAATCTGTGCCGAACAAGCCAAGACCAATTACCCGATGCGCCGCGCGTGCAATCACCTCCTGGGCCACGCGCCCGCCCATAGAATGGCCAGCGATCGCGAACCGCTCGGGCGCACCACGCAGTACCGCATCCGCCATCGCCGAGATGGATTCCAAATTGGGATAGGAGGCTATCGATATCCTCGCCAGCTTTGTCAGCTCGGGCAGTTGCGGGGCGTAATAGGCCTCATCACAAAGCATGCCCGGAAGTAACAGCAGATGCGGCTTCACCGCCGCCTGCCAGCGTTTCGAACGAGGCGAGGTCCCGTCATCCTATTCTCCAGGATCGCGCCGCATTTCCTGCAAACTGCAGCAGTGTTTGCACGCCAACGCGCAGTGTACTCAATTTACCCACACGCACCGTCGCGGCCGTAGCCATGAGGGACTGCGTCAGTTTGAATCGCTCGGCGGCCATGATCTCTATGCGCCGGTCGACATCAGATGCTCATGCGATCCGAAGGGAATGCCCTTTAGCAGCGGCGTGCACTCCGGAGGAAAGTCCTGTCTGAACTCCGCGCCTGCATCCGCAGCCATGGTCAGAAACAGGCCCAGATTACGCATCGCTCCGGTGGGAAGATCGTGCAACACGATGACACTCCACTCAGTGCTGCGGCAGGCGTCCAGTGCCAGCTGCATCCAGGAATCCGGCTGGTCTCGCTCCGGCGGAATGTAGGTCCAAAGGACGCAGGTGAATTTGTGCGCTACCAGCGTGTCCCAGGCGCGTTTGTTCAATAAATGCGGCCCCACGCGCGCACGGCCGAACGGCCGAAATAGGCGCTCCGAGCCGCGCAACTCACCCAGCAATGCATCGGTTGACAGGATCTCCTCCACCGCATCAGCAGGGGATTCCATCAGGCCGAACGGAACCGAGTGATTGTATGAATGATTGCCCAGCAGGTGGCCTTCCGCGAAGGCACGAGCTGCCAGTGCGCGCCGCTCCGGAATATTCAGGTTCTTTCCCAAGAGGAAGAAAGTAGCCTTGACCTGGTGCGCGCCCAATGTGTCCAGTACGTGCGGGGTAGTGCTTGGCTCCGGACCATTATCGAACGTCAGCGAAATTTTCATGGATTTTGGGACGTTCCCTGTCGCTGCATCCAACGCGACCGCGCTCCCGATACCGCTGAACACGTCGTGCTAGAACACTGAAACTTGTGAGATCTTATCCTTGCATACTTACGCACACGTGTACATACTTTCGCCATTATGCCGCTCGACTACTGCCTTCTCAGTTACCGCCAAGCACCCGCATGAGACTAACCACATATTCGGTCAATGATTCCGTTCGAACTGGCGTCTTGGTCGACGGCGGTGTAGCAGACATTTCGCTGCACATTGCCGGTGCGCCGCCGGACATGGTGACGTTGATTACCGCGTGGCCGCACTATGGCCCGCAGGTGGCCGCGCTCGCCCAGCGTGCGCCGGATTATGGGTTGGGCGCCATTCGCCTGCTGGCGCCGGTATTGCGGCCGCGTAGCATCTTCGCTATCGGCCTGAACTATGCCGATCACATTGCCGAATCCGGGTTCGAACGCCCGGCGCATCAGGTGTGGTTCTCCAAGGCCGTCACGGCCGTCGCGGGCCCCAGCGACGCCATAGAATTGCCGGCGGTTTCCGAACAACTCGACTACGAATGTGAATTGGTGGCCGTCATAGGCAGGCGTTGCCGTAACGTGCCGCGCCACCGGGCAAAGGAAGTGCTGTTCGGCTATTGCGTCGGTAACGACGTCAGCGTGCGAGACTGGCAGTTGCGAACCAGTCAGTGGGTCATCGGCAAGTCATTCGACACCCATGCCCCGATCGGCCCATGGATCACCACTGCCGACAGCGTAGATCCTCATGCTCTGGGCATCCGCACCCTGGTCAACGGCGACCAGCGTCAGAAGAGCAATACCCGGAATCTGGTGTTCGACTGCTACGCCCAGGTGGAATGGCTATCCCAGGCGATGACGCTCGAGCCTGGAGATCTGCTGTTCACTGGCACGTGTGGCGGAGTCGCCGCCGCCCACAAACCGCCGCTTTGGTTGAAAGCGGGCGATGTTGTGCGGGTGGAAATCGACCAACTCGGGGCCATTGAGAACCGGGTGACTACCGGATCTGCTGCTACACGCATCGAGTGACCGCATAGGGCCGCTGACGCCTAGCGGATTCGGAATTGGCTGATTGAGCCGCGAATACGCACACGTTATCATACCGAATCCTTGCAACTGGAGATTCGAAAGCCGATGGGAGCCAGGCAATTCCCCAGCATCGCGGCACTGACAACGCTGGTGGGCGAGGAACTGTCGGTGAGCGACTGGCTGTCGGTGCCGCAGTCACAGATCGTGGCCTTCGCCGGGGCCACTCACGACCACCAGTGGATTCACATGGATGTCGAGCGGGCCGCCCGCGAGGCCCCTGCCGGCACCACGATTGCGCACGGCTTCCTGACGCTGTCATTGCTGGCGCCGCTATTCGCCGCGGCGCTGGACATTGGTGGCACCCAGATGAGCGTCAACTACGGGTTCAATAGGATCCGATTCACTGCCCCGGTGCTGTCGGGTGACCGCATCCGCGCACGGTTCGCATTGGGCGGCTATCTCGATCTGGCACCCGGCGCTCAGCTGACTTGGAATGTGACGGTCGAGAGGCAGGGCGGCGAGAAACCGGTGCTCGTGGCCGAGTGGCTCATGAGGCGCTATCCCTGACCTTCGGGCAGCGTGATGGCATAAGGAATTAACGGGGCAACCATGCAGGGCCTGATCCAGTTTCAGCCGTTGTTGTTGACCGCATTGCTGGAACATGCGGCGGATACCTACCCTCACAAGGAGATTGTCTCCTGGAGCGATGGCGGGCTCTTCCGTTATAACTACGCCCGGGCCGCAGTACGCGCCCGGCGTCTGGCATCGGCACTTCACCGACGTGGCTTTGGAACAGACGCCTTCATCTGCTCGCTGGCATGGACAACGCATCGCCATTTCGAGCTGATGTACGCCGTGCCAGGAATAGGTGCGGTCCTGCACACGGCCAATCCGCGGCTGTCACCCGAGCACCTGATATACACCATTAATCATGCCGGATCACGGCTCGTGTTCGTCGACCCCGAGTGCTTAGCGCTGCTCCGGCAGCTGCAATCCCAGCTTCCTAGTGTCGAGTCTGTCGTCATCATGGGTCCTCGACCAACCGCGGCCGATGCGATAGGTCCAGATGCGCTTTACTACGAAGAGCTCATTGCGGAGGGCGATCCGGGCTTCGCATGGCCAAGCTTCGATGAACGGTCCGCCTCGACCTTATGCTTTACTTCCGGCACCACCGGCGACCCGAAGGGCATTCTTTACAGTCACCGCGGCAGCTATCTGTCCGCCATGGCCATCGCGGCCCCCAACGTCTGGGGCCTGAGCGAGCAAGATGCGATCATCATCATTGCGCCCTTCTTCCACTGTAATGGCTGGGGCGCCCCCTACATCGGTCCGATGGCCGGCGCAAAACTGGTGCTCCCCGGTCGCGCCCTGGACGGTCGTAGCCTGCAGGAGCTCATCGTCGGTGAGGGCGCCACCGTCGGACCGGCGGTCCCGACCGTGTGGCTCTCGATCGCCGAGCATTGCCTGCAGAGCGGGCAGCGACTCGGTTCGTTGAATCGGATCGTCTGCGGCGGAGCGGCGCCGCCACTGGCACTCATGCGCACCTATTGGCGCGAATTCGGGGTCCGCACCGTGCAGGTGTGGGGCATGACGGAAACCACTCATGCGGCCACCACGTTATGGACGCCGGAAAATGTGCTGTCTGGACGGAGCGAATCTCAGGCGCCGCAGGGACAGCCGGTCTTCGGCACCGACATTCGCGTCGTAAATCCCGAGGGGAAACCACTCCCCAAGGACGGCAGCAGCATTGGCCACCTGCAGGTACGTGGTCACGCCTGCGCCAGTGGTTATCTTCGACGACCGGACATCACCCTGGTCGATGCCGAGGGTTGGCTCAATACCGGCGACCTGGCCGCAATCGAGCCTGGTAACGCGCTGCGCGTGACCGACCGGCTCAAGGATGTCATCAAATCCGGCGGTGAATGGATCAGTTCGATCGATCTGGAAAACGCTGCTTGCAGCCACCCGGCAGTGGCGGAGGCGGCCGTCATCGGCGTCCCACATCCACGTTGGCAAGAGCGACCGGCACTGTACGTAGTGCTCAAACCCGGGCAGCAGGTGTCCGCAGATACGCTGCGGGCGCACCTGGCGGCCAGCGTCGCCAAGTGGTGGCTTCCAGAGGAGGTGCTGTTCGCGGACGAGCTGCCCCACTACGCCACCGGAAAGGTCAAGAAGGATATTTTGCGCGCGCGCTATCGCGCCGCCGCCGGTAAGCAGGCCTGATCACACACTCGAGACCGGTGCGATCCGCCCGGATGTCACTCCGGGCGGATCGGACGATTAAGGCAGCGGCCGCCGACTAGAAATGGGCGCCGACCTTGATACCGAAGAAGCGGGGCTCCGCCGGTGCCATCTGCTCGGCCGGACCGGATTCCGCTATGAACGTATTGTGATATTTGTTCAGGCAGTTGCTGCACCAGAGTTGCGTATCGTATTTCGCTGACGGTGAGGACCAGATCAGCGACGAACTCAGCAGTCCGAACGGCGGCTCGGGATACTGCCCGGACGGATCCCAATCGAAGGTGCTCGTGTAGTAGTAGTTAGCATTCAGGTCAAGCGCACCCGCCGAGCCGAGCGCAAACTTGTAATCGAAGCCTACATTTCCCGACCATGTCGGTGACCGAATGGTCGGCAGACCCGCGGCATCGAAACTGCACTGCGTGTCGCCGGGCACCAGCGCACCGGGGAGGCGTTGCGGCGTTGGCGTACAGGTCGCCGGGCTTTGCAGATAAACCGGCGCACCGGGGAAACTCCCGTAGCGGCCATGCAGATAACCCAGATTCGCGAACACACTCAGGTCATGGAGCGGTGTCGCCACCAACTTGAGGTCGGCACCGTAGATGCGCGAAGCAGCGGCATTGACATTGAAGGCCGCACCGCCCTCGATCACTTCCACCTGCTGATCCTTGTAGTTGTAGTCGAATCCCTCGACATTGATCTGCAAGCGGCGATCGAACAGATCGGACTTCACGCCAATCGCGTAGGCATCAATCGTCTCAGGCCGCACCGCGGCTCCGCCAGGCGAATACAAATTGAATCCGCCGCTCTTGAAGCCGCTGGAAGCCGACGCATACACCATCAGATCGGGCTCAAATTTGTGATCGAGCACAGCCCGCCAGGTACCACGCGTAGCGTCCGCCTGACCCATCGGGAACACGGTAGTAAACGCCACGCCGGGCGCAGCCAGGAAAAAGGTCGAAGACTCGTTATCAATGCGGTCTGCGGTTTCACGAAACCCGAGAGTCAGGTTGGTGTCCCTGACCACTTCGACCGTGCTGTCGACAAACGCCGAATACGAACGGGTAAAGGAGGTGCTGCTGCCTACGTACAGCAAGCCGGTTCCATCTACCGCGCCGCTGGTATTCAAAGCCAGGAAATCGCGCATGTTGAGGTAGTAAAGACCGGCCAGCCAATGAAGCTGGTGCCCGAATAGCGCGGCACTGTCGGGCGAGGTCAGATGCAGCTCTTCGCTGTACTGTTCCAGACTATAAGGCCAGCGTGCATCGTTGTAGTGACCCGGGCCGGCATCCTGATCGTAAGAGACATAGTCGGTCGTATAGCGCCGCGCGCTGATGCTCTTGATGGCTGCCCAACCGAAGTCGTGGTCGATGATCAATGATTGTCCGTCGATGTGTACTGCATGACCGGAACGACCTGGTCCGTCACTGTTGTGGGAATACGGGTTATTCCCCTGCGTGTTGAACAGGCCTGCAAACGTGCCATCTCCAGCGGACAGCGTACCGGGGACGACCGTCTCATTGATCCCGTAGTCGTAGTTATCATAATAGTGATCGATTGCCGCGGTGATCGAGGTGTTTGCCGTCGGCGTCCACTTCCACTTGGTACGCACTGCATACTCTTCGCCGAGATTGATCTGCTGTCCGGTAGTCAGGTCGTAACCCCAACCGCTGCGCTGGTCGCGCGATTCATAGGCGATGTCCGCCGCCAGGTTATCGACGATGCCCGTCGTACCATAGAGGTTGGTGGTGAAAGTCTCATAGTTGCCATACCCGACCTGGACATTGAGCGCAGGCGTGGAGGATGGATCCTTGGTGACGATGTGGAGCACGCCGCCGGTCGCATTGCGGCCGAATAGCGTGCCCTGGGGCCCTTCGAGAACTTCGATGCGATCGATGTTATTGAAGGAAATGATCCCGCCGGAGAAGCCGTTGACGTAGACGTCGTCGACGTAGTTCGCTACGGCATTCTCGACGCCGGGAGAGGCAATTGTGCCAACCCCGCGCAGGAAGATCGTAGTGCCGGAAGTCTGCCGGGACGCCTGCAGGGTTGGCACTTCCGTGTCGAGCGTCATTGTATTCATCGAGCCCAGCTTCAGAGCATCCGCATCACTGAAGACTGCCACCTCGATCGGCACATCCTGCAGCCGCTCGGTGCGCCGCTCGGCTGTAACGAGAATTTCCTGCAGCTTGCCATCGTCGGCGTCCGACGCCGGCTGCGCAGCGGTCTGCTGCGTGGGCGTTTGCTGAACAGGCGTTTGCTGAGCACTAGCAGCTGCGGCCAAAAACAGGCAGCCGGCCGATGCGCTCATGGTGAGTAAACAGCGCGAATATTTCACAAGCCCCCCTTAATCTAATCAGCCTATCCGCCATGCATCGCTGTATGAGAGACAGATTCGGCACCGGTCCTGTCGGCACAGGTGCAACCGGACTCTACTGACTTATCTCTGACATGACAACGTGTGCATAGTTTTGTATTATGAACACGTGTGCCGTCCGCGGCAAATAAATAAATTCAAAGGATCAGCGTGGCGAAGATTCTGACCCCCCCTTTGCTGACCACCACCGTCGTCGGCAGCTACCCGCAACCGGACTGGCTGGTCAACAAGGAGGTGCTGCGGGGGCAGCTGGTGCCGCGCGTTCGCTCGGAGCACATATGGCGCATCCCACCCGAGAATCGCCAGGAAGCGCTCCGCGACGCTACCCTGCTTGCCATCCGCGACATGGAATCGGCTGGCATCGATGTGATCACTGACGGCGAGATCGTTCGCGAGAGCTACAGCAGCCACTTCGTTGCTGGACTGGATGGCATCGACAGTGACAACCCGGCCACGATCACAAGCCGCGCCGGCAACGCCACACGCGTGCCGCGCATCATCGGCCCGATCCGGCATCGCGGCGCAGTCGAAATCGATTGGGCTCGTTTTCTGCGATTGCACACCACGCGCCGCGCGAAGATCACCCTGCCCGGCCCCTTCACCCTGTCGCAACTGGCCAAGGACGAGCATTACCACGATCAGGCGGCATTGGCCTGGGATCTGGCGGTCGCCGTGAATCAGGAGGCGCGGGCACTCGAGGAAAGCGGCATCGATGTCATCCAGCTTGATGAGCCGTGGTTGCGTAATGACCCGGATAGCGCGCGGCGCCATGGTGTGCGCACAATCAATCGTGCGCTGGAAGGATTGTCGGTCAGAACTGCGCTGCATATGTGCTTCGGATACGCCTTTCTACGGCGCGGCCAACCGGTTCGTACCTATGAGTTTCTGGCAGAACTCAGCGATTGCGCGGCTGATGAAATCTCAATCGAGGCGGCACAGCCCGATCTGGATCTGGGCGTGCTGGCGGACCTTTCCGCCAAAACGGTGGCACTCGGCGTACTCGATCATTCGACCCCGATCGCCGAGCCGGTCGAGGTCGTGGCGGGCAGGATCCGCGCTGCGCTGGCGTATGTGGCGGCCGATCGTCTTATGCCCGCGCCCGATTGCGGCATGAAGTACATGACCCGCGGGGTGGCGTTCTCGCGGCTGCTGGCACTGAGTCAGGCTGCCGCCCTGGTGCGGCGGGAGCTATCCTGAAGGCGGCCAAGGCCAGGCGAGGCACGGGAGCGGCGCCATGCCTGAGCGCGGTGCTGTTCATGTGCATGGGGTTGTGGGCGCCTGCCGAGGACTGGTATTCGCACGGCGGCACGCACGCGGAGAGCAACTACAGCGCACTCGGTCAGATCAACACCAGC
>Ga0075522_10004065_pt1 | contig 10535 bp, 8 predicted proteins | sample NGEPerA_FD_74796 | JGI IMG/M metagenome (GOLD analysis project Ga0075522, IMG submission 74796) | Arctic peat soil microbial communities from the Barrow Environmental Observatory site, Barrow, Alaska, USA - NGEE PermafrostL2-A | ecosystem: Environmental > Terrestrial > Soil > Wetlands > Peat ...
CCCGCTCTGCGGCCGCTGCTGAGGCATTGATGATGGAACGGATCTGGCTCAAGTCCTATCTGCCGGGCATGGCGACCGACATCGATCCGAGGGTACTGCCGTCCCTCAAGCACATGGCCGAACAAAGCTTCGTGGCGTTCCGGGACCGGGCTGCCTACATCCAGATGGGCCGGCGCCTCTCCTACGGCGAACTGGATCGCAAGTCCCGCGACTTCGCCGCGTGGCTGCAGACTGTTGCCGGGCTCAAGCGCGGCGATCGCCTCGCCATCATGCTGCCCAATGTCCTGCAGTACCCGATCGCGATGTTTGCGGCACTGCGTGCGGGCATCACGGTCGTCAACACCAATCCGCTCTACACCGCGCCCGAACTGGAACATCAACTGCGCGACTCAGGCTGTCTTGCCATTGTCGTCCTGGAGAACTTCGCGCACGTGCTCGAAGCGGTGCTGCCGAGGACGCAGGTCCGACATGTCGTCACCACCAGCGTCGGCGAACTGCTGGGATTTCCCAAAGCTGAAGTCGTGAACTTCGTGGTGCGCCGGGTAAACAAACAGGTACCCCGCTGGAACATTCCCGTCGCGATAGGCTTCGGTGCCGCGTTGGCCGCAGGCCGTCGGCACCCCCTGGCCGCGGTTGACCTGACCCACGAGGACATTGCCTTTCTGCAGTATACCGGCGGCACCACCGGTGTGGCCAAGGGGGCGGTGCTCACGCACGGCAACATCTGCGCCAATGTGCTGCAGGCTTCGGCTTGGATTGATCCGTTCCTGCCGCGCGCCGCCGATGAGGCGCGTTACCTGATCACACCGATTCCGCTTTATCACATCTTCGCACTGACGGCGAATTGCATGCTGTTCCTGCGGCTGGGCTGGTCTAATGTACTCATCACCAATCCGCGCGATTTTCCGCGGTTTGTTGCGGAGCTCAAACGCTATCCCTTTGCCTATCTGAGCGGCGTCAACACGCTGTTCAACGCGCTGCTGCATACCTCGTCTTTTGGCAGTGTTGACTTCAGCCACCTGAAGATCACGCTCGGTGGCGGCATGGCGGTGCAGGAGACCGTGGCGCGTCGATGGAAAGCGGCTACCGGCAAGCCACTGACGCAAGCGTGGGGCCTCACCGAAACATCCCCGGGGGCCTGCATCAATCTGCCGTCCGAGGATTTCAATGGCTCCATCGGCCTGCCGATTGCCTCGACCGAGATCTCCATCCGAGATGATGCCGGAGCGGAGCTGGCAATCGGCGCTGTCGGGGAAATCTGTGTCCGCGGTCCACAGGTGATGCGCGGCTACTGGAACCGGCCGGATGAGACCGCGTTGGTCATGCTGCCAGAAGGTTGGTTGCGCACCGGCGATATCGGCCGCATGGATGAACGCGGATACGTGTTCATTGAAGATCGTAAGAAGGACATGATCCTGGTATCCGGCTTCAACGTCTATCCCAACGAGGTCGAGGCGGTGGTGGCCGCGATCCCCGGAGTCATGGAAGCGGCGGCCGTGGCGCAGGCGGATGAGCACTCCGGTGAAGTCGTGGCGGTATTTGTCGTGAGCAAGGATCCGTCACTCACGGAACGGGCCATCATCGACAAATGCCGTGAATCGCTGACCGGATACAAACTGCCACGCCACGTGTACTTCCGCAGCGAACTGCCCAAGTCCAATGTCGGCAAGATCCTGCGGCGCGTGCTGCGGGATTCGCTGGTGAATCAGCCCAGCCAAAATTAGTGGGCGCTGGCAGGGGCGATCAGTCGTCAGCTTTGGCATGGACGAGACAAGACGCATCTGTGGCGGCGCTCCGTTTTTTCCAGCAAGGCATTAGGATGTCGCTTCAGCAGAGCATATATTTCGCCATGTACTCACGTTACTGACTGAAGGAGTCGTCGATGAAACTCTATTACATGAAGGGCGCCTGCTCCCTGGCATCCTACATTTCGTTGACTGAAGCAGGGATCAAGTTCGAAGCCGCCGAAGTGGATCATGGGACGCACAAGACGCGGGACGGCGAGGCTCTGAATGCCGTCAACGCCAAGGGTTATGTGCCCGTCCTGCGCCTCGACAACGGCGAGATCCTGACTGAAAACGTCGCGGTCCTAAATTACATTGCCGACCTCAATCCAGCCGCAAAGCTCGCGCCGGCAGCCGGTACGCTTGAGCGCTATCGTCTAATCGAATGGTTGGCTTACATCAATTCCGAGTTACACAAAAACTTTGGTCCCCTTTTCGATCCTTCGAATGCCGATGCCGTCAAGGACTTCGCGCGCAGCAATCTCAAGAAACGACTCGGGTGGATCGACAATGCCCTCGGTTCCAAGAACTACCTCATGGGCGAGCAATTCACCGTAGCCGACGCCTATCTTTACGTCGTACTCAGCTGGACTGGCCATGTCGGCATAGACCTCAACCAATGGCCCGCGCTCAAGCGTCACAACGCGCGGGTCGCCGCGCGGCCGCACGTGGTTGCGGCGCGCAAAGCCGAAGGATTGGAGTAAACCAGTCCACGGACATTCGACCGTTAGCTGAATGGTCCTAGCGGTGGGCGGCGTAGGTGTCCGCGCGAAACATCCACCGAACGAACCACGCACCGAGGCCTTCGGAGGTCTCGGTGCCTTCCTGCCACAGGACCTCACCGGGTTGCGCCGCCGGTGCCTGCACCTGGCGATCCGTCAGATTGACCATCACATGCAGGATGCCTCGATCTCTGACATGCCATTCAACTTGCACGACACCCGCCGCACTGATCGCCGCCTTGCTGGCGCAGCCGCCTATCAGCGGCAGCAAGGGAATGATCGACGCGTGTCGAACCGCCGTTAGCTGACGATACAGCTCTAGCCACTGCGCATGTTCGGGTTTGGACAAATCGTCCCACGCAAGCTTTGCCGATTCAAACGTTTCGACTGCTTGCGGATCAGGAATCTGAGCGCGCACATGTTCATCCTGAAACTGCGGGAACTTCGCAAACTCCTGCCGCCGACCTTGGCGAACGTTTTCGCCCAGTTCCCCGGGAAAGTCACAGAAAAACGGGAAAGGCTGCGCGGCTCCCCACTCTTCTCCCATGAAGATCATCGGCACCTGCGGAAGGAGCAGATAGATCGCCGCGATCGCGCGCACCGCCGCCACCGGTGCGCATTGCGTCAGCCGATCGCCAAACGCGCGGTTACCGATCTGATCATGGTTCTGGATAAAGGCGACAAAGGCCGGCGGCGGCAGGGTTGCACTCGGCTCGCCACGCGGCCGACCGCGAAACGGCATGATTTCCCCTTGGAATGAGAAGCCTTCCGCAAGGGCACGAGACATCTTCTTGGGTTCGCCGATGTAATCCGCATAATAGCCCTCCGCCTCCCCGGTCACGGCGACGTGCAGGACGTGATGAAGGTCATCATTCCACTGTGCCGTGAAATGTGTCGGGGCGCCTTCGCTGTCTCGTGATAATCGAAACGCCTCATTCTCCTCGTTCTCAAGGATCAGGTGGGCCCAAGGACACGCCCTGTGTACGCGCTCCGCCAGCTCATCCAGCAGATGCTTATCGCTGTCGTCGATGATCGCATGCACCGCGTCCAGGCGTAACCCGTCCAAGTGAAACTCCGTCAGCCAATACAGGGCATTGTTGATGACGAATTCGCGCACTTCTCTGCTGTCCGGGCCATCAAAGTTAATGGCCGCTCCCCACGGCGTATGGTGGCGGTCGGTAAACAGCGCCGGGGCATAGAGGGACATGTAATTGCCATCTGGCCCGAAGTGGTTGTAGACGACATCCAGAAAAACCATGAGCCCACGCGCATGCGCCGCATCCACCAGCGCCTTCAAATGCTCCGGCCTGCCGTACGTTGAATCAGGCGCGTAGAGCAGTGCGCCGTCGTAGCCCCAATTGCACACCCCGGGGAAATCAGCGATCGGCATGAGCTGCAGCGCCGTTATGCCCAGCTGAACGAGGTGGTCCAGGCGGCCCGCAAGGGCCGCAAAGGTTCCCTGCGCTGTGAAGGTGCCCACGTGCACCTCATAGATAATCGCGGTGTGCCATGGCATGCCGCGCCACTGTGCATCAGACCAGCGATAGGCTCCCGCGTCGATGATTTCGCTCGGCCCATGAACGTCTTCGGGCTGGAAGCGTGAAGCCGGATCCGGCACGCGCTGACCATCCGGCAGCACAAAGTGATAGCGCCAGCCTGCTTGGGCTAAGGGTTCGTGTAGCGCATGCCAGCCATCGCCTATTGCATGCATACGCAGCAACTGAGGTCGTTCAGCCCCAGCCGGGTCGTAGAGGGCGATGCTCAACTGCTTGCATGCCGGCGCCCACAGTCGAAACCGCACGCCGCCGGTGGCCAAGAGTTCCGCGCCAAGTCGGTATAGCGGCGTGGCGCTGTCTTCCGGAGCTGCGTCCGCGGCCGCTGCACACGGGGGATCAGCCCGGCCTTCTGAGGAGTCCTGCAATCGATCGAAGAGCAAGTTCGCGTTCATAACAATTTGGACGCAGCGGGGGGATGGGCGCGGGCCGCATTAGGCCCGCCACGACTGCCTCGAAATGTCGGCGGATCGGCCATGATGGCGTCGGAGGAGCGGGACGTGCTTGGATCTCATGATGCACTTCCTCGGTGCAGGATCTGCCCTCTGGCGTTGCCGTATAGAGGCCGTCAGGATTTGTCCTACTTGCCTTTGCGTGTTCGCGGCATGTCCGCTAGCAGAGCCTCGACTTTACAGTTCGCCCCTCTACTTAGTGTCGGCGCTCACGACATTTCAGGGGTCAAGTTGAAAATTCGCTTTGGCTATGAATTGATTTATTCGACTTTCCAGCCGACGGCAATGGTGCTCATGCTCAATGCCGTGCCCAATGCCTCCCAGCGATTGGTCGTGCCCGACCACATGAGCAGCGAGCCCAGGGTGCCATTGTTGACCCACCGCGATGTCTTCGGAAATACCTGCACGCGGGTGGATGTTCCCGCCGGGACCATCCGCATCTTCGCGGATGGCGTGCTCGAGGACAGCGGGGAACCCGAGCCCGCGGTCTGGAGCGCGCGGGAGACGCCGATCGCCGCCTTACCGCCCGAGGCCCTGATGTATCTGCTGCCGAGCCGCTATTGCGAGAGCGACACGCTTGCGCCGGAGGCGCTGCGACTGTTCGGTCATCTCCTGCCCGGCTGGTCGCGTGTTCAGGCCATCTGCGACTACGTCAATCAGCAGGTGACCTTCGGATACCAATTCGCAAGGCCCACCAAAACCGCATTGGAGACCTATCGCGAGCGTGTCGGGGTGTGCCGGGATATGGCACATCTGGCGATTACGTTCTGCCGTGCCATGAGCATCCCGGCGCGCTACGCGACCGGCTACCTCGGGGACATCGGGGTCCCCCCGGTGGACGCACCCATGGATTTCGCGGCGTGCATGGAGGTGTTTCTGGATGGTGCCTGGCATACCTTTGACCCGCGCAACAATACGCGGCGAATCGGGCGACTGCTGATCGCGCGGGGACGCGACGCGGCTGATGTCGCGATCAGCACGGCCTTCGGTGTCGCCAATCTGCAGCTGTTCCGTGTCTGGACCGATGAAATCTCGGAAAGCCGCGCAGCCGAGTTACAAGCGCGGCCCTCATTGCTCGGGCAGCGAATCCAGGCCGCATAGCCTGCATCAGCGGCGCTTGCGCCCTTTCACCGGGGCAGCGGCGCTTGCCGCAGCCGGCCGCGCAGATTGGCGAGTGATGGCGATGACCGCTGCGCCGAATTCCACGCCTGAGGTTTCTTCGCCCGCTGACCCGCGCGCCGGCGCGTGCGAGCGCATGAACTGATCAAGCACTTCCAGCAGTCGGTCGGCACGCTGCCCAAGCTGTACGCGGAACAAGGGCAGCGCACCCGGATCCACCGTGCCAAACAGCGCCCGAACCGGCAGTTGATCCTCTGCAGGGGAGACCAGATTGTGTTCCAGCGTATGCAGCAGATCTCCGGCCAGCTCCCCGGTGGTCAGTACTGACTCGAGATTGGCGCCGCCCTCCACCGGAGTACGACGCAGAGCCCGCACTCGCTTGCCACTGATGAGCCGGATGGCACCCACCCGCTCCAACTCCGACAGCATCGTGCGGTGATAGACACCCCCGCTATACAGATCGACCAGCTGGCGGAAGCTCTTCCTGCCACTGTCGATCGGCAGTACCGCCGGATCGCCCACAGTGGTCTGAAACAGCTTGTCGTCGTGCCAGCCGGCGAGCACCCGCGCGGCGCGGTGCAGCTGGGTATGGCTGCGCGGTCGGAATTCGTCCTGCGGATTGGCCAGAATCGCTGGCAGAAAGGCGCGGTTGATGCCCGTGATGACCGCGAGCTTGGAGTACGTGACCCGCTCGCCCTGCTCCGCAAGGTATTCGGATCCGGCGTGCGCGTAGACGCTGTCGACAATGGCCTTGAATTCGCCGGCGCTGACGCCGAAGCGCACCAGTATCCGCACCAGGGGGTGCAGGACACGGCGGCACATCACACTTAAGGCAGAGCGGATATCCGACACTGCGCAAGGGTACCGAGGTTCGCGGTGGCCCGCAGCTGCTATTTTTGTGACAACCGCCTGGAACCGGACGAGACCCGTCTGCGATCTAGTGCCCGACGCGACCGGAAACCGGACGTCCGCCTCCTGCGGTGATGACGCGCGCGTTGCCGAGGCTTATCGGCGCCACGCTGCTGAAAGTGCCCTCAATGGCACCACGGATAATCACAGGCTGTGAGCCCGTTGCCGATGCCGTATAGAGAAAAGTATTGTCGACGACAGCCGGCTGATCCGTCCTTGGCGAGGACAGAAAGCGAAACGACGCCCAGTGCTACGGCAACGGCGATGCTCAAAAATCTTCATTTTGAATTCTCCGATTTTCCTTGATTACTCTTCATCGAAACAGATTGATGCGCGCCTTGCTCATGTTCCGGCTGCGGTATTATCTATCCAGACGCACCGCTAATCAGAGTTAAATCAATTAGTTATGGGAGTCCACGAGTCGTATCAAGTTCGCTCTGCGGGATCAAACAACCTCTGGTGTTCGAGGATGGCGTATCGGTCGGTCATCCCGGCGATGTAATCGGCGACGGCTCGCGCTCGACCGGCCGTGCCGAGCTCGCCCTCCAGTTGTGCCACGGACTCCTGGTGCTCTGTGGGCATCAGCTTCGGGTCATCGACAAAGGTATCGAACAGTCGTGTCACCACCAGCCTCGCCTTGGAGGTCATCCGCAATACCTTGTAGTGCCGATAGACCCGTTGATTCAGGAATTGTTTGAGCTTCAGCTGCTCGCGGGCCACCTCGGGGCTGAATGCGATCAGAGGCTTGGAACGTGCGCGCACCTCGGCGGGTGAGGCGGGCGCCGCCGCACGCAGATTGTCGCGGGTGGTGCGGATCAGATCGCTGACCACATGGTTGATGACGCGTCGGATGGTTTCATGGATGACCTTGCGCAGCGGCAGATCGGCGTACTGGGCCAGCACCTTGCGATGCTGGGTTGCGAACAGTTCGACCTCGCTCAGATCATCCAGCGTGATCAGCCCGGCGCGCAGACCATCATCGACATCGTGATTGTTGTAGGCGATCTCATCGGCGAAGTTCGACAGCTGCGCCTCGAGGGACGGCTGGCGGCGGCGGATGAAGCGCTCACCCAGTTCGCCCAGTTGTCGGGCGTTACGCAGTGAACAGTGCTTGAGGATGCCTTCGCGGCATTCAAACGTGAGGTTCAGGCCATGGAAGTCGGCATAGCGATCCTCGAGTTCATCCACCACGCGCAATGACTGCAGGTTGTGCTCGAAGCCGCCGAAGCGGCGCATGCAGGCATTGAGTGCGTCCTGGCCCGCATGACCGAATGGGGTGTGACCCAGATCGTGCGCCAGGCAGATCGCTTCGGCCAGCGTCTCATTGAGGTTCAAGGCGGCGGCAATGGAGCGCGCAATCTGCGCCACTTCCATGGAGTGGGTGAGTCGGGTGCGGTACAGATCACCCTCATGATTGACGAATACCTGGGTCTTGTAGACGAGCCGGCGGAACGCATTGGAATGAATGATGCGATCGCGGTCGCGCTGGTACTCGCCGCGAAACTTCGGCGGCGCCTCTGCAAAACGGCGGCCGCGCGACTCGGATTCTGCCGCCGCGTACGGGGCGAGGCCCGATGCCTGGCGTTTGCGGCGTGGCACGATCAGCCGAAGTAAGTGGTCAGGGTGGTTTGCAGCGCCTCGGCCGGATAGTCCGCCGTCACCAGCGCCGCCCCGATGCGCTTCAGCAGCACGAAGCGCATGCGCCCCGCCTTCACTTTCTTGTCGATCTTCATATGCTCGAGCGCGGCTTGCGGGGAAACATCCGGCGCCGCGATCGGCAGACCCACCCGGTGCAGCAGCGCACGCAACCGTGCCACGTCCGCATCGGTCAAGTAGCCGCATTCACGGGACATCGCCGCCGCCATCAGCATCCCCGCGCCTACCGCCTCGCCATGCAGCCAGCTGCCATAGCCGGTGGCGGATTCAATCGCATGTCCGAACGTGTGGCCCAGATTCAGCAAGGCGCGATCACCGCGCTCACGCTCATCCTTGCCGACGATTTCCGCCTTGACCTCACAGGAGCGGCGGATGGCGTGGCTCAGTGCCTCGGCATTGGCCGCCAGCAACCGATCGACATTGACCTCAAGCCAGTCAAAGAAGGCCGCATCGTGGATCAGGCCATACTTGATGACCTCGGCAAGCCCCGCGCGCAATTCCCGGGGCGGCAGGGTGGCGAGGGTGCGGGTGTCAGCGATCACCGCGACCGGCTGGTGGAAGGCACCAATGAGGTTCTTGCCCCCGGGATGATTCACCCCGGTTTTGCCGCCGACGGAGGAGTCGACCTGCGCCAGCAGCGTGGTCGGAACCTGGACGAAGTCGATGCCGCGCTGGTAGCAGGCGGCCGCAAATCCGGCCATGTCGCCCACCACCCCGCCGCCGAGGGCGACCACGGTGCTGTCGCGCGCCAGGCGATTGGTGACCGCGACATCCAGGATCCGCGACAGTGTCGCGAGCGTCTTGTACGACTCGCCATCCGGCAAAATGGCTTCGACGATGTGTCGATCCCCCAGCCCCCGTCTGAGTGCGGCGCCGTACAGCGGCGCCACTGTCGTATTGCTGACCAGCAGGACCGTACCGTGCGGTACGTGCGTGTCCAGCAGTGCGGCATCATCGAGCAGTCCCGGGCCGATCAGGATCGGATAACTGCGCTCGCCCAGGGCAACCGTCAACGTATTCACGATGGCGGCAATTATAGGGCTTTCGCGCCACCTGCGACCGGGAAACCCAGGCCCTTGATGATTTCCTCCGCGACAGCCTGGATCTTGCGGCCGTCGGTCGCCACCTTCAGGTCAGCGACCGCGCTGTACAGCGGTTCACGCTCGGCCATCAGCTGGCGCAGCTTCGCCTCCGGATCCACATTGGCGAGCAGTGGGCGATGCCGGGCATGACTCACCCGGTGAGCCTGCTGCTCGACGGAGGTCATCAGGTACACCACGCAGCCGCGTTGCGACAGCAGTGCCCGACTCTCGGGTAGCAGGATGGCACCGCCGCCGGTCGCCAGGACCAGGGGTTCAATCGCGGTCAGCGCCTCGATGGCTTCCCTCTCCCGCTGCCGGAAGCGCGGTTCGCCCTCCTTCTCGAAGATGTAAGAGATATCAACGCCCGTGCGCTTTTCGATGTCCGCATCGCTGTCCAGGAACGGCGCATCGACCATGCGCGCCAGGATGCGGCCCACGGCACTCTTGCCGGAACCCATGGGTCCCACGAGGTAGATATTGCGCTTGCCGAGCATTACCCAGCGAGAATAGCAAACGGCCGCCTCGCGGCGGCCGTTACTCCGATTCCTCGGGACCAATCGGCCTTATGGCGCGTTCGGATAACAGGTGGTGGATTCACCGTACGGACTGATCGCACCCGGCGGAGCGACCGCCTGATTATTGTAGTCCGACGCCAGCCCCGGCAGGATGAACTCCGCCGTGGTGCTGTTCTGAGTACCGGCCACCGTTGCCGTGGCGGTCAGCGCCACTTGCACCCAGTAGGCGTGATCCTTGGGATAGATCAGGTTCACATTGGCTGAACCTCCCGTGCTGGTCATTGCGGAGCTGACATCCGTTGTCACCACCGAACCGGGGATCAGGGTGTGTACGTAGTTTGGCGGGACAGGCGGCGAAGGTGACGGAGTCACGACCACGCCGTTGTCCTCGTAGACATAGACCGCAGGACAGGCGGAGGGTGCTGGCACCGCGTAAAGAGGCTGCCAGGTGGGAGAGATGAAGACCATGTGGCCCGTGTAATACGCGATCGATTGCACCGAGAAGGTAACAGTCACCCCACTGACGCCGGCCCCCGAGGCGTCGGCGGCCTGCACCGAATACGGCAATTCGTACTGCGTCACGGTGTTGGGCCCAAGACCGATCGTATTGCCGGTACCCAGCGACAGGAAAACTGTCTGACCGCCGACCGTCAACTGGGTTGAGTTCGTGATGGCGGTACCAAGCACCTGAACTTTGATGTTCACGCCGTTCGGCGGACTCGAGGTTGAGCCTGCCGTATAGG
>Ga0075522_10004066_pt1 | contig 10533 bp, 13 predicted proteins | sample NGEPerA_FD_74796 | JGI IMG/M metagenome (GOLD analysis project Ga0075522, IMG submission 74796) | Arctic peat soil microbial communities from the Barrow Environmental Observatory site, Barrow, Alaska, USA - NGEE PermafrostL2-A | ecosystem: Environmental > Terrestrial > Soil > Wetlands > Peat ...
CTTCGCTCCTCTGATTATCTAGAAGTGCTCTCCTTTTTCCGCATCGCCTCGCGATCTTGCCGCTCGATGCGGAGTCGCTTGTCAACGCCGTAGACCTCGGGTCGGTTCATGCCATGCCGGGCGAGTGCGTAATCCCGATCGGGCGACGTGTGCTCGTCATAGACCACCGAGATCACCGCGGTCGAGTCGTCATCGATTGGCACTCGCATCACCGCGACGTTGCCAGGCGGATAGGTCATGAACGGCATCACGTAGGGCGTTATCCGGACGTAGCTCGTCCCTGGCTCGTCGCCATCGCGGATCGCCGCGTAGTGGAAGCCAAAACTGGTGTCTTCGACCTCGAGACGTGGTGCCGCGTCGGTGCTCGGATACCGATCCCTGCCGATCCCGGTTGGGTCGTACTCCCCCGCCTGGATGATCTTCACCTCGTCGGAGTGGAGAATTCCCACGTGACTCGAGTCGAGACCTCCTTCTAGTGCCTGGACGTAGTTGCAGTTGTCTTGGATCATCTCGAAGACGAAGCGATTCGTCGAGGAAACGCTCGTCCAGTTGAACGCGGGCTCTGGCGGGATCAGCTCTGGCGGTCCGAGGTAGACCCAGACGATGTCGCCGACCTCACAGACTGGGTATGCGGGAGCCTTGATCGCCTGGCGGTACCTCGAGTCGGCCATGTTCGGCGTCTCGAGGATCGTGCCGTCAACCGCGTACTTCCAGCCGTGGTAAAGGCATCGGATCCCGCACTCCTCGACGCGGCCGAACGCGAGGGAGGCACCTCGATGACAACACTGCTCGTCGAGGATGCCAACGACACCGTTGGTGTCCCGAAATGCGACGAGATCCTCGCCGACCCGGCGAATCCGAACCGGATCGGAGTCCGCCTCCGGCAGGTCCGCGCTCAGACACGCCGGGATCCAGTAGCGCCGGAGTGCCGCACCCATCGGAGTACCCGGCCCGACGCGGCAGAGATAGTCGTTCTCTTCGTGGCTGAGCATCCCACCTCCCTTGTCGTCGGCGTCGAACCTACCTCGCTCGAAAGCTCAAAGAGGCCGACCGATCAATCCGGCGAAGGATCGCCGACTTGCTGCTCGACGACGCGCGACATACGCACATGCGGCCCGATCTCTGGCTCCTCGAAGACCTCACCGGATGCGACGAAGCCGAAGAGCTCGTAGAACCCGACGGCGTGCAGCCGCGCGTTGCACCAGATTGCCCCGCCGCCGCTTCGAGCAACGAAGTCGAGGAGTCCGGCCATGAGCGCGCGGCCGACACCTTGGCGCTGTCGGGGTGGATCGGTCGCCATCCCCCGCAGTCGCCAGCATCGCGCCCCGCTCGCATCAGGTGGCTCGGTGATGAGCGACACCACCCCAACGATCACGCTCGAGGCCTCGAAGGCCGCGAAGTGCGTGCCGGTCGTATCGCCCTCGAAGCCGACATCGGCGAGGCGCTGATGCGGCCGAAGCACCCGCTGGCGAAGTGGCAAAACGAGAAAGACGGGTACCTGTTCGACATCGACGTGCACGGCGGCGGACTCTATCGCCCTGGCCGATGCGCACCTCGTGAACGAGGCCACGAATGGTCGCGGCCGTAGAAAACGAACCCGGCCGTCGCAAGCGCACCCCTGTCGTCAGCACACACACGTGGGCCGCCTGTCTGGGGATAGTCTTCGGCCATGGAAACTTGGGACGCACTACGAGCACGGCGAAACGTTCGGACCTTTACGGACCAGCCGATCTCCAAAGAAGATCTGGACCGCATCACCGAGGCAGGCTGGCGGGCTCCGTCCGCGTCGAACACCCAGCCGTGGGACTTCATCGTCTGCACCGGTAGCGAGCTCCTCACCGAACTCGCAACCCTGTGGCAGGGCGCGGGCCACGTCGCTGGCGCTGCTGCTTGCATCGTTCTCGTCGCACCGATCAACGAGGAGCGGAGCGCGATCATCGAGTACGACCTCGGTCAGGCAACTCTCCAGATAATGGTCGCCGCCGCTGATCTCGGAATCGGCACGGCGCACGCCTCGATCGGCGACAAGGACCGCGCTCGCGAGATCCTCGGATTTCCCAATGACAAGTACGCCGCGTACTTCATCTCGCTCGGCTACCCAGCGGATCGGCCGCTCAAGCCGATCATGAATCCGAAGCGTCGACCGATCGACGAAGTCGTCCACTACAACCACTGGTAGTGCGATTGATCCCTCGCCAGGCGCCTGCAGCTGCGACGTCGCTCGCGCCAGATACGACGACGTCGTGAGCCCCGACCAGCAGACTCCTGCCGAACCGCCCGTCTTCGACCTGATGTGTCTCGAGTGCGGGAAGGACATCCGCTTCTCGCGTGAAGTCATTGCCGGCGGGATGACCGTAGTGATGTACGCCGATGAGGCAGGACTCGAGCAGACCGACTTCCACTTTCACGTCCCGCGCTGAACGAGGAGCTCGACCTCGAGCCTTACTGTCCTTGACCAAGAGAGAAGCCAGGCGCCCCGTCGAAGGTGAACAGACCTTCGCTCTTGACAAAGGGCAGGCCTACCTCGGCCAGCCTGGCGAGCAGCGCCAACAGCATGTGGGTGTCCACCGCTGTCGTGCCATCGGGCGATTCGAAGCGACAGCGGTAGTGATCGGTGAGCACGGGAGCATCGGCGCCATTTGGGTAGCAGAGCTGTCCCCTGTTGGAGACCATCGCCAACTTGAGCTCGGAGGACTCTTGCCGCTGTAGCTCCTTGATCAAAAGCGACGGGGCGTCTAGCCACGCGACGAATACATCGATGCCGACTTGCACCTTCTCGGAGTGCCCGCGTGGCGTGAGCGCGATCTCGATCGGCGAGGTCGCTGAGCGATAGCTGACGACGTTCAGCGTGGACGGCACCTTCCCGAGACGCTCGATCACCTCGGCGGCGAAGGCCGCGGTGCCGACCTTTTCGACAGACATCTTGGAATTGAAGATGTCGACGGTGTGCATGCCGTCCTCGATCGTCCGCAGCCAGGCGTTGTGAATCGTGCTGGCGACCTCCCCTTCACCGACGTGGACGAGCATCTGCACGGCCGCGAGCAAAAGTCCCGACGGATTCGCGATGTCTTGGCCCGCGATTCGAGGTGCGGAGCCGTGGATCGCCTCGAACATCGCGATGTCGGTGCCGATGTTGGCGCTACCTCCAAGACCGACCGAGCCGGTGATCTGGGCAGCGACGTCAGAGAGGATGTCGCCGTACAGGTTCGGCAACACGATGACGTCGAAAGCAGTCGGCGTGTCGGCGAGCATCGCGGCACCGATGTCGACGATCCAGTGCTCGTTCGCTATTTCGGGGTACTCAGCCGCCACCTCGTCGAAGACCTCATGGAACAGACCGTCGGTGAGCTTCATGATGTTGTCCTTCGTGAAGCACGTCACCTTTTTACGGTCGTAGCGCTTGGCGTATTCGAAGGCGTACCGCACGATGCGCTCACTCGCAGGACGCGAGATCAGCTTCAGGCATTGCATCACGTCTTCGCTTTGGCGATGCTCGATACCTGCGTAGACGTCCTCTTCGTTCTCCCGGATGATCACCACATCCATATCCGGGTGCTTGGTGGTGATGAAGGGTGCGTAGGCGGGACAGGGACGGACGTTTGCAAATAGTCCGAGCGTGTTTCTGATCGTTACGTTGACGCTCTTGAATCCACCGCCTTGTGGGGTGGTGATCGGCGCCTTCAAGAAGACCTTCGTCCGTCGAAGCGACTCCCACGCCGACGGCTCGACCCCTGAGGTGACACCGCGCTCGTAGACCGCCTGCCCGATCTCGATCTCCTCGATTTGGAGATTTGCACCAGCTGCGCGGAGTACCTCGAGCGTCGCGATCATGATCTCTGGGCCGATGCCATTGCCATACGCAACGGTGATTGGAATCGGGCCAGAGGCCTCGGTGGATGCCACTACCTTGTGCTCCTCTCGGTGATCGCGCCGCGCCAACGCGGCCTGTCAGGTTGCTTGTGAGACTTGGCGATGCCAGACCAGGCCAATCTCCAGCACGGCACCTCTTCTGAGATGACGCACGTCGGCCGCGCGCTTGGCGCACTCAGACGGTAGGTCGGCGCTCACCAGTTGGTCCAATTCCAAAGGGAAGAGCCCGCTTCGACACTGCCGCCTGCGGCCAGGCGAGGAGCCGTTCGAGTCGGCTGCGCACAAGCAGATGGATGCGGGGCCAAGCGAGGCGCGTGGCCTAAAATTGGGCGTATGTGTGGAAGATTTGTGCTCGCAACCTCGGTGCCGGAGATCGCTTCACTTTTCAACGCGACCTTCGAACCGCGGATCGCGGAGTCAGTTATCCCCTCCTGGAACGTCCCGCCGACCGAGACGATCCCTGCGATTGTCGATGATAAAGACGGCGAGCGAAGGCTTCGCCTGTACCGATGGGGACTCGTTCCGCCGTGGGCAAAAGGACTCTCATTCGGCGCCAACACCATCAACGCGCGCGCAGAGAGCATCGCTACGAAAGCCTCGTTTCGCACGCCGTTCCGCTCCCAGCGCTGCATCATTCCAGCCGACGGCTACTACGAGTGGAAGACCACTCCCGGCGAGGTGCGCCAGCCCTACTACTTCACGAGGAGCAATCTCGAACCGCTCGCGTTCGCCGGACTCTGGGAAGCCTGGAGGTCGCCGCAGATAGGCGCGGAAGACGCTGGCGTTATCTACACCTGCGCGATCGTCACAACTGACGCGAACGAGGATGTCGAAGCGATCCACACTCGGATGCCCGTCATCTTGGAGAACGACGGCACGCTCGAGCGGTGGCTCGACAGCGACCTGCACGATGGAAACGAACTTCAGGCGATGCTGACCCCGGCGAGATCCGGAACGCTTGCACGCAGGCGAGTCGGTACGGCAGTCGGCAGCGTGCGGAATAACCGCCCGGATCTCGTGGCCGAAGAGCTTGTCAACCCTGGGCTGTTCTGAGGCCAAACGCTCCGAACGCTGACAGCGGGGACTCACGCCTCGGCCGCCGCCGAGATGATCTCCTCGTACTGAGCCGAGCTGAGCAGCGCCTCGTAGGCTCCGAGGTCCTCGCTCTCGATGACCGCGATCCACCCGTCGCCGTAGGGGTCAGCGTTTAGGACTTCGGGGTGCTCGTCGAGCTGTTCATTTGTGACGACGACCTTGCCGGAGATTGGCGCGTAGAGCTCCGAAACCGACTTCGTGGACTCGATCTCGCCGAACACGTCGCCGGCAGCGACCTGTTCGGTCTTCGGCCGTTCTACAAACACGATGTCTCCGAGCGCCTCTTGCGCGAACGAAGTGATGCCGACCGTGAACTTGTCGCCCTCGCGGCGAACCCACTCGTGGTCGGTGCTGTAGCGCAGATCGTCAGGAAAGCTCATCTGACCGCCTCTCTTGTAATTAGGAGTATCGACCTTGTCGTTGGGGTTCAAAGGCCATCTGGACGGAGCGGGGTAGGCCTCACACGCTTTGTCTGGACATCTTCTCGCGCACGCGATGGCGAAGCGAGCGGACGGCGCTGCCTAGGGCTGCCACCAGCGGTGCTTCGAGATGCGACCGTTCGTCGCCTCGTCGCTCGTCGATGCGTCGCCTTTGCTGTGAAGGATGACCCAGACGATTATCGGAATCGCGAAGAGCAGAAGAACCCCCACCTCAAGCATCGAGGCAACCTCGGACTGCACGGCGGAGGCGAGCCAGAATCACGACCACGATCCTGCCCTGGGATGCTTGGCTTTGTTGCGAGCCGCCAGCACCACGACGAGTGGCCACAAAGCCTGGCCTCCTGCTGCCGCGCGCTCGGCGAAACCGCCACGACTTCCACGAAGCTCGATGACGAACCAGGCGACGAGAGCGAGAAGCAGGCCGCTCACGCCGACGGAAACATCGATCCGCAGCGGGGCAGTCGACGTCTTCCGCCGCGACGCGAAAACCGGCCAGGCACCAAGCGCCAGAAACGAAGATCCTGCAGCGATCGTGTGCGCACGCGAGCTGCCCTCGTTGGGCAAAGGAGTTCCAGCGACGAACATCGTCGCCACACCGCCTCCTGCTAGCACGAGTCGCCCCGCTGTGCTCGCGGGCCTAAGTCCTAGTGCAGTGACGACGTGGCAGGCACCGAGCGCGGCGAGGGCGGAGGTCATCACCCAACGATCCGAGGCGCCGCGCCCGGCGAGCTCACTGATCGTGTCCCGCACCGAGTCATAAGCAGGTGGCTGACGCGCGGCGCCAAGCGTCCACCCTCCGACGAGCGCCAACGGGGCGAGCCCAGCGGACGCGACCGCCCACCCAGGGATCTCTTCCATCATCAGAGACTACGACTCGACCCCATGGTCGAAGCTCCACTGGCGCTACTTTGAGACCCGAGCCTCGACAGCGAAAGGAGCGCAAAGTGGACCTTCGCCAACGCGCGCCGACCCTGCTGGCAGTGCTCTTTGGCGCGTCAGGTACGGTCCATCTCGCATCGCCGCGGACCTTCGAGCCATTAATCCCCAGTTGGCTGCCACGTCCGCGCGCTGTCGTCTACGCGAGCGGAGTGGCTGAGATCGTCTGCGCGGGAGGTCTGCTCGCACGGGCCAGGTGGGCTCGGAGTGCAAGCGTCCTTCTCCTTCTCGGTGTTTTTCCCGGAAATGTCCAGGTGGCAGTCACCGCGTCGCGGCTCGCTCCAAGCCGGTGCACCCTGCGACTGGCGCTAGCTATCGCCAGACTCCCACTCCAGATCCCACTCGTCTGGGCGGCGATGCAGTGCGGTAGGTCCGAAATACCAGGCAAGGACGCTATCTGAGGCGGACAGCTTGCGTGGCGGAGATAGCCAAGACGTACTCCAGGGTTCCCGGGCTCCGCTGAATAACGCCTCCTTGGGAGCATCCGGCAGGACCATGTCCCGCGATCCCATTCTCGAGCACCAACGGCCGTCTGCTCACGTGCCCTAGCTCGCTCTCCGATGCCGATCGGATCGCGCGCCACCACACGCCGACACCTAGCGGATCGAGTCCGCGTCGACGCACATGCTGTGGTGTCACCACCACGATTCAAGGGGAGCAATCTGGCTTTGAAGCGTGCCACGATGCGGCCAAGCTGATGGACGTGACGTTGCCCGGACACTTGTGACGACACAGGTGACATCTTCGCGACACCAAGGGGCAGAGCGCCAGATGCTCAGCGGACGCGTCCCGCGGGCTCTCTGGTACCGGTTTCAGACCTCGCGCTCGCGGGACCGGCGGACTGTCCGTCATATTATTGATCGGTCTCGTCGGTGGAGTCGGGCTGGCAGCGGTGGCAGGCGCTCGACGCACGCAAACCTCGTTCACCACCTTCTACTCCCACCCGCGCCCGTCCGACCTTGGGGTCGCGGCCTTCACAAAGCGCCCAATGGACATCACGTCGAGCCTCGCGAAACTCCCGCACGTCGAAAAGGTCGAGAGCTACGTCGCCTTGAGTGCGACCCTTACCGCCTCGCATCACGCTCCGAATCAACTGCTTCCCTTCGTTTCGGTAGTCGGTAGCACGACCGGAGAGTTCCTCAACCAGGACATCTTTACGGTGACCTCCGGTCACCTGGCGAATCCGCGCCGAAGCGACCAGATTGAGGTCAGCCAATCTGCCGCGCTCCTCCTCAAGTTGCGTCTCGGCCAGAAGGTGACGCTCAACTTCGCAGCCAACTCTGCCGGCGAAGCGGCGTACCGACCGAGCGCGACCGTGGTCGGGATCGGCCTCTTGAACAGCCAGGTCGTCCAAGATGACGTCGAGCGGTATCCGACCTACATCGTGGTCACGCCAGCACTCACCCGTGATGTGCCTTCTGGTGACCTAGCCACGCGCTGGTACCAACTCAACCTTGCAGGCGGCAGCCAATACGTCCCGTCTGTCGAGAACGACGTCTTTTCGAGAGTTCCCGCCTATCTCGTATTCCGCGCCGCTTCGGTGTATGCGAGCGAGGCGCAACTCGCAATCAAACCGGAGGCCACTGCCCTTTGGGTATTTGGCCTCATCGCCCTACTCGCCGCCCTCGTTCTCGCGATCCAAGCTCTCGCCCGTCAGCTACATGCCCGCGAACATGACGTTCAGATCCTGCGATCGCTGGGCGCCGACCCGAGCATGACCGTTGGCGACGGGTTGATCAACGCTTTCGGCGCGGTGGTCCTCGGATCGGTGCTCGCCGTCGCCATTTGCGTGGCTCTCTCGCCCCTCTTCCCGGTTGGACCAGCGCGCCCCGTGTTCCCTTCAGCTGGTGTGGCGATCGACTGGACGGTCGTCGGAATCGGACTCGTTGTTCTCATCGGAGTTCTCGGAGCTTGGTCACTCTTGATCGCATACCGGAGCGCTCCACACCGAATAGCCAAACGGGTGACGACCGCGAGAGAGGGCTCGGCGATCACCGCTGCCGCTGTTCGGGCTGGTCTCGCGCCGTCGGCAGTCGTCGGCCTGCGATTCGCCCTTGAGCGCAGCGTCGGTCGTAACGCGATTTCGGTTCGCTCGGCACTTTACGGTGCGGTGGTCGCCGTCACGATCGTCGCTACGACTCTGACGTTCGGCGCCAGCTTGTCGGCGCTTACCTCGCACCCCGCGCTGTACGGGTGGAACTTCGACTATGCGCTCGACAGTTCGGCCGGCTACGGTCCAATCCCTCCAAAAGCTCAGGCGATGCTCACGCACGACCCGAACGTCGCCGCGTGGACAGGGGTGACGTTCTTTACGATGCAGATCGACGGAGTTGAGGAGCCGGTGCTCTTTGCAGATGCACCTGCAGCCTTCTCGTCGCCCATCGTCTCGGGCCATGCGCTGAGCGCCGCAAACCAAATAGTGCTCGGACGCGCCACGCTCGCCGAACTGCACAAGCAAGTTGGCGAGCACGTTCTCGTCAGCTACGGCACCCCCGAACTGTCGGTAAGAAAATCACTCATAATTGTCGGCATCTCCACGCTGCCGACAATTGGTATCTCGGAGGGCCTGCACACCTCGATGGGCACCGGTGCGCTCCTTCCGAACGCGGCGTTCCCCCAGCTCAGCGAGCAGGGATATCCGACGGAGTGCAACGGACCCAACATGGCGCTCGTGCGAATCCGGCCCGGAGTAAGTGGCTCGAAGGTGAGAGTTTCCTTGCAACACATCTCGGCGGCCACAGACCGTGAGTTCGAGAACGCGAACAACAACTGTTCCTTGGTGATGTCGACACTGGGCGTGCAGCGGCCCGGTCAGCTACGCGACTACGCGACCACGTCGGACTCTTCTCCCTTACTCCTCGCCGCTGGTCTGGCCGGCGGCGCCGCCGTGGCACTTGGATTTGCGTTGTTTGCTTCGGTACGGGCACGACGCCGCGAGCTGGCACTGTTAAAGACGCTTGGGTTCACCCGGCGACAACTGGGGGTCGCCATCGTCTGGCAGGCGTCGGTCGCAGGAGCGTCGGGGATCCTCCTCGGGATTCCGCTCGGAATCGCGCTCGGACGGTGGCTATGGACGCTTTTTGCCAGTGAGATCTATGCGGTGCCCTCTCCGGCCGTGCCCATCGGAGAGCTAGTTCTGGTCGCCGTCGGGACATTGATACTGGCGAACGCGGTTGCTGCGCTCCCAGGAATCAGAGCCGCACGAACGCCAACCGCGATTGTGCTCCGGTCGGAGTAACCGCGCGTCGGCTCGAAGCAGGGGCTGCAAAGGCCAACCTTCAGTGGCCTCCGAAGAGCGTGCTTCGAAGCGATAAATGGGTGCGTTGTTGGTCAGGGTCTCTCCGGCGTGGCGCGAGTGCCGGGGATCGGGGCCCTTGCCACCGATCTTCTCCTCGTTCCTCTTTGAGACAGAGAAGTCCCACTTGCAAACGGACTTCGATAGGCTGACGACGTGAGGGAACTTACGCCGAAGAGGTTCTTCGCTCAGCATCTGGACATGTTCAAGTTTTCGACCGGCGAGAACTCAACGGGCTACTTCGACTCGTTCGAAGAGGCGAACAAGGCGTCTGATGAACAACTGGAGACCTACGCCGATCACGATGTTCGTGCCAACGTTCGACAAGAGATCACCGACACAGACACCGACGTAACGTGGACTCGGCTTGGGCATGGCCCATGGTCGCTTCAAACACCACCGCTGCAATAACCCTCAGAGGCAGGACGGGATCACCGAAAAAGGGCGATTGGAGATGCCGATTTGTCGAATGAGTGATCCGCTTCGGGGGTAGCTCACTGGGTTGAGGTCATTTCATCCCCGGCGATGGTCGCGGGTAGAAGCGTCGGAACTGGTTGCCATGATCACGAATGAGTCGGCGCGCACACACCGAACCGATGCAGATGATCACTGGCAAACAGGAGCGTGCTTCGAAGTAGAGGATCATTTAATCCCAATTGAGGTGACCCTCGACTCCAAGGAGCCCCGCCGTGAGAGCCGCACGCTTAGGCCCCGCATCCGGGCCCATCCAAGAACGGTCTCAGACGGACGAGAGTTTGTAGGACTGGACGAGCGGCACTGTTGCCCGCCACGTTGAATGATGACGGCGTGGACGTTCAGCGTGAGCACAGTTTCGTGATCACGTTGTCGGCGGTGACACTCTCGTTGAGGACAGCGCTCCTTGCGATGTCGTTGTCC
>Ga0075522_10004068_pt1 | contig 10528 bp, 5 predicted proteins | sample NGEPerA_FD_74796 | JGI IMG/M metagenome (GOLD analysis project Ga0075522, IMG submission 74796) | Arctic peat soil microbial communities from the Barrow Environmental Observatory site, Barrow, Alaska, USA - NGEE PermafrostL2-A | ecosystem: Environmental > Terrestrial > Soil > Wetlands > Peat ...
ATATATTGCTGTCGGACGGCCCATTTGCAATACTGGTGACTGCCAGGTACGGGCGCTGCTTCGAACGGTGGGGGAGGCAAGATGTTTGTCCGTTACTTACTCATGGGATGGCCGTGCTGCCGGATCGTCCCTCCGCTCTTGACACCTACAGCGCAGATCGACTCCGTATGTGGCGCAATCCTGAGCCTGTCTTAAGGTGAAAACAGCGCCCAAACCAGCCCCCTGTGATCGGTATGCGCGCCGCTATGACGAGCCAAGAATTTTAAGCCTGACTAATTGAACGAGCACGACGCTCGATTTGGCGTTTTCGAAAATGGGAGATACCTCGACCACGTCGGTCTACGTCGCCTGTCGGCTTGGCAGCGTAACCGTGGGGCAACACTGCAACCTCTCCGGTGTTTGCAGCGCTGTAGAGCCGCTGCCGTAGTCTGCGCGGAGTAGAAACTCCTATGACAGAGATAATCGCGGAGGGGTTGCGTTTTCCGGAAGGACCGGTCGTTCTGTCCGACGGATCAGTGCTCGTCGTGGAAGTTGCGCGCGGAACTTTGACTCGGGTGTCCACCTCAGGGGCGCTTCAAGTTGTCGCCGATCTCGGCGGTGGCCCGAACGGCGCGGCATTTGGCCCGGATGGAAGGATTTACATCTGCAACAGCGGCGGCTTCGAGTGGCACGAGACGGATGGGATGCTCCTTCCTGGGCTTGCGCCGGCCGACTACCGTGGCGGCAGTATCCAGCGCGTCGACCTTGAAACAGGGTCAGTTGAAACGCTGTACACACATTGTGGTGATGAGCGCCTTAAGGGCCCAAACGACCTAGTTTTCGATGCTCACGGGGGCTTTTGGTTTACCGATTGCGGCAAACGTTTTCCGCGCTCCGAAGATGTGGGGGCAATCTATTACGCATCGACCGATGGAAGCCTTATCGCTGAGAAGATCTACCCACGCAGCTTCCCTAATGGAATAGGGCTATCGCCCGACGAGAAATGGCTCTACGTAGCCGAGACCATGACGGGGCGTGTGTGGCGGTATCAGGTGACGGCACCGGGCGAGGTCATTGTTCCGCCCGGGGTTCTAAACGGCGAAGCGCTCCTCTATGGCGCGCCCGGCTACGTCCTGTATGACTCGATGGCGATCGAGGCAAACGGAAATCTATGCGTCGCAACCTTAGGGCGAGGTGGATTTACGGTGTTGAGTCCCGACGGAGCCCTCGTCGAGCATCAGCCCATGCCAGATCCAGGCACTACCAACATTGCGTTTGGCGGCGACGACCTAAGAACCGCATACGCAACTTTGTCCTGTACCGGGCGGCTGGCCAAAGCGCGTTGGCCGCGGCCCGGGCTCGCCCTGAATTTCTCACGTTAGACGCATGAATGACTGATTTCGGTTCCGATGATTAATTACAAATCAAATTGGGGAAGAACCATGCAGATCAAGGGGCTCAGCTTCTGCGCACTGGCGCTTGCAGCAATCCAAACAGTTCCGGCAATCGCCCAGAGCGACGCCGTATCGCAGGCCGACTCCGGTAGAGGCGCACAGCAAATCGAAGAGGTTGTCGTTACCGCTCAGAAGCGCGTTGAAAACCTGCAGGATGTTCCGATCGCCGTTAGCGTTGTAACTGCATCACAGCTGGCGCAGGCAGATGCCAATGGCATTCTCGATCTGCGTCTCGTCATCCCAACCCTCAACGTTACCTTAAGCGGTGGATATGTCACATATGCTCTGCGCGGTCTCGGCAGTAATGGCTTTGGAGTGGGAGTAGAAAATCCAATCGCACTGTACGTCGACGGTGTTTACATTGCAGCACCCGCGGCTTCTTTGATGTCGCTTAATAACATTAGCCAAGTAGAGGTATTGAAGGGTCCGCAAGGTACATTATTTGGCCGCAATGCCACCGGCGGTCTGATTCAGATCACGACCAAGAACCCGACTCAGCAGAGCACCGGGGATCTTTCCGTCAGCTACGGAAACTTCAACACGGTCGGAGCAGATGCCTACATAAGTGGTGGACTTACGAATATTTTGACCGCTGATCTCGCAGTCCATGCCAGCCATCAGGGCGATGGCTGGGGTACGAACCTTTTTGATGGTCACGATGTATACAGGATTGATCACGATATTGCTGTTAGATCAAAAATCAACTTCGACCCCAATCCTGAGACGCATTTCAGTCTTACCCTGGATGATTCAGACAATCGCAACTCTCTCGTAGCCTACCATCTTCCTCCAGGTACGCTGTCAGGCTTTCCGCCCCCCGCTGGGCTACCGTCCCTGGGGCCCACGCCGAATATCGGCTACAACATTGACTCGGATGTCGATCCGCTTTTGACAATCCGCTCGACCGGAGAAAGTCTGCGCTGGGATCAGGAGATTGCGAGCCTTAAATTTACCAGCATCTCTGCATTTCGCGACTCTAGTACCAACTTCGTCAACGACAACGACACGACGCAATATCAGACTGAGTACTACAATATTATTCAGCGCGACAACCAATTCAGTCAGGAATTTCAGCTCCGGTCGGACACCGCTGGCAAGCTTAGCTGGCTCGCGGGCGCATATTATTTCCATGCATCTGACAAGTACGATCCGTTTTTCCTCGTTGCGAACGATCTCGGTGTAGATATCCATTTGCTTAACACCCAGACGACAAGTTCGATTGCCGGATATGGGCAGGCGACGTACGAGGTTTTTGATGCAACACACTTGACCGTTGGCGGCAGATATACGAATGAAGAGCATAAGACTCTTGATGGCGTCACCGGGATTTTGATCCAACCCACGCTATTCGCGCTGCCGCTTATGGATGCGCCAAACAGGAGTGCGACATTCGATAAATTCACCTATCGGGTGAGTCTCGATCACCGTTACACCGACAACGTTCTGGCGTACGTGTCAGTTGACACCGGCTTCAAAAGCGGTGGGTTCAACGTTGCGACGCCAGGAAGCGACCCGTATAAGCCGGAGACGCTCGATGCCTACGAGATTGGGCTTAAGTCAGATCTTATGGACAAGCGCGTGAGGCTGAACGTCTCGGGCTACTACTATAATTACAAGGACGTTCAGGTGAACCAGCTCGTTAACGGTCTGGTCAGCGTTGTCAACGGTGCTGTAGCGCATATATACGGTTTTGATGGCGATATCTCGGCAAAAGTCACCGATGCGGTGCGTCTCGACGCGAGCTTTGGCGTCGCGAGCCCGAAATTTACGAGCTTCCCTAACTGTGCAATTGGCGTTGCGGTCGGTGGTGCGCCTAGCTCACCGGGGGACTGTGCCGGCAATCTTCTACCGTTGGCTTCGCGGTTTGTTGGAAGTCTGGGAGCCGACTACACTCAAGCGATGCCGGCTGGCTCAATTAACTTCAGCGGAGGCGCCTACTTCAACAGCGGATTCTATTTTGAATCCGACAACGTCATGAAACAATCAAGTTTCGTCGAGTTAGGTAGCGCGGTGACATACTCTGCGAACAGCGGTGTGTATGTGCGGATATTCGGCAAAAATCTAACGAACGAACGCGTGATCGCCTTCGAAAATACCAGTCAGAGCGGCGGTCACTATAATTATTATGCAGCTCCCCGTACGTATGGGATTACTGTGGGCATGAGGTACTAGCCACGCAGTACGTGTGCAGTGGCATGTGACAGGCCAGTGCGCTCAGGGGATTATCAACGTGGTAGCGTGGGCGCTGCTTTGCGGTAACCGATGCCAAGCGCACTTCAGAATGCGTGTTTGCCTCAGGGACGTGGAGACTTCACTATGAGTGCGTCGAGGAAGAACCGGTAGAGCGGGACGATTACACTCGGTGATGACGCGTCGCTGTAAGCGGCGTCTCTGCGTCAAGGAAGGGGAAAATATAAGCTGCGCGTGCCAGCGCCCCGAAGCGCACTCGGCGCGGCAGGTCTTCAGATGCGACCATTGCTAAGCCTTAAGGTTGTATGCGCGAGCCATTCGATCAAGTGGAACCGGTAAACGCGGATCGCGTAGGGCGCGAGGCTTTAAAGCGCCTGATGTATCCGAAGGCAATTGCTATTGCCGGCGCCAGCGACTCCCGTCCGTATCCTGGCACTCTTGAAATGATCGCCCGTGGCATTGCGGTATATCCCATCAATCCTCGTTACTCGACGATTTATGGCCTTCAGGCGTTCCCTACACTGGCGGCGCTGGGCAAGCCTGTCGATGCTGTGTTCTCTGGAGTCAACGCACAGCAGTCGGTTGATCTGGTCGCAGAAGCAGCACGCCTTGGGGTTGGTGGTGTCGTGGTATTTGCCGCTGGGTTTGACCATCCGAATCCCGAGCTAAAAGAAGCTCTCCGTCAAGCGGCTGCGGGTCGCGTTGCGGTTCTCGGGCCGAACTGCAATGGCCTTATCAATGTTCGCAGTGGCACGTTCATTACGGCCGCGCCACTTCGAGCGTGCCCTGTGGGTGGGATCGGATTCATCGCTCATTCGGGCGGATTCCTTCTCTCTATGGTGAATGGAGCGCTTGGCCGAAAAATCGGACTTAGCCATCTCATTACATGCGGCAATGAACTTGTCACGGACATGGTCGATTATCTTGACGCGCTAGTTGACGATCCCGATACACGGGTGATAGCTCTGGCGCTGGAAACAATTCGCCGCCCCGATGAATTCTTTGTGGCCGCCGAAAGAGCGCGGCGTGCTGGAAAGCCTGTAGTTGTTCTGAAGCTCGGAAAAGGAGCGCGGGCGCGTGAGATCGCACGTTCCCACACAGGTGCGATCGCAGGTGAGCCATGGGTGTACGAAGCCGCATTTCGCCAAGCAGGCATAATTAGCGCACGCGATTTTCCGGACCTTCTTGATCGGGTTGCATTATTTGATCAGGTACGTGCTGAGCGCTGGACGTCCATTAATGGTCTGGCAGTACTTTCGACTTCAGGAGGCATGAGCGAGCTTGCGAGCGATATATGCGAAGCGGAGGCAATGGAGCTTCCGCAGGTCGAATCCGTCAGGGACGATATCGCCGTTGTTCTTCAGGACGCAGGAGGTTTTCAATCCAGCGATATTGTTTTGAACCCGATTGATCTTGGCGGATCGGTCACTTTCAAGCCCGGTCTCATCGGCAGGGCTGTCGGGCACTACGCGGCGACGCCCGAGATTGATGCAGTCATGTTCGTACATGTCCTCGACGGACCTGGGGAGCAAATGGGTCGAGACTTGCTGCCAGAGCTAATCGAAGGGAATCGCAATAACAACAAGCTCACGGTGCTTGCCTCGGTCGAGGATGGCGAAGTTGCCGAATGGGCTGGTGATTGCAGGAAACACGGCATTGCTGTCGGCCGCGGGATTCGCGCGGCGATACGCGGACTCAAGGCCATGGATGACTTCATGCGAGCCGCGAAACGTGTCAAAGTGGCTCACGATGCCCGGATTGCAGCAATTAGCCGTCCCGATGGCCAGTTGGTCGCGACAGCTGCCGGACCTATTTTACCGTTTAGTTCAGTCATGGCCCTTCTTACGCAATTCGAGGTCCCTACCGCGCCTTACCGCATTATCCGGCCTCAAGACCCGTTCTCTGCGGCGGAATTACCTTTTCCTGCGCCGTTCGCGGTGAAGATTGCTGACATTCCACACCGAGCGGAAGTCGGTGCCGTAGAACTATCCGTCAACGAGTCCTCACTAGCTCAGACCGTCGAACGGTTACGCGGACTTGCTCTTTCTTTGCGAGCACCCGCCGACATCATCGTGCAGCCGCAGATCCGTTTCGACGGCGAGGTCTTCTTCGGTGTCCAGAGCAATGCGGACCTCGGACCAATGGTGTTTTGTGGGGTCGGGGGCACTTTCGTGGAGCTTCTGGGTGAAGTCACAGCGCGATTGGCACCGTTCGTCCGGCAGCAGGCCGCCGAAATGATAACTGAGCTGAACCCGGCAGTCTTACGTGGTTTCCGGGGCGCGCGGCCATGGGACACCGAACAACTCGCGTCAATAGCTGTGTCTCTGAGCCGCCTCGCGATCGCGTGCCGTGGCTGGCTCTCGTCGCTTGATATCAATCCACTTGTGTACGGACAAAATGGTTTTGTAGCGGTCGACGCTCTTTGCATTGTCCAAAACTGACCGGGGGAGATGGGTTCGTGAATGAAGGCAAGCCTCATGACCACGCGTTCAAGCACATTCTGTTCGAAGTCACCGGGCGTGTGGGTCGCCTTACACTGAATGATCCCGCTAGCATGAATGCAATCAGTCATGGGCCCGGCAGTATGGAGGACGAAATTGTTCAAGCTCTGCAAATCGCGGACGCAGACGAAAACATTCGCTGCGTTATCGTCACGGGCGCCGGCAACGCGTTCTCGTCAGGCGGAAATATGGGGAACGGACACCCGGAAGGCTCGGTCCTTGATGCGTTCAATTTTCTCGACGACGCGTCCCGGGCGAACGACAAAATTCGAGCGCTACGCAAGCCGACGATCGGTGCAATCAACGGCATCTGCTACGGTGCCGGCTTGGTGTTGGCAATGCAACTTGATCTGCTGGTCGCGGTAGAAGACGCTCGCTTCGGCATGATTGAGACACGTTTCGGCGGCTGCGGAGTGGAATTGCTCCCGTTTTTCGTCGGTGTCCAGTGGGCAAAATTCCTTGCCTTGAGTGGCGAGCTGATTACCGCAAAAAAGGCGAAGGAGATCGGCCTAATCCTCGAAGTCATTAAGCGAGATAATTTCCACCAAAAGGTCAACGATCTCGCTCGCCGGGTCGCTGCTATGCCACCCCACGGCGTAGTGTTTAACCGCCGTCTCTTGAATGAGACATCTAATATGGCGGCGTGGGCGTCGACGCAGAAGCAGTTAGCGATAGCCACCAATGCAATTGTTATGTCGTTGCACCGCGATGCGCGCGCTTCAGATGGCAGAGTATTGTTCGATATTCTCGCGCAAGAAGGATGGAAGGCATTTAAGGAAGCGCGCGACGAAGCCTTTAAATCGCCGTGGCTAGAGAACTAATTGCCGGCCATTGCGACGGCCATTAGAAAATCATCCCTGTCCTGTGCGTCGAATACAAAAGTAAACTGCTGTTGGCGTGATGACAATCGAAGGGTCGCGTTGACGGGCTGAGAGGCGAAATCTGAGCGCAAGACCTGGAACCTTCGCCACTACTGCGGGGAGACAACAGCGAAATTAATGAGCTATCTCGGTTGCCTGATCATGAGCAGTGGGCAACGCACGTAGACGCAGCGCTGCCACAAAATACATTAAGGCTGACAGAACGCTGACAAACGGTAGCAAAAACAATGTCATACGTAGGCTATCTTCGCCAAAGCGCGGGCGAAGCGCATCGCTAAGCGCACCGACGATCACGGGACCTAAGCCAAGACCAGCAACTGAACCGACAAGAAGCAATGTCGCAGCTGCTGTTGCCCGTAAATTCGTGGGTACCAGGGATTGAACTACGGCCATCAGGGGTGCCCCATGAGTGACCCCAATTGCGTAGGCCAAAGCGAAGAGCACGGCAAATCCTGAAAAGTTACCGACGATCAAGAACAGGAAAATCATCGCCGCACTTACTATCTGCATAAGTGCAACGTAGCACATGGGAACATGTCTGCCGGAGCGCAGTAGCCAATCTGAAAGTTTGCCACCAAAAATATGCGCGGCTCCGGCTGCGATGCCCGAAGCGATCCCCAGTGGCACGCCGATCTGTCCGCTGTTAAGCGAATACGTGCGCATCGCGACGCTGGGACCCCAGACAAGCACAGTGTAAAGAACGAAGTTAGTGCCGACATAGCAGGTGCATAAAAACACGAAAAGCGGCGTTCGAAACAGCGTCCGGATTGTTTTCGAAAACGACAGCGTTCCGATCTCCTTCGCGGCGCCCCACGAATTCCTCGCAGGTTCCTTCACCGTAAGAAGAAGTGCCACACCGATCAGAATGCCAGGGATCGCGAATAAGCCGAATGTCAGCCTCCACCCAACCAGCGTATTGAGCCAACCCCCGCCGGTATACGCAAGCACAGTCGCCGCAGCCGCACCGGAGAAGTAAACGCCGATCTTTGAGGCGCGCAGTGCGGGAGGGTAGTAGTCGCCGATGAGGGATAGGGATGCGGGTGTGCCTCCGGCTTCGCCCACCCCAACGCCTATGCGGGCCATAAGAAGCTGGTAGAAGTTTCCAGCTGTCCCGCACGCGGCGGTCATCACGCTCCAAATCATTATAGACCCGGCTAGCAGGCGAGTTCGATTGACTCGATCTGCAAGCCAGCCCAACGGCAACCCTGCCACAATATAGAAGAAGGCGAATCCCGAGCCACTGATAAGCCCGAGTTCCAAGTCATTCAACTGCAGTGCTCGCCGAATATCACCCAGCAGCAAGCTGATAAGTTGCCTATCAGCAAAGTTCATCATGTACGCAAGCGTAAGCAATACCATTGCGTAAAATCGGGAAGCACTCATTTAAATTGCCTCCCGTTTAGCTGCTGCCAGGCAGTCATCTATACCTGCTAATTCAAGAAGTTGTGCACGCGCCTCTGTGGACGCCTGCGACTCCTTCCCCAGGTTCCCGGCGCGGGTTCCGAGTATCTCAGAATTTGACGCGGAACCCCGCGCGCAGCATGCGGCCGAGTGTGTCGTACACCACGACGTTAGTGCCAATCGAGATGACATCCAGGGAATCCTGAGAGACGACCACGGGAGGCGCTCTGTCAAAGAGGTTGTCCACTGCAAGGAACAGTTGCACGTTCCGATGGTCATGCAGCGGCGTGTAGGCAGCAAATACATCGGTGTAAAATATTGCCGGCACATCATTGAGATTCACGTCCAATGGACCGTAGCTCGACTCGATCTTGGACGCACCGATGAAACGCTCTTTGAGCTGGAGCGACCAGCGGCCGCTATCGTATGCAGCTGTGGCAAGGCCGCGCCAGCGCGGCTCTCCCTGTAGCGCACCGAGGTTATCGCCAACTTCGTCCGCAGCGTTAATCGAAACACCCGGGCCTTCAATATTCAACTCATCAACATAATCGAGTAGCGCGCGGAACGTAAAACTGCCACCCCACAGCGCCACTCGGTAGGCCGCTTCCAAGTCGACACCGCGTGCATTCTCTACTTGCTGATTGACAGGGGCGACATTGATTTGCTGAATTGTACCTGATATGTCCCTCGTGATGAGGCTACAGAATTTCGTGTCACCGGCGTAACATTCATTGACAATTTCCTGTACAGAGGAAATTCCGATAGCGTCCGCAATCTTGATGTCATAGAAATCTATCGACGCATTCAAGCCCGCCAGCCAGTGCGGCTGGAACACAATGCCAGCAGTGAGCGTTCTTGCGATTTCTGGCTTGAGGTTGATGTTGCCGGAGGTCACATCGAGGAAGTTGACTGGTGCGTTACCTTGGGAGGGGTCGGTAACGTTGGAGCGAGTTACGCTTCCTCCAAGGAACAGTTCGCTAAGACTTGGAGCGCGAATGTCCCTTGAACGCGTCACCCGCAGAGTGACGTCGTCGATGGGCTTGAATGTCGCGCCAAGTTTCCAGGTGTTGACAGTGCCGCTTACGGAGTAGTCGGTGATTCGGGCTGCACCGTTCAGATTTAGTTCTTTGCCTATGGCGCTATCCTTTAACACTGGAACGAGAATTTCGCCGAATCCCTCTTGAACGTTTACCGCCCCCTCGAATGGCTGGTAATTGCCAACAAGAAAGGACTTGGCGATCGAGGCTGCATTAGCCGTATTTACGGCCGAGTCGCGGCGGTATTCGCCGCCAAACGCCACTGATACGCGGCCGGCGGGAACTGAAAACGGTTCGCCGTGCGCAGTCAGGGAAGCGACATTCTGAGCAATCTCAGTGTGCTGGTCTGACGTGCCGAAGAGATAGCTTGACTGTAGCGTATTTGGTGTGGCGGTTCCGAACGGATTCAGCGGCACGCAGCCGTTGCCTGGCGCGGCCAGAGTAGATCGGCATACGGGATTGCCGGTGGCAGGATCGATTACTGAATCAAATGCATTTGCAAGTCGAGCCGGCTGCACATCATCGACTGCGGCATTCTGAATCCTTGAGACTCCACGCTGTAGGTAGCCGTCCACACTCCAACGGTCGGTGAGCACTGCATTAAATCCGCCCGTATAGCGCATTGCCGATCGATCGTTGATGCCTTCGGCTAGGCCGAGGTTGAGGTAGGAACTCGCGATTGGGATGCTACTCACGCCAGCTGCCAGCATCTGGGTTTGAACGGACACCGGGAGGAATGCGTTATCTATTGCGACCTTGGGATTTGCGGAGAAGAAACTAGTTGCGAGGTTCGTTGAATGAGAGTCTCCGTAAGAAAATTCGCCGAAGACGCTTACGCGTTCAGTCGCCTTGAAGTTTGCATGCATGAAGACGTTGCCTTGCGAGAAAGGAGCCACGAGTTGGTTTACTCGGGCAGGGTCGTCAGCGTCCGGGGAGCCTGAAACTAGATTTCCCGAAAGTACCGAACCGAAATTAAACGGTGTCGGAAGCGGCTGGCCATTCGCGCCGAACTGTAGCCCGCGCAAAGGCCCGCTGGGCACGAGACCGCCGGCAGTGTCGAGAAGAGAGGTATTTGGAAGAATCAG
>Ga0075522_10004071_pt1 | contig 10520 bp, 9 predicted proteins | sample NGEPerA_FD_74796 | JGI IMG/M metagenome (GOLD analysis project Ga0075522, IMG submission 74796) | Arctic peat soil microbial communities from the Barrow Environmental Observatory site, Barrow, Alaska, USA - NGEE PermafrostL2-A | ecosystem: Environmental > Terrestrial > Soil > Wetlands > Peat ...
GTGAAACGGCGACCATCGAGCCCGACCCGGCACTGGCGGAAGGTCACCGGGCCCGCGCCACCCAGCCGGATCGCTGCGGCGATCATGGCCATGACCGGGGACAACACGATCAGCGCGGCGAGCGAGACGACAACATCGAATCCGCGCTTCACCGCCCGGGCCGAACGGTGGGAGAGGGCGCAAGGCACCGGCGCGAGAGGGATGCCCCACATTTCGTCCGGAACGGGGGCATCGAAGCCCAATTCGAACAGGCGGGGAACAGCATAGATCTCCACGCGGAGCCGCTCGCAGGCGCGCAGCACGGACACCATCACCGCCTCCGGCGCGGACGAGTCAGCCAGGACGATGCGGGTGACCCGTTCACGGCTCGCCACAGCTTTCAGTTCGTCAAGGGAGCCCAACCTCGGGAGGGTGTCGGCGGCGACGCCGATGTCTTCATCGACCACCCCGATCGGCCGCATCCCGTGCTCGGGGTGCTCGAGCATTGCGCGAATCAGTCGAGCGGCGATCTCCCCGGAACCCACGATGAGGACGCGGTGCTGCAACCAGCCGCGTCGATACGCCTTGGACATGGCGGCACCGACGAGTCCGCGCCCGACCAGCAGCCCGAGGACGACGATGAGGCCGAATCCAGCAAGACCACTCGCGCTCCCCTCTGGGTCGAACGGCACGACCAGCAGGAGCACCGCTCCTACTCGCGTGGCGACGGGAACCACGGCATCCACGAGGCGCGGGGTTATCTGAGCCGCGGCGCGGCCGTCCACTCCCGTCAGCGCAATGAACATGCCGACCGCCCACAGCGCCCACATGACGGTGAGGCGTCTCTCGGCCCCCAGAACGGTAAAGAGTGCCAGCACCCCAGACGTTCTGTAAGCGACGCGTCCGACCAGGCGTGCTGAACCGCCAATGCGTCGATGCGATCCAACCGCCGCGTCAGCGTGCTGCCGCGCGAGCCCCATTCGATACCCCCCCCAGGGAACGCTAGCCGCCTCGGATTATCCCCTTTCGACCGCCCAGACGCAGCCGGTGCCCGTACTCCGGAACGGGCCGCTCATCAGATTGCTTCCTTCACTCCAGGTCCGCTAATATCGTCAGCCGTTCCAGGAAAGTCAATCACATGAAGCGAGGGGTGGGGTCGCTATCGCCGTTGGGACCGTGAACACGGCTGAGGCAGTCGGCGCGTCCAGCACGCGCCGCGCTCGGGTCGTCGACTTCGATGCAGCGGCCTTGGGAGCTGCGTACCGGGCGCGCGCGCCGATGACGGTCGAGCACGGATTGGCAGACCACCCCCTCCTGAGCCTTGAGGCGATCGCCGATCTGGCCGACTGGCTGCCCCGTGACTGCGTCATCTGCGACACTGCCGACCAGCCCCTGCTTGTCCCGGAAGGCGGCCCGCCGCGGGGCTCCGAGCCGCGCCCCGGCGACGTCATTCGCCACCTTGACGTGCGCCGTTCCTGGCTGACCCTGCTCAATATCGAGCGACAGCCTGCCTATCGCGAGCTCATGGACGAATGCCTCGACGAGATCGCCATGGTCGTCGAGCGTCGCCCAGGCGACATGCGGCGCCGGGTGGGCTTCATCTTTGTGTCATCTCCGCTTTCGGTCACCCCTGCGCACTTCGACATCGAACACAGCCTTCTGCTCCAGATTTCGGGGAAAAAGGAGATCACGGTCGGGCGCTTCGCCACAACTGCAGTCGAACAGCGTGAGCGGGAGCGTTATTGGGAAGGGTCGCACGGCCGCGTCGAGGAGTTGCCCCCCGTCGACGTCACCCACGACATGGTTCCCGGCCGCGGTGTCTACCTACCCCCCATCCGCCCTCATTGGGTCAACAACAGCAATGCCGTGACGCTTTCGATGACGCTCACCTTTTTCAGTGCTGACTCCGAGCGAGACCAGTTCGTCGAGGCCTGCAACGCTCGGCTGCGGCGGCTCCGCCTTCATCCCCGGCCACCAGGGAGGTCGCCGGGTGTCGATAACGTCAAGGCTACGGGGATGAGGATCTGGGGGCTGCGGAGCCGCTTGACCGGCGGGCGCGCGGACACGACTCACTACTGAAGCTCCCCTCGACCAATTGAGCGCACGGCGTCGGCGAGACGAAGCACGTTGAGGCCGCCGCTGAGCGCGGCGCCGAAGGTGGCGGCATCGAAGTCCTCGATGATGTTCCTCGGGATCAGCAGCGGATCGCTCCCGGGCCGCGCCCACCTCCGCGTGGTGGTCACCGCGGTGGTGTACCCGGCAGCGGCGACAGCGTCGCGAACGCGCGCGTCGACGTGGCCGAACGGATAAGCGAAGCTCGTCACCGGCTGTCCGAGCAGGTCCTCGAGATCCTCGCGGCAGCCGCGGACCTCACGCTCCAGCGCAGCGTCGTCACATCGGGGCAGGTTGGCGTGGCTTCGCGAGTGGCCGCCGATGGCCAGCCCCGCGGCGACGCACTCGCGCAGCTGGCCGTGGTTCATGTACTCGCCGGTGCCGAGTAGAAGAGTGGGGACATAGAGCGTTGCGGGGATCGCCGCGCTGGCGAGAACGGGCAGAGCATTGGTGTGCACATCTGCCCAGGCGTCGTCGATCGTCACGGCGACGGACCGCGGCGGCCAATCGCCCTGCTGCCTCTGCATGAGCGCGTCCATGTCGATCACTGGCACGCGAGCGCGGTCGGCGGCCAGCCGGCCCATCTGCTCGGTGAAGGTCGAGATGCGCACCGTCATGCCGTCCGCACGGTCGGCCACGCGGTGGTAGCCAATGACCGCGAGCGCGGGTCCTCGCGGGCTCGGCAGGTGCGCCCAGCCGCGGACGAGTGCCCGCACCGCTGGTCTCATGGCTGCGCGGCTCCGGCCAGACTCACGCCGTCGCCGTCCGCAACCGGCGCACGTCGTTTGCTACACCGGGAGGGATGAGCGCCAGCGCTGCGCCGTAGACGGCACAGAACGTCAGACCGAGGACGGCCAGAGCGCCCCAGGACGTGGGGTCCGACAGCATCGCCACAGCGCGCTGCAGTCCGGTGGTGGCGGCCGACGCGATCAGCGCGGCAATCGCGACGCGGACGATGTCGGCGAGCAACGGCGCGACGGGGACGCCGGTCAGCTGCCGTACCACCACCAGGAACGCACCGAGCATCACCGTGGCGACCGCGACCTGGATGGCGGCTACTGCCGTGATACCCCCGCGCCCCACGGTGGCGATCAGCCCGACCAGCAGAGCCAACCACACGCCACGCAGCAGCGCGTTGGCCCGCGGATGGACCACGCGCAGCAGCATGCTGAGCATGAAGGCCGCCGAGCGCAGGCAGATGTAGACGCCGAGGAGCCTCGCCACTGGCACAGCCGCCTGCCAGCGATGGCCCAGTACCTCCAGGAACGGGGCCAGCGCGGCCAGGCCCGCACCCATGACGAACACGAGGCTGCAGCAGGCGCGCATGGTCACCCGCAACACGCCCTGGACGGCCGCCCCCTCGGCCACCAGGCGCGCGTACAGCGGAAAGGCGACCCCCGCGATAACGTACGTGACCAAGAGAAACGGCAGGATGGCGACACGGAAGGCGATGGTGTAGAACCCCAGCGCAACCGGTCCGAGCAGCAGCCCGACGAGAGCGTAGTCAACGTTCTGCACGGCGAACTCGAGGACGGATCCGGCCAGGGCCGCGCGCCCGTATCGCCAGAGCTTCGCGGCAACGTCCCTGTGCCAGCGAGGCGCCATCTGCCGTCCCACCACAAGGAATCCGGCTCCTAGTTGGCACACGCTGCGCACCAGGTCGCCGATCACCAGGGACCATACTCCGGCGCCGGCGACGGCGAGCGCCACGGTGACAGCGGAGCCGCACAGGGCGGGCACCACCTCGGGAACGAACCGTTTGCGGAACGCAAGCTCCCGGGTCAGCGCACCGAGGTACGCGCCGGCGGTGGCGTCTAGAAGCACGACAACCGCGTAGACGCGGAGCAGCGGTGCGGCATCAGGGGCGCTGAACACGTGGGCGATCGCCGGCGCCGCCGCCGCGAGAGCGCCGCCAGCGGCAAGGCCGAGCACGATGCAGCCGAACAGGGTGGTCTGCGCGGCCTCGCGCGTGCGGCCCGGCCACCACACCAGGGCGTCGACGAAGCCGCCGTCGTTGAGCTGAAGGGCGACGTTCGCAGCGAGTGTCGCCACGCCGAGAACGCCAAACGCTCGCGCGTCGAGGTGTCTCGCGAGCACGATGACCACCAGCAGCCCGAACAGCCGGCTCGTCCAGGTGCCGGCAGCCGTCCACGCCGTGCCTCGTGCGATTCGCCGCGCGAGGTTACCGCTGGCGGCCGGCGCGGCCACAGTGTCGTCCGTCGGACCTACTTGCATGTCGTCCGGCACCGCGTCTCACCGTCGCGGCGAGCACCCTCCATCCGCTACCGGCAGCGGCGCTCACCGGCCGGTCACGGTGCTCAGCCCTTGGATGGACGAGATTCACCCTCCTGCTATGGCGTCTTTCCTGGCCGTCCCACAGCCGGGCCGGGCGTCCGGTCACGAGCGGGCGTCTGCGCGGCCCTCGGCTTTGCCGACGTCCGGCTTCGGCGGCGCACGTCGGCCAGCCACGCCGACGCGATCCCGAGGAGCACCCCGACGATGGCCGCGACCCCGAGGCTCAAAGCCCACCGCGGCCAGATCATCTCGGCTGGCGTGGGCCCATCGATCACGGCGAGGGTGATCCCCGGCGCGCCGAGCTGCGACACAGCGGCGAGCCGCGTGCTGAAGGCGTCGACATCGGCGGCGGCGGACCTCTGTGCCGTGTCCCGCGAGCCGGCGCTGGCGTCGACCTTGAGCACCGGCGAATCGGCGAAGGTGCGCACGGCGATGTCGGCGAGAGGCTCTGGGGCCATCTTCGACCGCGCGATGAACAGGGTCTGGTCTGCGGTGAGCAACGCCGAGTACAGAGGCGTCAGGGTGTTGACCTGACTCAGGAAGGAGGGGTCGGCACTCGACAGCTGCACTGTCTCGGTCGACTGGTAGACGGCCTTCTGCGTTACCAGGAACCCCGCCGTCGCGGCCACCACCGCGACCAGTGTCGCCACGGCGACGAGGCGGTGACGCGCCACCATGCGAATGAGGTCGAGCAACTCGATCACGATCGCCGGGAAGCATCCCATAGCGATACCGGCCCCGGGCCGAGCCGTTGCCAGACGGGAACAATGTTCGCCTGGCTACGCTTCCATCGTGAGGCGGCTGACAGGTGCCGAGCGGGAAACCGTCCGCGCGCACGAGCGTCCGCCGCGCGGGGAGGCGGGCCCCGAGCTGCATGACGAACGCAATGGCGGATGGCGCCTTCTCTTGCCCGCGACCGTGTCTGGGACGGTCGCCCTTGTCGACCTCGAGCGCGGGACTGCCGCGGCCTTCCGGCGAGCCTTCCCTGCTGCGATCACGGTGAGCTCCGACCCAGACGCCCTCGCGGGCGTGGCGCGCGCAATGGGCTGGGATGGACGCCACTGGCCGCTTCCGGCCGGTGCTGTGGACCTGCTGGTCGTGGATGAGCGCCGCGCCAACCCGGCAGCGCTGGTGGCGGCCGTCCGCCCAGGGGGAGGCCGCGCTGCCATCGTCCCCGCTCGCCGCCGGCATACCACCGTCCCATACCCGCGGGCCGATGCGCTCGAGCGGCTTCTCCGACCTGGGTGGCCACCGTCGACCGAGACGCCCTGGCCGCGAATCCAGCAGATGCTGGCCACATCTGTGTTGTGGCGGTTGAGCGGGCGCGCCGGCCTGGCGATCGACATCGAGGGTCCCAGCCTCGTCGACGAGGTCGTCGCCGCCGTCGGTGCCGCCACCGCCACCGAGGCGACGCTTCGCGGGGTGGCCATCAGCGGTCCTGACAACGCCGTCCTGCGCGTCGGTTTGGCCGGCCGAGACGCCGCGGTCCGGCTCTCCATGACCGACCTGGGCGCCACCCGCCTCGTGCGGCAGCGGCGGGTGCTGGCCGGGATCGAGGCCGACCTTCGCAGCCCCGAGCTGCGGGACCACATGCCACGCGAGCTCGCCAGTGGGGCCACCAAGGGTGTCGCGTGGCGCGCCGAGACGTGGCATCAGGGTCACATCAGTCCGCGCGGGCCCCGGTGGCGGCTGCACGGGTCGGGCTGGGCGGCAGCCCACGAGGTCGCCCGCACCCTCGCCGCGACAGCCCCGACCGGTCATGTCCGGCCGGGTTGGGCGCGGACCTGGGTCCAGGGCATGGACCAATTCGGCGTTCCGACCCAGCGCGCCTTCGAGCGCTGGCTGCATCCGGTGGAGGCGAACCGTCTCACGACGGCCTGGTGCCACGGCGACCTATGGCCGGGGAACGTCATCGTCGGCCATGGCCCCACCGTGGTCATCGACTGGGAGCAGGCGCGTCCCGACGCCCCTGCCGGCACCGACGCCGTCTTCCTCGAGCTGAACCGGCTGGCGCTGAACCGCCGGCTTCCCATGGGGGTTGCGGCGGCGCGTGCCGTCAGCGCCGCGGACGCCCTGGTCGCTCCTCCGCCGCTCGCCGGTGTGTCTTGGGTGGAGGCCGACCCGGCTCTGCGGGCCGCCCTCGTCGTCGCCGCCGTGGTGGTGCATGCCCTCGGGCCCGAGGGCGATCGCCGGGGGCAGGGGTGGGCTCGGCAGAACCTCGATCCACTCCTCTCAGCCCTGGCGCGCCTCCCCAGTTGATGGCTGCGACGGCACGCGCTCCGCAAGGATGACGAAACAGCTGCCCAGGCGGGTCAACGAACCGACTCCCGCAAGCCGGTTCTCGATCCGGCTCCGCAGGTACGGCATCGCCAGCCTCGACCCATCGCGGCGGTACGGCAGGAAGCTGTAGCCCCGCAGGCGTCGCGCCACGAGACCGTGAGCTGCGAGCAGGTCGCAGGCCTCCGCGACACCGATCATCTGGAGGTCCGGGGCTCGGCGCAGGCGGAGGTACCGTCCACGCGCGCTGCTGGGGTTGAGGTGGAAGTTCACGATCAGCGCGCCCCCGGGGGCCAGGCGGTCGCGCATCCAGTCGAGGGCCGACGCGCGCAAGGGCGGCTCGGCGTTGAGGAGAAATCGGAATGCGGTGACGACGTCCGCGGATTCGGTGAGCAACCCTGGTGTGACGGTGACGTCGCCGTGGACCAGGCGCGCCTGCGGACAGCGCTGCCGAGCGACCTCGATCATTGCAGCGCTGATGTCGACGCCGATGACATGACGCGCGCGCTGGGCGAGGAACCCGAGCAGTCGCCCGGTACCGCATGCGAAGTCGATCGCTGTTTCAGGTCGGGGACGATCGGCCAGGAGCTCATCGAGAATGCGCTGTTCGAGCTGCCACTCGACGCCCTTGGCAGCGCGTGGATCGAGCAGGTCGCGGTCGTAGGCCACGACCTTGGCCGGGTCAAGGTGCGAGTTGCGATAGGAGTCGCGGGAGGTCTCGATCACTGGTGGTCCCATTCTTGAGCCTCGGTCGCTGCGCTGTCGCGGACTCGATGTCGACGCGCGATCAACAGCATCGCCGGTCGCCCAGAGTCTGGACGATGGCAAGCGTTGGCGAGGACACTCGCGTGAGCGTGGTCGAGAATCTCGGCGGCCAGGCGGGCGCCTGGGATGCGCTGGTCGACCTCATGCCGATCTCCTCGCCGTTTCTGCGTTCGTGGTGGTTGGGCACCGCCGCGGGCGCCGTTCCGCAGATCGTGCTCGTCCACCGGGGCGATCGCCTCATCGGTGGTGTCGCGCTGGAACGCGATCGCCACCTTGGTGTTGAGCGTCTGCGGGTGCTTGGAGCGGGTTCGCTGTGCCCCGACCACATCGATGCGGTGGTCGCGACCGAGTATCGCGGGGACGTGGTGGCGGCGGTTCGTGCGTGGCTGGTGCGTCCGGGTGACCGGCTGATCGACCTAGACGGGCTGGTCAGCGGCTCCGTCCTGTCGACCGCCCTGGGCGGTCGCGCCAGGCAGGAGCGCACCGCCGTGGCGCCGTGGGTCACCCTCGTCGACGGCTACTTACGCCGTCGCTCCGCCAATCTCCGCCGGGTCGTCGCGCGCACCGAGCGTCGCCTCTCCGGGGAGGCCGGCCGATGCGAAGTGGTCCGCCTCGACGAGGTGGAGGAGGGCCTCACCATTTTGCGAATCCTCCACGCGCAGCGGTGGGGTGACCGCTCGGCTTTCCTCGGCGCGTTCACTCGCTTCGCGGCGGTCTGTCGCGCCGCTGCGGTCGCCGGCGAATTGGTCATCAACATCCTGCGGGCGGGCGGCGAGACGGTCGCCGTCGTCGTCTCGTTTGAGGTCGCCGGCCGGATCAGCCACTACCAGAGCGGCCGAGCTCCCGGAGCGCGATGGCGGAGTGCCAGCACCGTGCTTCTCGCACGGGTGTGCGAGGACGCCGGGAGCCGCGGCGTACGTGAGGCCGACTTCCTGCGCGGCGATGAAGCGTACAAGGATCGGCTCACCGACCACCGCCGCCAGCTCTGGCGGATCCGCTGTGCCATCGGGCCGCGGGCAGTGGTCGCACTGCACAGCGACATCCTCGTTGAGCGCGCACTCCGCGAGGCCGGCCGGGTTCGGCGCGAACTGCGCGCCCAGGTTGCTCGCCACCCTCGCCCGCGGCTCAGAAGCATCCCCTCGCCACCCGGATAAGGAGATCGCGAAGCCGGAAGACAACCGGCAACGACCGGCTCAGCGTGTTCATCGAGCGAATGCTCGAGCCAGTCACGTTCCGATTGGAGGCGGTCCGCCTGCTCATCGAGCCGCCCGGGCGGTGGATGTGTGGCGAACCAATCGCGCGGCGTCTTCTGGCGCGTGCTGGCCAGCCGCTCGCCTACGCCGGGGGCGTGACCCTGGCGTCCTCGAGCGCCGCGGCAACCACCATGGCAGCCCGCCGGCAGAGACGCGGCGCCGCTCGCATCAGCCAGGCGCCCTGCCGCCACAACAGCGGGTTCATGGCGGCGCGCGCCGGCCGGCCCCACGCCGGTGAGATGTCAAGTTGGGGCGTGTCCAGCACGACACGCACCGCGGCCACCCGCGCCACCATCCCCGCCAGCAGGGCCGTTTCCATGTCAGCGGCGACGAACCCTCGCGCCGCCCACCTCGCACGACCTGCGTGCGTGACCAGCGCGTCGGCGGAGAGAAGCGGCGCGGTGGACGTCGGTAAACCCAGCCGTCGCGACGCCCGCTCCAACGCCGCGCTCCAGGCCGGGTCGCATGCGACGAGCACGCCGTCCTCGCGGGCCACGGTGGCGGGGACCACGACTGTGCCGCTCAACAGATCCTCGGTCAGGCCCCCCGCCAGCCCGACGCTGAGGACCACGGACGCGGTGAGCAGACGTCGATCGAGGGTCGCGAGCCCGACCCCAGCGCGGACGACACACAGGCGCGGCGCAAGCTTCTCGACGGCGCGGGCCTCCACCCCGAGGGCGGCCACCACCACGACATCGCCAGGGTCCAGCGACGGGTGATCGTCAGGCATACCGCGGCGACGGTAACAGTGCCGCCGGGCGGCGCATGGGGGCCGTGGCATGATCGCGCAATTGGTCACCTGGAATGAAGGAGCGTGGGTGAGACGTGCCCTGATCCCGCTGGCCGCCTTGGGCACCCTGTTGATGACGGCATGCGGAGGCGTCGCAGGCGCCCTCGGCTCCTCCAGTGCGCCAACGACCTCGGCCACAGGCGTCGCTTTTGTGCGGCTCGACACCCTGCTGCGCGATGTGCCCGGCAGTGGCACCAGCACCACTCAGCTGAGCAACTTCCCGCACGCACGCTATACGTTCTTCACGGACGAGGACCCGCCGGGCTGCGTCCGGCTGGTTCAACTCCAGGACCAGCAAGGCACCTTCGTCGCTGGGGATCAGGTCAAACAGCCATCTCCACCTCCGGGCGCTGCTCCCGAGACCGATCACCCCGGGCCGGTGCAGCAGGAAATACCTGCTGGTGGATACCGAGTCCACATCGTCGCGACCACAACGCGCTGCGGGTGGTTGGTTGAGGAGGTCGTCAATTCGATGCCGACCCAGGACGCGCACCCCTCACCGCCGCCTGCTGTGCTCGCGCCGGTCTGGGACGCGCACGTCGACAGCACAGGGCAGGCGGCAGTCATACGGGTTCCCCTGGCCGGCATCTACGACGTGAGTGTGTCGGCCGGGACCCAGACGGGGAGGCCGTGCGTCCTCCACAGGATCGGCTTCCGAAACGGGGTCGGCGACTTCGAAGCCGTTGCCGAATTTGCCCCTCCCGGCGGAAACGGTGTCGGCCAGGATGGACCAATGTTCCTGGTCGCGGGCGCCCGTACAGTGTCCGCCGACACCACCTGTCCGTGGCAGATCTCTGTCAAGCCGTGGATTGGGGCGCTTGGCGGCGGCACGCGCGGCTTTGTCACCGGGTATTGAACTGCGTTGCGCAGCCTGCCCGGCAACCGGGCGCACCTCCACGCCCATGGCGGCAAACGGCCGTCACATCGCGCGGACGGAGAGGCGCGCCCGGCGTTCCGAGAAGCTAGCTGGCGACCGGCGCGAGAAGCTCCGCGAAGGCGACCTCGAACCCCTCAACGCGGCGGTTGCTCAGCCCTGAGACCTCCATGGC
>Ga0075522_10004074_pt1 | contig 10517 bp, 11 predicted proteins | sample NGEPerA_FD_74796 | JGI IMG/M metagenome (GOLD analysis project Ga0075522, IMG submission 74796) | Arctic peat soil microbial communities from the Barrow Environmental Observatory site, Barrow, Alaska, USA - NGEE PermafrostL2-A | ecosystem: Environmental > Terrestrial > Soil > Wetlands > Peat ...
GCCCCCGCCTCCGCCCGCACCGCCGGCAGCGGCGCCGGTGGATCCGACCGTGGAAAAGATCAACCAGCTGGCCCAGTTGCACGCCACGGGCGCTCTCACCGACGAGGAGTTCGCCGCCGCCAAGGCGCAGGCGCTCGGCATCGGCTGAGTCGCGGGGTTGATCGCGCCGCGCCGCCGCGGGGTCGCGGGAACCTGGCCTGCCCAGGCTCCCGCGACACGGTCAAACACGGTCAAACGGTCAAACGGCCGGGTTCTCCGGCTCGCCGAGCACCACGAGGCCGTGGATGCAGACCAGGCAGATCGCAAACACGCCGAGTGCCCACCACGGATGCGCGCCGCCGACGTCGAGCAGGGCGCCGATCGCGCCAAGGCTCGCCGCCAGGATGCCGACGATGCGTCCATACGCGTTACCGCCGAATAGTGAGAGCGAAGCGGTCAGTTGGATGACGCCCAGGATGATCGTGATCCACCCCCATGTATGGAGGCTCGAGAATACGAACTGCGTGTCGTTGACAAAGAAACTGGCGTTCCCTACGGCTGCGATGCCGTAGACGATGTTCAGAATTCCCGCCACCATCAGCAGGATGCCTACGAACAATGCACTACCAACACCTCGCATCTACTCCCCCTTGGTCAACTGGTGCGATATCGCACCAGTTGCGTCATCCTATCGCCTGAAATCTGTATGTCCAGCCGCGAGATCACAGCATGTGAACATGATCTCGGCGCTTAGAATCCTGTGTTCGTCTTCACGCGCTTGCGATCTGACGGATGCAGGCTGCCCTTCTTCTCGAGCGTGGCGCACGCCGCGGCGATGTCCGCGCCGAGCGTGGTCACGAGCGAGTGGCTGAGCGTCTGCTTGACGAGCGCGCGCATGATCTTGACGTGTTCCGCGTTGGGCGGGAGCGTGTAGGCGGGGAGCATCCAGCCCCGCTCGGCGGACAGCTGGGCGGATACGTCGAACTCGTCGTAGTCGTGCCCGTCCTTCAGTTTGAAGGCGACGAGCGGAAGCTGCTCCTCCGCCTCCGCGCCGATGATTTCGAAATCGCCGATTGCCTCGATCTCGGTCGCGAGCGTACGGGCGTTGTACTTCATCGTCTCCATGATGTAGCGGTAGCCCGAGTGGCCGAAACGCACGAAGTTGTAGTACTGCGCCAATACCATCGAAGAGCCCGTCGAGAAGTTGAGGGTGAACGTCGCGTCGCGCTTGCCGAGGTAGTTCTCGTAGAACACGAGTTCCTCGGCGAGGTCTGACTCCTCGCGGAACACGAGCCAGCCGATGCCGGGGTAGACGAGGCCGAACTTGTGACCGGAGACGTTGATCGAGCGGACCTGCTCGAGCCGGAAGTCCCACTCCGAGTGGGGGTAGAGGAACGGCCAGACAAAGCCACCGCTGGCCGCGTCGACGTGCAGCGGAACATCCAGGCCCTTCTCGTTCTTGAGCGTGACGAGGAGATCGTTGATCCCGCGGATGTCGTCGGCGTGCCCGGTGAAGGTCGTGCCGAGCACGGCGGCCACGCCGATCGTGTTCTCGTCGACGTGCGGCTCCACGTCCTCGGGGCCGATCGTGTACTTCTCGGGCGCCAGCGGCACGATCCGCGGTTCGACGTCGAAGTAGCGGCAGAACTTCTCCCAGACGACGTGTACGTCTCCGCCGAACACGAGGTTCGGTCGGTCGGTCCCCTTTTTGGCCGCTTCGCGACGCGCGCGCCACTTCCACTTCAGCGACAGCGCGCCGAGCATGATCGCCTCGGAGGACCCCTGCGTGCGCGCGCCGGTCGTCTTACCGGGAGCGTGGTAGAGGTCGGCGAGCATCCGGATGCAGCGCTGCTCGATCTCGGCCGTCTGCGGGTACTCGGCGTGATCGATGAAGTTCGTGTGCAGCGATTCCTGGATCACCCGGTTGGCCTGGGGCTCCATCCAGGTGGTGACGAACGTCGCGAGATTGCGCATCGGGATGCCATCGAGCACCAGCTCCTCGCCGATCAGGCGCATCGCTTCGTCGGCGCTCATGCCCGACGTCGGCAGTTTGTTATCCGGCGCCGGCTCGAGCAGGAAGCGGTTGCCGTAGCGACCCTCCAGACGCTCGATCTGCTTGCTCGTGAGCTCTGACGGGCTCCCGTCGGCGCTGTCTTGGGTGGTCTCGTGCTTCGGCGGCACAGTCATCCTCCTCGGTTCCCCTACGGGCTTGAGACGCGTCGTCATCCTACACCCGGCGCGCATACTCACGATGGTCGTTTCGGCCGCTTCCGAAAGCGATAATCTGAGCGGTGTACTCGCCAGCCCGCGACAAGCAAGGAGCCAGCGATGAACGACGGCTATGACCAGCCCGGAGGCGATCCACCGCTGCCTCCTCCTTCCGCCTCGAACCCCGGCTATCCGCCGCCTCCTGGGGGACCTGCCTCGTATGGAACGGACCCCAGTCTGCCGCCCGCCGGTCGAGCTCCGAACCCACCGGACGGTGGGAGTGGCAGCGGCCTGGCGATCGCCGGCGGCGCCGCGCTGGTTGTCCTGCTGATCGTCGTGGTCATCCTGCTCGTGTCAAACAACAGTTCCAAAAGCACGCCGTCGGTCACCAGCCAAGCGCTCAGCGTCGGCCACACGACCGTCGTACCGACGACGACGACCGTTACCAGTCAGACCAATCAGACAACGATCACGGCGCCGACGACGACCGTGACCACACCAACCAAAACGACGACGGTCACCACGCCCGCGCCGCCGGCCCCGACGACGACCGCTCCCGCCGGCGGCACGCCGACGACCGCGGCCAAACCGAATACCACCACCTCGAGCCCGGCTCCGTAGGCGCCGGGTCCGTGGCGGGCCGCCCCGCTCACGGCGCGACCCCGCTCACGGCGCGACCCCGAGCGCGGCGCGACGTCAGCTGATCAGATTGACGAGGCCCTTGATGGCCAGGTACAGGCCCGCGCCCGCGGATACGACTATCGCCAGCAGCCGTCCGTGTTCGGTGAACCACAGGTTGGCGCGCTCGAGCACACCTGACGCGCGGCCGGGAACGGCGAGCAGCAGCAGCATCGGCACCTCGATCAGCCACAGCATCACCGCGACGATCACGGCGAGCGAGAGCAGCTCGCTGCTCGTCGAGAGCTGCGCGTCGGCGATCGTCTTGACGGCGGCGATGTAGATCGGCGACGGGACGACGTAGAGGGTGATGCCGAGCACGAACGTCAGCCGACGGCTCTCCAGGTAGCGCTCGAGTTTGGATGGCCCGCTCGGCGCCGCCCGCTCGGGCCGCTTTTTGCGCAGATAGAAGGCAAGGCCGATCAGCACCACACCGAGCGCCAAATCGAATGCCGCGCTCGGTGTCCAATGGTGCGGACCGGTCGCGCCGAGTTCGTCCAGGAGGAACAGCATCAGCACGCCGCTCGCGCAGGTGATGATCGCCGCCGCGAGGACGAACACAACTACACGCGATCTCAGTTGTGGGCCGCGGCCGAGGGCGATCACGGCAACGACGGCCGGCGGGTAGATCGACGCTGCAAGCGCCAGCTCCAGGGCTTGAGGGGGCATGTCAGGAAAGCCGACGGAATTTGTCGGTCAGCTCGTCGCACGCCACGGCCGGGACTCTGTCAGAGATTGTGTGAGACTGCCGTCATGCAGGCGAGCCGACCGAAGGTGGCGGTGGTGGGCCACGTCGAGTGGGTGCAGTTCGCGCACGTGCCCCACGTGCCGCGTGCGGGTGAAGTGGTTCACGCGCGCGACCCCTTCGAGGAGCCGGCCGGAGGTGGGGGCGTTGCGGCCGTTCAGCTCGCCCGCTTGGCCGGCGAGGCAATGCTCGTCACCGCTCTGGGTCGGGACGAGCTTGGCCGGCGCTCGGTGGTGCGTCTCGAGGAGCTAGGCGTCGAGACGCACGCAGCTCGGGGTGCTGCCGGCACCCGTAAGGCGGTGACGCTCCTGGACGAGGCCGACGAGCGCACGATCATCACGTTCGGACCGCGCCTGGAGCCGCAGGGGGGAGACGAGGAGCTGCCGTGGGATGCACTTGAGGGAATGGACGCAATCTACTTCACCGCCGGCGATCTGGGCGCCCTCCGCGCCGCGCGTGAGGCGCGGGTACTGGTAGCCAGCCCGCGTGCTGTGGGCGCTCTCGGGCAAGGTGTTCCGCTGGATGCGCTGGTGCTGAGCGGTGATGATGCGATCGAGCGCTATCAGGCAGGGCGTGCGCAGGAAGACGCCGAGCTGGTCGTGTTCACCGAAGGTGCGCGCGGTGGCACCTATCGGGAGCGCTCCGGCAAATCGGGGACGTGGAGCGCCGCCTCACTACCCGCCACCGCGGTGGACTCCTATGGCTGCGGCGACTCTTTTGCGGCAGGTCTCACCTATGGGCTGGGCGCAGGCCTGGAGATACCGGCCGCCCTGGCCCTCGCGGCCCGCTGCGGTGCGACGTGTCTCACCGGCAACGGGCCCTATCAGCGCCAGTTGACGGCCTTCGAGCTGGACGAACGCGGCGCCGGGCGGCTCTAGTAACCCTGCTCGACGACGTTCGTCAGCGGCTCGCCGCGGAGGTAACGACGCACCTGCTCACCGGCGAGCGCGAACGCGCGCCGGTCGGCGGCAAGCGTGTCTCCCGCGAAATGGGGAGTGATCAAGACCCCCGGGGCGTCCCAGAGAGGATGATCGGCCGGCAGCGGCTCGGGATCGGTCACATCGAGTGCCGCCCGCACGCGCCCCGCCTGCAGCAGCTCGAGCAGCGCCCGAGTGTCGACGATCGGCCCGCGAGCGGCGTTGACGAGCAGCGCATCCGGGCGCAGGCGCCCAAGCAGATCGGCATCGAGCAGTCCGGTGGTCGCGGGCGTGAGCGGGAGCGTCACCACCACGATCTCGACGAGCGCCAACAACTCTCCCAGCTCGTCCACGGAGTGCACACCCGCCCGGGCGTGTCGGGCGACGCGGGTCACCTCGACGTCGAACGGTGCGAGCCGCGCCTCGACGGCCGCGCCGATCGCGCCGTACCCGAGGATCATCACGGTGCTGCCGGCGAGCTCGCGGGATTGGCGCCATTCCCAGCGGTGTTCGCGCTGGCGGTCGCGCAGCTCCCCCAGCGACCTCGTCGACGCGAGGATCGCCGCAAGCACCCACTCCGCAACCGCCGCGTTACGTGTTCCACCCGCGTCGCAGATCATCACCCCGGGAGGTGCGACCGGCAGCAGCCAGTCGACGCCCGCCGACAGCGTCTGAATCACGCGCAGCCCCGACATTTGCCTGAGGAGCTCGTGCAGACGGGGATCGCCCGATGGCGCCACCAGGAACTCCGCGTCGAGAATCGCGTCCGGCAGCTCGCCATCATGTGGAATGAGGTTGAGTGCGACGCTCTCGGGCAGCTTCCCGATCGCGTCGTGACCGGCTTTGTCCGGTATCCACAGATCCACGCCCGACGAGTATGACAAACCAACTACAACCCAACTCCCCTCAACCACTCGTCTCATGACCGATGCCCAGTTCGCGACCGCGCAGCTGTCCGACGAGGGGTCGGGGCTCGAGGCGACCTTCGTTCCCGGAGCGGGAATGCTCTGTTGCTCGCTGCGTCACCGCGGCGAGGAGCTGCTCGCCCAGAACGACGGTGTGGCCGCTTACGCCCAGTACGGCAAGACGATGGGCATCCCGCTCCTCTACCCCTGGGCGAATCGGCTCGCCGGCTTCGACTACAGCGTTGCCGGAAGGACGGTGCAGGTCCCGCACGACCCCGCGCGGATCGCGCTCGACGATAACGGCCTACCGATCCACGGCGTGATCGGCGGGCGGCAGGCGTGGGAGCTGACGGGTACGCCCCGTCCCGATGCCAGGTCGCTAACCGCGCGGTTGAGCTGGAGTGAGTCAGAGCCGGAGTTGTTCGAGGTTTTTCCGTTCCGCCACGACCTCCTCTATGAAGCGAGCCTCACCGACGGACGACTCGAGATCGAGGTGGCCGTGCATGCGTGTGGAGACGACATCGTTCCGCTGGCGTTTGGCTTCCATCCGTACCTGGCGCCCAAGGGCGTTCCGCGCGAGCATTGGCTGATCGAGCTGCCCGCGATGAGGCATTTGGAGCTCGACGGTCACCAGATACCGATCGGCTCCGGGCAGGCATTCTCCCCCCAACGCTTCGAGCTTGGCGAGCGCGAGTTCGACGACGGCTTCGACTCCGTGTCCGAGTCGGCCCGCTTCGCCGTCGCGGCCGGTGACAGACGGATCGAGCTCGCGTTTCTGCGGGGCTATCCGTGCGCGCAGGTCTTCGCGCCGCTGTCCGGGCCCTTCATCTGTTTCGAGCCGATGACCGCGCCCGCCAACGCGCTGCGCAGCGGCAGCGGCCTGCGTCTGTTGAATCCGGGCGAGCGCTATCGCGCCGGATTTTCGCTGCGCGTAAACTGATCGCTGGATGACCAACGATCTTGCGCGCTGGCAGTTCGCGACGACGAGCATCTACCACTTCCTGTTCGTCCCCGTGACGATCGGGCTTGCGTTTCTCGTCGCTCTCCTGCAGACGGCCTGGTATCGAGACCAGAAACCGGAGTACAAGCGCGTGACCCGCTTCTTCGGGACGCTTTTGCTGATCAACGTCGCGATCGGGGTCGTCACGGGATTGGTGCAGGAGTTCGAGTTCGGGATGAACTGGTCGGCCTACTCGCGCTTCGTCGGCGATGTCTTCGGCGGCCCGCTGGCGATGGAGGGCCTGGCGGCGTTCTTCCTCGAGTCGACCTTTCTCGGGCTCTGGATATTCGGCTGGGATCGACTGCCCAAGCGCGTCCATCTGGCCTGCATCTGGCTGGTGGCGGCCGGTTCGATGCTCTCGGCGATGTTCATCCTGGCCGCCAACTCGTGGATGCAGCACCCGGTCGGCTATGTGCTCAACCATCAGGGGCAGCCGGAACTGAACAATGTCTGGGCGCTGTTCACCAACCCGACGTTCCTGTGGGGATATGTACACGTGATCCTCGCCTCGCTGGTGACGGGCTCGCTGGTGATGCTCGCGATCTCCGCGTGGTACCTGCGCACCCTAAAGGGCACAGGCAAGCAGCACGAAGTCAGCGCCTTCCATCAGACGGCGCGGCTTTCGGTGCTCGTGCTGCTCCCGGCGATCATGTTGCAGATGTTCGTCGGTAACAAGCTCGGAGAGATCGAGAACACCTACCAGCCGGTCAAGATCGCCGCCGCGGAGGCGCAGTGGGAAAACTGCAAGCCGTGCTCGTTCTCCGCCTTCCAGATCGGCGGGGGAAGCAACGACCAGACCCCCACCCAGGTCATCTTGATCCCGCACCTGCTCTCGATCCTCGCGACCGGTACCTGGGGTGGCGCGGTGATCGGGCTGAACCAATTGCAGCGGGAAGACGTCGCGAAATACGGACCCGGCAACTACATCCCCGACGTGTTCATCCAGTACTGGTCGATGCGCGTGATGGCCTATCTCGGGTCGCTGATCGCGCTGCTGGCGCTGTGGGGCGCGTGGCTCGTGCACAGGGGCACGCTCGTCCGCTCGAAGTGGTTCCTGCGCGCGGGGCTGGGGGCGGTGGTGACGCCCTTCATCATGAACACCGCGGGCTGGATGCTGACCGAGAACGGGCGCCAGCCGTGGATCGTGCAGGGTTTGATGAAGACGATCAACGCGAACTCGCCATCGGTGTCCTCGACGGATATCTGGATCAGCCTGATCGCCTTCGTGCTGGTCTACCTCGCGCTCGGCGCCGCGGACCTGGTTCTGATGCTCCGCTATGCCCGCAAAGGCCTCGACCCCGACGATGGCCTCGATCCAGCCGGGGATGGTCCCGACGGGTCGAGCTCAGGCAAGCAGACCGCGACCCCGGCTCTGAGCTACTAGGAGCCCCGTGCATCTTCACACCGTCTGGTTCGTAATCGTCAGCATCTTCTGGGTGGGGTTCTTCGTGCTCGAGGGCTTCGACTTCGGCGTCGGCATGCTCCACACGATCGTCGGGCGCACCGACGGTGAGCGCAAGCTCGCGCTGAGCACGATCGGCCCCTGGTGGGACGGGAACGAGGTGTGGCTGATCGTCGCCGGCGCCGGAATGTTCGCGGCCTTCCCCGGCTGGTACGCGACGATGTTCTCGGCCCTGTACCTGGCGCTCCTGCTCGTGCTGCTGGCGTTGATGGCGCGTGGCGTGGCGTTTGAGTTCAAAGATAAAAGCGAGAACCCCCGCTGGCGGTCGACGTGGCGGTGGGCGATGACGATCGGCTGCCTGCTGATCCCGCTGCTGCTCGGGATCGGACTGGGCGATCTGCTGAACGGCCTCCCGATCGACTCCAGCCACGAGTACACGGGAGACTTCTTCAACCTGCTCACGCCGTATGGCGTGTGGACCGGGCTGACGCTGCTCGCGCTGTGTCTGCTGCATGGCGCCACGTTCCTCAAGCTGAGGACAACCGATCACGTGCGCGAGCGCGCTCGCGCCGCCGCGCGGCCGTTGGGGTGGGTGGCGATCGCGCTCGTGGTGGGCTGGGTGATCTGGACGCGCAGCGTCGCGGGCGGTCCCGACGTGCCCCAGCCCGTGGAGATCCTCGCGGTGATCGCCGCGGTCTTCGCGGCGCGGCTGGCGATGACCGACCACGACGGCCTGTCCTTCGCCTCCTCCGCCGTGGCGATCGCCGCGATGGTCGGCTCGATCTTCATCGACCTGTATCCGAACGTGATGGTCTCCAGCACCAACACCGCCTACAACTTGACCGTCAACAACTCGGCCTCCGGCAACTACGCGCTGACGGTGATGACGGTCGTCGCGGTGATCTTCTTCCCCTTGGTGCTCGTCTACCAGGGCTGGTCTTTCCACGTTTTCCGGGGACGCCTCAAATCTCCCCCGGCGGAGGCTACCGCTGTACAGGCTGAGCGACCCTCCGCGGTCGGACCGGCCGCACCGCAGTTGTAGGCAGGTGCCACCACGCCACCGGATGCGCCACTCATCGAGCGGGCTGGGACGACGGTCGGCTTAAGGCATAAAGCAGGTTGTCCCGTTCGAGTGCTCTCGTCGGAAGAGGAAGGAGGACAGACCAGAGGATCAAGGAGCCCTACGATGAAGGTCCGCGATGTGATTCGGCGGATAGAGAGCGACGGCTGGGAATTCAAGCGTCAGCGCGGCAGCCACCGCATCTACTGTCATCCACACAAGCCCGGCACGGTCACAGTCGCGGGCGCGAGGAACAAGGACGTCCCACCGGGTATCCTTGGCAATATCCTTTGGCAAGCGGGACTGAAAGGAGAGAAGCGATGACCGAGTACACCGTCATCTACGAGCATGGTCCCACCAGCTGGGGCGCCTATTGTCCGGACCTCCCCGGTCTCGGTGTTGTCGGCGATACCCGCGACGAGGTCGAAAGGCTGATCCGTGAGGGCATCGCGCTGCACGTCGAGAGTCTGCGCGAAAACCACGAACCCGTGCCGGGCCCGACATCCACCGTCGGCACGGTCGCCGTCGCATAACCGGCGAGGCTCAGCTCCGAGACCTACATCAGCCTCCCCTCGGGCCACGTGCTCGGGACCCGCGTCGGCGTCACGGCACCCTGAGCGGCGGGAGGTTGTTGCCTCTTGTTTCTTAGACATGACCGGCGTCGTTCTCGCGCTGCCACAGCCCTGCGTAGCGCCCGCCGAGACCGATCAGCTCACCGTGCGTGCCGCGTTCGAGCACTCGGCCGTGGTCGAGCACGAGCACCTCGTCCACGTCCTGCAGGCCGGTCAGCCGGTGCGTGATCAGCAGTGTGGCTCGATCGCGCGTGATCGCGAGCAGGTCGGCCACGATCGCGTCCGCGGTGAGCGTGTCGAGATGCTCGCCGGGCTCGTCGAGGACGAGTAGCGGGAAGTCGGCGAGCAAAGCCCGAGCGATCGTCAGGCGCTGACACTGACCGCTGGACATGCGTGCACCGCGCTCGCCGACCTCGGTGGCCAAGCCGAGCGGCAGCTCTCTGATCCAGTCGAGCAGATGCACGTCGGCGAGCGCGTTCTGGAGCTCCTGCTCGGTCGCCTCGCGCTTGGCCAGGCGGAGGTTCTCCTCAAGCGTGTTGTCGAAGATGTGTGCGTCTTGTGAGACGAGTCCGACGACACGACGGCACTGATCGCCGTCGAGCTCGGCGATCTCCACGCCGTCGAGCGTGACCGACCCGTCCGTGTAGGGGAGGAATCGCAGGAGCACCGCGGCGAGCGTCGACTTCCCGGCGCCGCTCGGGCCAACCACGGCCACGCGCCTACCGGCGCCCAGGTTAAGGTCCACCCCGGTGAGCGCCCAGCGCGTCTCGCCTGGGTACCGGCAGCTCAGATCGCGCACTTGCAGCGTGGGCGCTCGCTTTGAGCGCGGCGTCGCGGGCGATGGCAGGAGTGAGGGCGGCAGTGCAACCGGGTGTGTTGGCTCCGGTACAGGTGGTGGCGTATCCATCACCTCGAGCACGCGCGCCGCCGAGCGGCGTACACGCTGGAGGGTCTGCGTCGCGGTCGGCAGTCCGGCGACGAGCTCGAATGACACCAGCGGAATCAACGCGATCCCGGCGAGCAGCACCCCGTGCAGCCGCCCCGCGTGGAC
>Ga0075522_10004075_pt1 | contig 10511 bp, 5 predicted proteins | sample NGEPerA_FD_74796 | JGI IMG/M metagenome (GOLD analysis project Ga0075522, IMG submission 74796) | Arctic peat soil microbial communities from the Barrow Environmental Observatory site, Barrow, Alaska, USA - NGEE PermafrostL2-A | ecosystem: Environmental > Terrestrial > Soil > Wetlands > Peat ...
GGCCAAGAGCAAGAAGCTCTCGGTGACGATCAGCGTGACGTTCACCCCGTCCGGGGGTACGGCCGCGACACAGAAGAAGACGCTGACGGTGACGCAGGCATCGATCGCCAGCAAGCCCAAGAAGAAGTCGAAGAAGAAGAAAGGCAAGAAGTAGGGCTAGTCCCTCTGACGGCACCCGCTAGGACGCGGTATTCGGCGCTCGGGCAGATGCCCGGGCGCCGAACGTGCTCTCAGTGGTGGTTGCTCGTTGGCGGATATGGCCCACTGATAACTCATGGACGACGACGACACTCAGCCACACTTCGACCCGGAGCCCGACCCCGGGCCACCCGAGCCCCCGCTGCCCAACGGTCGCGGCCCGGAGCGGGCGCGCCCCAGCGCTCCACGCCCGCAGGTGCGCTCCGGTCTCGCGCAGAAGCGCAACCCCGCGCTCGCGACCGCCGGGGCGTTTGCGATCGGCGTGCGCCGGTTCGTGTTCCGCGACAAGCTCGCGCTGTTCCTGGTGCTGGCCTCGGCCGCGCTGGCGATCACGTTCTTCGTGCTGCTCGGGTCGATCGGTCCCTCCAGCCATGGGGCAGAACTGCCGATCAGCCGCGTGATCGCGCTCGCCGAACACAAGCAGATCACGACGGCGACGCTGCTCGACCACGACGACCGCGTCGAGGTCGCGCTCAAGACACCCGGCTCGGGGAGCACAGCCGCCGGGAGCACGGGCGCGGGGACGGCGTCCGGCGGGACCGCGGCGGCGACGGGGAGCACCACCACCACCTCGACGAGGGCCAACTCGACCTCCGGGACCAACTCGACTTCTTCAAACGCGGGGCTGGCGACCCAGGCGCAGCTCGAATACTGGGCGGCCTATCCGGCCTCGGGCGCGCAGACGCAGAGCCTGCTGCAGACTCTCAGTCGCGCGGGCGTGCTCGTCACCGTCGACCAGCAGTCGGGCAAGGCGCTGCGCCAGATCGTCGTGCAGTTCCTGCTCCCGATCCTCTTGCTGGTGTGCCTGTTCGCGTTCTTCATGCGGATCAGCGCCGACGACGGCGCCGGTGGGATCGCCGCGTTCTCCGAGTTCACTGGTAAAGGGCGCAAGAAGGGCAAGGGCAAAACGGAAGCGATCACGTTCGCGGACGTCGCCGGCGCTGGCGAGGCTGTGGCTGAGCTGCGAGAGATTCGCGACTACCTGAATGACCCCTCGCGCTACCTGAACGTGGGGGCGGCAGCGCCGAAGGGCGTGCTGCTGGTCGGTCCTCCAGGCACCGGCAAGACCTTGCTCGCGAAGGCCGTCGCCGGTGAGGCGGACGCCTCCTTCTTCTCGCTGTCGGGGTCGGACTTCGTCGAGTCGCTCGTCGGCGTCGGCGCGGCGCGCGTACGCGACCTGTTCGCGAAGGCGCGCAAGACGGCCCCGGCGATCATCTTCATCGACGAGTTCGACGCCGCGGGGCGCAAGCGCGGCGCCGGCATCGGGCAGGGCAACGACGAGCGCGAGCAGACGCTGAACGCGCTGCTGGTCGAGATGGACGGCTTCTCCGGTGACGGCGGCCTCGTCGTGATGGGCGCGACCAATCGTCCGGACATCCTCGACCCCGCGCTGCTGCGTCCCGGTCGCTTCGACCGGCAGGTCACGATCGACGTCCCCGACGTGCACGGGCGTCTGGAGATTCTGCGCCTGCACGGCTCAAAGCGCCCGCTCGGTCCCGACGTCTCGCTGGAGGAGATCGCACATCAGACGCCAGGCTTCAGCGGCGCGGAGCTCGCCAACGTGATCAACGAGGGCGCGTTGCTAAGTGTTCGCGACTCCCGTCAGGAGATCGATCAGGCGACGCTCGAGGAGGCAATTGATCGGGTTGTCGCCGGTCCCGCGAAAAAGCACATCCTCACGCGTGAGGAGCGCTGGCTGATCTCGGTTCACGAGGCTTCACACGCGGTCGTCACCGACGCGCTGGGTCACCTGAGCTCCGCGCGCAAGCTCTCGATCGTCGCCCGCGGGCGCACGCTGGGCACCGCCGCGCACATGCTCACCGACCGCGATCAGGTGATTCAGACCGAGCAGGACCTGCAGCGGCAACTGATCGTGATCGCGGCCGGTACGGCGGGCGAGCGGCTTGCCTTCGGCAGCCTCTCCACCGGGGTGAGCGACGACCTGCACGCCGCGACCTCACTGGCGCGCAGCATGGTCACCTCGTTTGGCATGTCCTCGGCGCTGGGGCCTGTAACGATCGGCGAGAAGGGCGGTGAGGTGTTCCTCGGCGCATCCCTGCAGGACCTCGGCTCGGTTGGTCCCTCGACGCTGGACCTGATCGACCGCGAGGTCGAGCGCCTGGTGGGCGACGCCGAAGCGCGTGCGGCGTTCATCCTTGACCGCCACTGGAGCGCCGTCGAGGAGACCGCCCACGCTTTGCTCGAGCAGGAGACCCTTTCCGGCGTCGCGCTGGAGGCGGTCCTCGCGACGGTGCGGGAGATAAACCTCGAGGAGCTGCGAGAGATACGCCGGCCGCTTCCCGAGCGAGAGCATCGCCCCGCGCCCGAGCGAGACCCGGGGCGCCGGCCTTGAAGCAGTTTGCCGCTGGGGCTCTGATCGCGTTCGCGATCGCCTCGGCCGGCACGAGCGACGCTCGTGCCGCGGGGAGCTGGCAGCTCGACCAGCCGGCACCACCGCCCGGTGCCGCCTTCAAGGTTCCGCTGGGCACCCCTGACGACATGGAGTTCTACGCCCCCAACGAGGGGCTGCTGAGCGTTCAGGGCAACGCGGTCGTGGCCCCTGGCCTGTTCTTCTGGAACGGGCGCGACTGGCACCAGCTCTCGACCGTCTGCGGCGGCTCGGGCGAAGCGTCGCGGATCGCCTGGGCCGGGCCGGATGAGTTCTGGACGATCACCGAACCGAGCGAGCCGCGTGTCGGCTCCGGTCTGGCGCTGTGCCACTTCAAGGACGGCGTCGTCGTCGGCTCCTATTCGACCGCCTTTCAGTCGCCCGACCCCTTCAGGCCGATGGACGCCGCTGCCTGCAATGGGCCGGACGACTGCTGGTTCGCCGGGATCGGCAGCCAGGATCCCTCCGGTCAGCGGATCGGCGCCTTTCACCTGCACTGGGACGGGACGAACCTAATCAGCTCTTACCAGCCCCAGGGTCGCGGCGTCAGCGGGCTGGCCTTCTTCGACGAAGCCTTCTACGAGAGCACGTTCGTCGGCGCTCAGGAGGGCGACACGATCGACCCTGTGACACTCGGCACGCCCGAGCCCGGCGGCCCCGACCTGATTCACAAGCTCATCGAAGGCACGTTCGCCGACACCAGCTTCCTGCCTCACCAATATCCCGGTGTGCCCAGTGACGGCACCGAGCTGCTGTCGGTCAAGTCCGACGGCGGTGAACTCTGGTTCTCCGGGGGTGGCGCCGCCTCTGGCCCCGCAGCTCCCAAGGAAGGCTCGGTGCCGAGCCCGCCCGTGGCCGTGCGCCTCGACGGCTCCTTTTTGCAGCAGGTACCGATCGACACCTCGTTGTTTGGCTCGGAAGACCGCTTCATCGACATCGCGCCGACGCCCGGCGCCGAAGCCGCCTGGGTTGCCGACCAGCCTTACTCGCAGCGCGGCAGCACCACGGCGAAGGCCAAGGTCGCGTTGATCGCCGGGAATGGAACTACCACACTCGACACGCTGCCGGTCAGTGGCGCCGGCAGGGGCAGCGCGCAGCTGGTCGCGGCCACCGGGCCGGAAGAAGCGTGGCTCGCGACATCCGCGGGATGGCTGTTCCACTACTCCAACGGGACGGTGCTGCCCGAAGACACCGATCCGAACTGGGCCGGCACGATCACCGTGCGCCCGAACGAGTCGGTCGCGCAGTTCGTCCCCGACACGCCCCCGCCGGACGATTCGCAGCTGTTCGCGCCGCCGCCGGTCGCTGTCGAACAGGCGGCGAGCGCCGAAACGCCGACGGCCGAGGTGATCCCCGCGCTGCTGAAGGACATCGAGGTCTCCCGCCACGGGCTGACCGTCACGGTCAGCTTCGATCTGACCCGCCTCGCCGACGTCCAGCTGCTCGCCAAGCGTGACGGCAAGGCGATCGCGAAGACCGCGAAAGAGCGTCTGAAAGCCGGCAGGCACGCGCTGAAGCTGAGCTTCAGCGCCAAGCGCTGGCCGACCGGCCTGAGCTTCAAGACCAAGGAGCTGACGAAACCGAAGCCCGTGCCCGTGACCGGCTGTGAAAACACGCCTGTGTCTTCGGGCGGCGGTGGCGGCACCGGACCGAATGCGGTCGCAACCGCGTGCGAATCGGGTGCCTCCAGCGGCTCCAGCTCTCCCGGCACCGGGCCGAACGCGGTCAGCACGCGCGTGCGCCGATGAGGAACACGCATGTGCGTCGTGGCGTCGCGCTCGCGGGGGTGCTGGGAGTCGTCGCGCTCGGCGTGCACCTCACCGGAGGACGCGGCGCTCGCGCGGACACCGGCGCCGGCGAGGGCGCCACGCCGCAGCCGGTGCTCGGCACCGCCGATCAGAGCACGGTGCTGATGGGCGCCGCGACGGCGGGTGCCCCAGGCGAAGCATGGGCCTACAAGGTGCTCCCGCTGGACGTGTCGCCGCCAGTGGATACCTCCGGGCGTGATGCGTTCGCACCTACCCCGGGCGCCGGCTCATCACAGGGCCAGCTCGTGTTCGAGCGCGCGAGCGACGAAGACTCCGATTGGACGATCGCTGAAACGCCTCTCGATGAAGCAGGACAGCCCTATCGCGGGATGCAGCCGAACCGGCTCTCCACGCGGATCACGCCGTATGGCGGCGGCCTGCTCGTCGGCGAGGACTCAACGCGATCGCAGGGCAAGCAGACCGTCGTGCTCGCACGCGACCCCAGCGGGCGCTTCCAGGTGCTGCCCGAACCTCCCGCTGGTGTGCTGCTCGCGGCGGGGGAAGGCGGCGGTCCGAATGCCGAGGTATTGGCCGAAGCGAGCGGCAGCGGAGCGGTGGCCGATGCCGCGATTGAGGGCCCCACCCACACCGAAGCGTTCTTCGGCGCGCTCGGCCGCACGCAAGACACTGCCGTGGCGCACTGGAACGGGACACAGTGGTCGCGCGAGCCGGTCGAGCTGCCGAAAGGCTACGAAGGCTCGTTCACGATCCTCGCACTCGACGGCACCTCGCGGCAGAGCATGTGGATGCTCGGTCAGGCCAGCGCGCAGAGCGGGCTGGGGATCATGCTGTTCAAGCGCACCGAAGCAGCAGGCGAAGCGAAGTGGCAGCCCGCGGAACTGGGCTCGGCGCTGTTCTCCGCGAGCGCCACGCCCGCGCAGGACGTCTCCGGTGTGGCGCCGCTGAGCGGTCAGGCTCAGCAATTGACCGCGAGCGACCAGGGCGTGTGGATCGACGGCAACCTGCAGGCGCCCGGCGGTGGCAGCGACGGGTATGACTTCACGCTCTACTACGACATCGCCGAAGCAAAGGTGACGGCCAGCTGGTGCGACGCGCACAGCAGCGGCGGCGGAGCTCTCTGCACCTACCCCTTCGAAGCGCGCTTCGGCCGGCTGGCGGGGTACCGCAGCTTTGCCTTCGACGGTCCCGGCTACGGCTCGCGAATCATCACCAACCCGCTGCAGCCCGGGGGCGAAGACTCGACCAACATGGGCGCCTACCTGCGCCTGGAAGGCACGAGCTTCCAGCGGATGCCCGGCGCGGGCGCGGACAATGCCCCCGGCGGCGCCTTCTACAGCCCCACCGATGGCTGGCTCGAAGGTCCTGTGCAGATCACCACCGCCGCGGCGCCCCAGCGCCTGGCGAGCTGGCCGGTGTCCGCACGCGCACCGTTCACCGCGGTGGTCCCGGCGCCGGGCAGCACCCCCGGAGACCCCAACGCGCAGGCGCTGGCCGTTGGCGTCGACGGCGTGGTCGCTCGCTATACCCCTGGGCAGGGCTGGCAGCGGGAATTCCTGCTGACGGGCAGCGGCGCGGTCAGCTCGCCGACGCTGCGCGCGGTTGCCTGGCCGGAACCGGACAGGGCCTACGCCGTCGGCGACCTCGGCGCGATGTGGCTGTGGCGCGCAGAAACGGGGCTGTGGGAGAAGGACCCGGCGGCGCCCCCGGCCGGCTTTCAGGGTGACCTCGACGGGGTCGCCTTCGACCCGAACAACCCCGCGATCGGCTACGCGGTGGGGCAGAGCGGCGCCCTGCTCAGATACGACAAGACCTGGACGCAGGAAGAAGAATTGCCGGCGGGCTTCAAGGAAGCAAACTTCACCTCCGTGGCGTTCGCCGGCTCGGAGGCGATGGTCGTCGCCGGCCGCGATCTGCTGATCAACAGCGGCACCGGCTGGCAGGTCGATCCCGAAGTCCACGCGCTGCTCGCGAGCCTGCCGAGTGCCCCACAGCTGAACGTGGTGGCGGGCCTGCCAAATGGCGGCGCGGTGATCGCCGGGCGCGACGTCGTGATCGAGCGCGACAGCGCCGGTTCGCCCTGGCACTTCTCCGAGGAGCCGATCGTTGACGAGACCGCGGTCGCCGCGAGCGCCTACCTGGAAGGCGCGACGGTCCGCGCCATGCTGTCGGTTGTACCCGAATTTCAGTACCCGCCACCGCTCGAGCTGCCGCCAGTGGATCCAAATACCCCCCCGCCCTTGATTCCGCCCAACCCGCTGCCGGGCGACGGCTACCTGCTGCGCGAAACCAGTGGTGGCTGGGAGGACGAGGAGCGCACCGCCTACGCCGGCGACAGCGAGGACAAGCCGGTCAAGACCGACCCGGTCCTGGCGCTCGATCTCGGCACGGGCGGCTCCGGATGGGCGGTCGGTGGCTGGAGCGGCGAGGCCGATGATGCCGGGCGCGGCACAGCCGCCACGGGCGGCGGGCAGACGATCCGCGAAAACGTGCAGACCGCGGGCATCTACAGCTACGCGCCGGCAGGGGATCCGCCGGGTCCGCCGGGCGCCGCCGCGGCGCCGGTCACGCTGAGCACCAGCGTGGCGATGTTTGCCGTGGCCGGCCACGCTGAGTGCGCGGAACCGTGCGCCGACCTCGCCGACGAGGGGATCGCGCCCGACCGCAACCTGAGCGCCGCGCTGAGCACGATCGACGGCCTCGCGGGCGAGCCGAACGGCCCCCGCGCGCTGCTCTATACAGGTGGACGGGAGACCCCAGGCGAGGGGCCGGAGTCCGCCGCCGAGGCCGATCGCTATGCGCAGCTGCTCGCCCAGGGCGGCGGCCTGGGCGTATTCGGAGCGGTTTCCGCGGGCGACTCCGAAGGCGGCTCCGCCGCCACGTTCGGTGCGGCCTTCGCCGCGTTCTCGGCACCGTTCGGCGAAGGCGGGCTCCCCGCAGGCATCAGCACCGCGAGCATCCCGGCCCCGAGCGGAGCATTGCGGCCCGGGGCGCGCACCCACTACGCGTTCGACAGCACGGGCCCGCAGGGGACGGTGCGGGTGGTCGTGATCGACAACTCACGCGGATCGCTGGCGGCGAGCGATCCCTACCAGAACCCGGCGGAACCGCAGGCGCCATGGCTCGCTGAGATGCTCGCCGACGCGCGGGCGCGCGGGATCCCCGCGATCGTGCTCGGCAGCCGCGAGCTCAACCCGAACCTGCCGCCGGCGTTGAACGTCGCGAGCGACGCGAGCGAAGAGGCACAGATCATGGTCCAGGGCGGGGCTTCGGCCTACCTTTACGAGCGTCCCGAAGAAAGCCGCATGAGCCAGATTCCCGCGGGCGCGGCGAGCACGATCCCCGAGTACGGTACCGGCGCGCTCGGGTATCGCTCGCCGATCTCCGGCTCGTTCACCCCGGGTCAGCCCGACGCGCTGTTCGGCACGACCGGATACCTGCTTGTGAGCGTGAACGTCGCTCAGCGCAACCCGGCGACGAACGTCGCGCCGACGAGCGCGCGGCTGATTCCGCTCGTGCAAAATCTGTCGCTCGACCCAGTCGACGGCACGTTGCTGCGTCGCAGCGCCCCGGCGCTGTTCCAGGGCCTCGGTCGCCGGCCGATCGCGGGCGATCGCTGGGGTCCGATCTCGGCTGCAAGTGGCAGTCCCGCCCCATCCGGCGCTGACCCCTACAGCCAGTTCCCGCCGACGCTGTGCCTGCAGTCGGACTGCGCGAGCGCGATCGAACCCGAATACGCCTTCACCTCCTCCGAACCGGAAGTCGCGAACTTCGTCGAGCAGGACCCGAACTCGACGAACCTGCGCAAGCCGCTGCAGAACGCGAACGGTCAGGTGATCCCCGACTCCAGATCGGGCATCCTATGCGCGTTCAACGCGGGCACGACGACCGTCACGGTCTCAGCGGGCGGGCTGTCCTACTCGACGCAGGTGACCGTCCTGGGAGGGAGTGTCGAGCAGCCCTGCGGCACAGTCCCGCTCAGCGCGAGCCATTTCGCGCGCGCATCCGCGGTACCGACTCCGCCCGCTCCGCCGCTCGCGCCGCAACCGGCGCCGCCCGTCAAGCCGGTGGTCAAGGCGCCGCTGCCACCTCCGGTGCTGCTGTTCACGCCGCTGTTTCAGCCTCCGGCCCAGGGGTCGGTCCCAGCGATCCCCCCTCCACCCGCCGCGGCCTTCGGACAGACGATCCCGCCGGGCGGGGCGACCGTGCGCGTGTTCGAAGAAAAGCGCGAGGAGGAGGAGGCGACCGAGCAATCACAGGCCTTCGCGGCGTATCGCGCCGAGGACTACCGCGGCCTGCCGATCGGCGCGCGCGCCTACGCGGGCAGGGTTGGGGGCGGCGGAGGCTCTCCGTCGTCATCCCTGTACCTGTTGCTCGCCGCGGTCCTCGCGGCCGGCGCCGGGGCTTCGATCGGCCGGGATCCCCGTCGCCGCAATCGCCAGACGGAGAGGCCGCTGGCGCTCGCGAGCGCACGCACCCAGGCGGCACGCGCCGAATATCCACACCGTCGCCCAAGGAGGCGAATATGAGAGACAGAATCTCCCGTCACACCGGCACGGTCGCGCTTGCGATCTCGATGCTTGCACTGATCGGCTCGGGCACCGGGCTGGCTGAAGCCGCTCGCCGCGCGGTGGCAAGCGCGATCGACGGGCACCGGATTAGCAGCAAGCCCTACCCGAACGGTCTGCTGACGCTCGGCAAGAACAAGAAGTTCTCGGCCGCGGCGATCCCAACGGTGAAGAACGCGCAGAAGATCAATGGCAAGAGCTTGGCGGCGATCGAACCGAGCTGTCCGCCGAGCACCGTCAACCTCGGGACGTGGTGCCTGGACACCTCGCCTTACCCATTGACGAACGCGCAGGCGGGGCAGAACAACTACTTCTTCGCCACCCAGGCGTGCGCTAAGCAGGGCGGCTATCTACCCACCGCCGCGCAGCTGATCGGCGCCGCCGGCCGCGTGAAGCTCGAGTCGACGATCCACGATAACCCCGACACGGCCACGATCGAGCAGGATCCGAGCGTCGGGTTGAAGGACCAGCGCGAGATGTCGGCGACGCTGGTGACGACGGCGGCGGGCTCGGATGCCGCCGGCTCGGAGGGCGTGAGTGTCGGCTCGACCGGCGACCCGCGCACGGGCGAACCGGACCCGACGTTCCAGCCGGCTGTGCCGGCGCCGTCGACGTTGCAGTACGTGACGGTCTACTCCAACGGCCAGAAGGGCGGCTTCGCCGGCTCCGAGCCGGTGTCGCAGCCGGAGAACTTCCGCTGCGCCTTCAACGAGATGCCCGGCGCGAACTCGGCCGAAAACGGGTGAGTGCGGTTGAGGCGTCGTGTTTACAGAATGGTTACGAGTTGAGCGGCGTCGGGGTGGACGATGAAGTAGCGATGGAGACGATCGACGCGACCCAACCGACGGTCGTGATGGAGCCTGTCAACGGGACGGAGCCGTGCGCCCACTGCGCCGCGCCGCTGGCGAGGGATCAGCGCTACTGCCTGGAGTGCGGGACGCCGCGGACGTATCTGAGCGGCATGCTGCTCGAGCGGCTGCAGGCACCCTCGGCGCAACCGGCACAGCCGGTGCAACCGCCGCCGGCACCCTGGCAACGCGGCAACGTGCTGACGCTGATCGCGGGCATCGGGGTGCTGCTGCTGGCGATGGGGGTCGGGGTCTTGATCGGGCGCTCGGGGAGCTCTGGCTCGCCGGCCGCCGCCGCGCCGGCACAGGTGATCAGCGTGGCCACTCCCACCACGGGAGCGGCCGGCGCGGCGACCACGCCGACTTCTGAAGCAACCCCCACAACCGCATCCAAAACGCCATCGGCGAAGCCCAAGGCCAAAGCGGCGCAACCCTCGGGCGTCGGCTCCGTGCCCAGCAAACCGGCCCCGCCGGCCGTCCTGAAGAACCTGCGCACCGGTGGCGGCGGGGGGAGCTATGAGCAGAAGTCGAAGAACCTGCCGAACGTCGTCGAAACCGGCTAGATGAGCACGCGCGACGAGCTCGAGCGCCGCCGCGAGGAGCTGGCGGGGCGCGTCGCTGAGCTGCACTGGGATCTCGGTGGCCTAGCCTATGAGATGGCGATCCGCGATCACTTTCGCAACGACGTGCTGCTGGAGCGCGCCGCTCAGCTGCAAGAGCTCGACACGGAGTTGGCGGAGGT
>Ga0075522_10004076_pt1 | contig 10511 bp, 9 predicted proteins | sample NGEPerA_FD_74796 | JGI IMG/M metagenome (GOLD analysis project Ga0075522, IMG submission 74796) | Arctic peat soil microbial communities from the Barrow Environmental Observatory site, Barrow, Alaska, USA - NGEE PermafrostL2-A | ecosystem: Environmental > Terrestrial > Soil > Wetlands > Peat ...
CCAAGATCTCCCATTTTTGTCGCTGACCCCAGATTCCCGAGACCAACACCAACCATAAGTTGCATCGGGGAAAGTTCAAATATTATTTGTTGTCGCTCCTCCCTTTCGCTTATCCCAATGGAAACATCTTCATTTCCGGCGCCTAAAAATCGACCGACTATTGGTTGAGTCTCCAGATTTTCAAACCCGCCCGACAACACACCGGAAGTTATAATTAGCATAAATAGGAAACTGACCACGAAAGTTTTGACGTTGAATCCGGAAAATCTGGCTAAAAATATCGCTAAACAAAGCATAGCCATTCGTGATCCTGTAAATATAATGGCAATAATACATAAAATTACCAGAATGTTTTTGCGCAGGCGTGCCCAATCTGTAGCTAAAATTGCCACCGCGGTCAACACCAATAGAAAGCCGGTACAAATTCTGGAATAGGAATATACTCCAATTGCGCCTAAATGGTCGGGTCTCAAGTCCATCGCCCCCCAAGGGCCCGCCGAATGATTATTTCTATAAATTGCAAGCATGGATTGGATAGATACAAGTCCGGAGCCTTGAAAAATGCAGATAATTGAATTTACTAAGCCGCCCATAATAATTCCCTTTGCCAGGGCACTAATTTCTTGATCTCCACAATTGTAAATTACCACCCAACAGATGATGAACCATTCGCCTAACTTAAAAATTGCCCATAAGGGGTAAACATAATTGTAGTGAAATATTAATGTTGATAGGGTTGTAATTAAGATCGTGTAGATTAAAAAGAAATATGCTGGCATAAGGCTTGACTGGGAGCGGAATTTTTTATTTGTAAAAAATATTGTCAATAAGGCATGCACGGCCAAAAATAGTCCGCAAATTTCCGCAGTGCTGGGCCAAAAAACAAATGGAGCGGCAAGTGCATGCAATGGAAATCCGGAACAAAGTCCAATTCCCAGAAGAAACCATATTTTTGAATTTACTTTTGACATTGTTTACTCACAAACACGAGTATCCTCCTGCATCTCGACCAAAAGAGAGCGCCTTAGTTGTCGAGTATATTGCATTTGCAAAAAATTTCTATTAGTACCTGTGTCCGGTATCCCTTCATTTAAATTGTGACATCAGTTGACTTTGCCTTATGAAAATACATTGGGACCACAGCCGATCTAAACAACCGCGACCGCCGATCGAATTGTGGCCTCTCGTTGCCTTCAGAAAGGCAAGAAATTCCAATGGGTAACCATAGGACAATTTGCCGCATCAGCGGAGCCCCAGAAGGCGCTTGACACTATGCCGCAAGATATAAAAGACCGAACGTATAAAAGAAGGCCGTCCCAAAAGACGGTCGCGGGCTAGAGCGTCCATGAGTGGCCCATCCAATTCCACTACGGGCGGAGCGATCAAAGGAATGGCGAGCATGCCGGTTACCTTGTCGTGATTCAAACCCTGATGTTCACAATGGGTGGCGTCGTTCCCCCATCCTAAATTACTTACTAAGTTCAAGCGCGGTATTGCAACCAAACCGGCTCGACGCCATATTGTCCAGTTCCATTGATGATCCCAGGTATCGACATGTCCCGCTTTAGTGTACCAAAGGATTTCGCGAAAAATAGTGCGCACCTTCCAGTTCCTAAAGATACGGTTCAAAACTTCGTCGCCCTCTTCCTTGAGGCTTGGCATAAAAAAGTCGTAATGTTGCCAAGCGCGACGCCAACTGGCCCAGCCCCAAACATAAACGTAATTTGTGTAGCACCAGTCGCCATTTCCCCTCCATAGATCCGGGTCAAAATTGGACCCACACACCGCCATCACCCTCTCATCGTTGCGGTGACGCTCAAGCATAGCTTCGCAGAAGTCAAAAAACGAAGGAACCGGAACGCAATCATCTTCCAGAATTATAGCCTCCTCCTCGCATTCAAAAACGGCAGTGATGCCGCTGGAAAGACGACGTCCACACCCCATATTGTCTTCGGAATATAACTTGACCACCTCGCAGGGCCAATCAACCGCCTCGGCCTCCGCGCGGGCGGCGGCACATGCCTCGGCTTCGGCCTCTCGCCCTAATCGGGGGCCATCGGCAACGAGGTATAGCCTCGGCGGGCGGGCTGAACGGATGGTTGCCATAACACGAGCGGTCAAGCCCGGTCGGCGGAAAAAGAAAAATGCCACCGCTGTCTTCATGCGATTAACCTCCAGATGCATAGTCCTTGCATTTGCAGCCAAAAAATCTCGCGCGTACGGCTATGAAAAGCAGGTGCCACTTGATTAGCCACTATTTGCGCACATAAAGTGGCCCACGCCGCACCAAGCGGTCCCCAATGGGGAATGAGGCATAAATTCAACAGAACATTGACCGAGGCTCCCCCTAATGTTGCAAACATGGAGAATCGAGTCAAATTTTCAGCCACGAGCCAGTACTCTTTGCCTAACCCGAGAGCCACGGGGATCCCTGTCCAAATATGGACAGCCAAGATCGGACCAGCCTCAATAAAATCGGAACCATATAGCCGACGCACCAACCAACCGGACAAAAAGGCCGTGGGTAGCGCCACACATAATCCTAGTCCTGCTAGGATCTGAAACAACCGATCTAATTTATGCCGGCGTTCCTCCAATCGTCCCAATCCCAGTGACAGAATTGCAGGAAAAGCTGAGTTGACGAGGGCGGTGGGGAGAAAATACCAGAGTTCACTCATTTTGACGGCCGCAGAGTAGATTCCCACGACGCGCTCTGTAGTGAGGAAATGAAGCATGAGTTGGTCGATCCGCATATATACCGCAATAGCAAAACCCGAAAGGATCAACGGCCAACTACTCTTTAATAGCCGACGCGCCGGCCCTTCTTGGAACCGCCATTTACGTAATATCCCTCCATGAGACCGATAGGACAAAATTTGAAAGATTGAAGCCAGCGTGGTTTCTGCAACTAACAAGAGCGCAAAAGCAATTAAAGGAGCCCCAAGCAGAATCATGGCAATGCGCCCCAATGATGATAATAGAAAAGCCAAACCACGGGCGAGCACAGTTCGCCGCGACTGCAATTGGGATTGATTATAGAAATCGATGACATCCAAAGCTTGGAAAAGTGGGCCGAGAGCGATCAACGATACAAGCACCAACGTATCGCCCCGCACGCCAACTGCGAATGCTACGGTTAAAATAAGAAGGAGGCACAAAACTGCACCGCCAAAACGGAGTCCAGCGGTGGTGCCAAGGATTACGTCCGTTTCCTGCGGATGCTCAAGTAGTTCGCGCACCACCATGCTTTCAAGCCCAAGCGTTGTCAGCGGAAAAAAAAGACCCGCGAAGGCAATCGCATAACTGAGTTGACCAAAACGTTCCGCACCAAGATAACGGATCACCCACACGATCACTATCAAACCTACACCGATACGCAACAAACGGTCGCCCACGAGCCAAGCGGTATTACTCATAACGGCCTGTAGACGCGGGCGCCCCTGCATCCGACGTCGTAGCACCAGTGGAAGCCATCGGACCCAGCCCTGATTCAGAGGCAAATTTTCAGGCATATTGAAAGGTGTCCTTTTTTTTACTCATTGCAGTGTTCCTTCATATTTTCGATGGAGGACATCACCATCCATAGCCCGTACCGTTCCTTTCCCAGATAATTCATGGTCAGGAGAGCCGTGACGAAAATCACAAGCAGATTGGCCAGCTTCGCGAAAACGGACGCGAACGCAGCCAACAACATCCGCCTATGGCGTTCCATGGACCTGCCTTCCGGCAGGCTGGTGTCAAATGGCTTCCATCGAAAATAGCGCTGAGAAAAGATGAATCTCATTTTTCCATCCCTATGTTCCGCTCGCCACGCGTGATCCAAGTGCGGGCGTATTTAGTTTAATGACCCGCACCACGCAGAACGGTCGCCAATGTCCTCAGCACTATCTGAACTTCAAGCACCGGGTTCCTGTATTTTATGTAGTAAAGGTCATATTCCAACTTATGCCTGGCGTCCTGGACCGTGTTGCCATAAGGGTGGTTGATTTGGGCCCAACCGCTCAGGCCCGGGGCTACGCTGTGGCGTTCGTCATAAAACTTGATCTTCTTTGAAAGCATGGACGCAATTTCGGGGCGCTCCGGCCTTGGGCCCACCAAGCTCATGTCGCCCTTCAGAACGTTCCACAATTGGGGCAACTCGTCCAATCGGGTCCTACGAAGAAATGCGCCGAAGGCCGTCACCCGCGGGTCGTGTGATGCGCTCCAAACCGCCCCGCTCAAGGCTTCGGCATCGGCCTGCATGGTCCTGAATTTGTACAATAAAAATGTCTTCCCTTTTCTCCCCACACGCTCCTGGCTGTAAAAGACGTTTCCGGGCGAGGTGACGCATATCCCCGCCATAATGAGTGGAAAGAGAAGGGGAACCGCGATGGCAAGGCCGACCAGGCACAAGAGGATATCCAGGCTGCGTTTTGCAAGCCAAAAAAAATGGTGATCCCTGGATTGGAGCGTTTCAAGGAACCAACGATCATTGAGGCGGCCGATATTGACGCGTTCAAAAAGAACCTCATGAAAAATTTCCTCTGAATAGACCATCGCGCCCATGCGGATGCAGTCCAGCAACTGCTGTATTTGGCCATCAGATAGCGGTTTCTCGTCGGCAACCACCACCATATCGATTCGAGCCTGTATTTTTCCTTCCGAAAGTTGCCTGACCGTTCCCAGTATGGGGTGGGATTCCCTAGCCTGCAGCGCAGCCCTAAGGCTCTTTTCAAGGTTGGCGGCGGATAGGTTGCGACATTGTAGATTTTTTACCCTTAATTCGTTTCCCATATCCCCAAGTTCCATCCCGGTGGGTGCCGACGTCCTGTCGCCGGATCCGGCGTAAATAATGAGCCGCCACGGACTCTGACGCCGGGCGTGCCTGACAAACTTTTTCCAGCCGATTAGAGGTTGCCCCAAAATGACCACAGAGTAGATTTCGGTGTCGAGAATTTTTAGGGCTTCATCGAGCGAGGCAACAAGGCTGCATCTGGCTCCGCAATGGTCGGCGGCTTCCTTTAAAGCAGCGCCCCAGTCCCCGCGTTTCGCCACCACGAGCACCTTGAATTCCTCACCCTGTTCCGGCCATAGCCCACAGGTCAGTTCCTGCACGCTTTTATTTTCATTTTCTTGAAGGTATCCCGCGAGTTGGAGGCGCCAGTGCCCTAAATGTGAGATTTCCCCAGCGAATTGGCGGGCCCGGCGTCCCACGCCCATGATAGCCAGGCGGGGGCCGCCCATGTTGTTTTGCAGCAATTTCATGAAGGTGTAGCGCCAGACGAATATAAGCGACGCGGCGATGAACGGAAGAAGGAATACCACCGCCCGAGGCAGAATCAGGGGCCTGAAAAAAAATGATTCAATCACGTAGGCGAAGGTGGCCCCAAGAACCGAGGCTAGACTCAAGGGTAGCCAGTACCAAAGCTTTCCAGTGATATTCAAATTATAGAAATCAACGACCACAAACGAAAGAAAACCCAGAATGGCCCAAGTGATCGAATTTTTTTGGTATTGTAGGTGCCAGAGCGCGGCGAGGTGCTCACGGTGCCCCAGCAATAAAGTGAGGAAAAAAGCGATGAAAAGGATCAGCACGTCCGTGCCCAAGAGCAACAGACGGCGCGGGGATATCGGCGATGCGATGCGCGCCATGGACATTAAGGTAGGACGCGCTTTCTCATGATTTATCCGCGAATTCATAGGCGTAGTAACGGCGTCCATATCCATACCCGTACCCGTAACGCTGCATATTGACGCCGTTCAACACCATTCCAAGTAGGTGGGCCTTCACGCCCCTGAGTTGTTGCAGAGCTGAATCGATTTCCCGAAGCCTGCTGCTCTCGAAGCGGGCAAGCAAGATGACCCCATCGAGGTGTGGCGCCAGGAGAACGCTATCGGTCACGGGCAGGACCGGGGCCGAGTCAAACACGATGTAATCGAATTTTTCCCTGAGGGATTTGATGACGGGCTCCAAATCTTCCGATCCCAGAAGTTCGGATGGGTTTGGAACCTTCACCCCGCACGGCAGGAGCCACAAGTTGTCGAGCGGCCCCTTGACGACCATGCCGTCGACGCTTCCCTGTCCGGAAATCAAGAGCGGCAGGCCCTGGTAATTGGTGGCCGGTATGTCAAAAATCTTATGGACGGAGGGTTTGCGTAAATCGGCGTCACAAAAGAGGATTTTCTTCCCCGTTTGGGCGAATGCGATGGCCAGGTTGGCGTTACAGAGTGTTTTGCCCTCCTGGCGGCTCGCGGACATCAGTGAAACGGTCTTTCTGTTCTTTTCAAATCCCGAGAATTTTAAATTTGTCCTGAGAATCTTGCTCGCTTCGGAGTAATAGTTGTGTTGAAAATAGGATTGATGGATAAGGTAGGAGGGATCATGAATTTTTTTCGGCCCATTTTTTATGCGAAGTATTGTCGCATCCTTGGTTTCACGCCAATCGGGTATGACCGCCAAAACAGGCAGTTTGGTCCGTCTGGCCAGTTCGTCCTCGCCCTTGACCTCGTCCCGAAAATATTCAACCAACGCCGCGATTCCGAAGGCGCCTAAAATTGAAAGGCCCAGGGTGACCGCCAGTATCGCCAATCGTTGAGGTGCCACAGGCTGGACCGGGGTCTGGGCCCCGTCCACTACGACAATGTCCGTATCGTCGGCGTTTTCGTCGATGCGGGCTTCTTGCAGCTTTTCCAGGAGGAGGGTGTACACCCCTTCTCCGACTTTTACGTCCCGGGCCAGCCGGTTGTAGTCCATGGTATCGGACGGCAGTTTCGACATTTCGTGGTCATATTGGGCCTGGGCCGCTGAGATCTGGGCGTCGAGATTCCGGATTCTGGGATGCTCGGGGCTAAACCGGTTTGCCAGCTCCCCCCGTTCGACTTTCAAATCCAAAATTTCACTTTTAAGTTTTATAAGCGGATCGATGGCCGCGCTCCCTTGGCTGTTATTGGCCGGCCCGGCGAGGCTTTTGTTCCTGGAGGAGAACTTTTGGAGCAGATCCTCGTCCATGTTTAGCTGGCTTTTCACCTGGATGACCTGGCTTTCGACGAATTGCCGCCGGCTGCGCGCGCCTTTTTTTGAGAAATCCAGGTTGGCGTCGATGAATGCCTGTGCGACGGCGTCGGCCAGGCTGGCGGCCAGTTTTCGTTCCGTGGAACGCACTTGTATAAGCAGGATCGTGCTGTCTTTGACGGTCGAGACGGTTATTCTTTTTTTCAGCTTTGCTGTCGCCGCCTCAAGATCGGTCTCTTCGGCGTACTCGGGGGACGCGGTCAGGCCGACGGCCACAGCGGCGCGTCTCGCCACATTTGCGCTCCGGGCGATCTCTTGGTAGGTTTCCATGCGGTCGCTGGTGGCCACCAACACACTTAATTTGTTGAGGGGATTGTCGGCCTTGCTGTCCGGCACTTCGACGGTAGCTTGAGCCTGCCAGATTTTTGGCGCCATTAGGCAATAGGTGAAAGCGGCGATCATCGCCGCGGCCACGATTGTGTTCATGAGTTTGTAGTGTTTGAAAACTAGGCGGAGGGATTCCCGGAGGTCGATTTCTTCGTCGAGGAACATTTCCGGGGCGGGCGCTCGCGGTTCCGTGTCGGTCATTGATTTTTCACCGTTTAATGCCTTGTGTTGTAAAGGGTCACGCCCACGACGGTCAGGCTGGATAAAATGCTGGCGAAAATGCTCCACTCAACCACGGTGGGCCAATGGCTTCGTGGCACCATCAGGATGTCTCCGGGATAGAGAATGGGCTCCGCTTGGTCAAAGTTTTTGTCATAGAGATATCGGTCCAAGGGGATGTCGGTTTTTGTGCCGTGGTGGATCAGCACGACATCGCTGAGATCGGCGTAGTCGTCAGGACCGCCCGCCTCAGCCAAGGCGGACAACAAAGTGGGTTTTCCTTCGATCAGATACTTGCCGGGTTTTTTTACCGTCCCAAACACCGAAATGGCGTAGTGGGTGCTTTTTTGTATCAGGACCGTGACCTGGGGATTTTTTTCCCAGTGGGCGAGCGCAGTAGCCAGGGATTTGGAGGCCCGGCTGGGCGTCTGGCCGGAGACCTTGACGCTACCGACAAGGGGGAAAAGGATCTTTCCCTGGGTGTCCACCAGATACAGGTTAGGTAAATCCTTGTCGCCATAGACAAGGACGTTCAACAGATCGCCCGGCTCGATGAGGAAAACCGGATAGTCGGCGTCGGAGTCCGCAGATGCGATGGCGCCTGCGGCTTCGGCCAGGGCTAATTCAGGGGAAAAGATGAGCGCGAGGCACAACACCCAGGCCCAACGCATGGCATTCCTTGGACAGCTTCTGTTCATTTGTTCTCCGTGGCCCATGGACGCACCGCGGTGCCCCCTAGCGCTGCCTTGTTTATGGCCGTAGAGGCGCGGCCACCAGTTCGACCGTTCGGGGGGACGTCATCTGGGGGAGGCGATTCTTGAAAAAGACCCTATGCTTGCCCGAGCTTTTTGGCCGTAGAACCCCACGAGCCCGGTCTTTGACCGAATTTTAAGCGGATTTTATGGCAATTCCCTGAACGCAACAGCCATTAGATTGATGATCTAATGGAGAACTCAAACCACCGAAAACCTCTAGGCATGAAAATATACTAGATTGTCGAGCTTTGTCAATAAATAGCTTTTGCATCTGTTCTACGGTGCGTCTGTCCTCCTTAAGGTGCCTTTAGGAGGAACACCATGCATCCCTACTATAAACAATTAGGCCAGCGCCTCAAAAATCTGCGCCATTCCAGGGGCTTGACCCAGCAGGAATTGGCCGAAAAAGCGGGTCTCACCACCGCTTTTCTTTCCTACCTTGAAAACGGTTCTCGCAAGGGCAGTTTGGACGCCTATTTGGCCCTTGGAGGCGCTTTAAGCCTGGATGCTGATGCGCTTTTCGCCTCAGACGTTAAAAGTCGGGCCGTCCCAAGCAACAGTTTCGAAGACCCCATGATTTCATTGGAGGGCCTAAGCCCCTACGATACCCGTTCCGTGCTGTCAGTGGTGCGATCCCTGCGGAGGAGGACGGTTAAAAAGAAGGGCGCTTCCGGGAATCGTGTGGCTGGAATCATGCGGCCGCCATCGCCTTGGTGGGATAAAGGTTCAGCCCACCGCAGTGAAAGTAGATTGCAGTTCGGAAGCGTAAGCGGTTCCGGAAGCCACACGCCCGTCGTTTGACCGCCTGTATCTTCGCATTCATGGATTCGGAGCCTGCGTTAGTAATGCGATGGGTGAAATAAGTGACGATGTTCGCCCAATGCTTCTTGAGAGTCGCCGCCACCTTCCGCATCGGTTCCAGACGGCTTCGCCTGGCCCAGGCATACCACACCTTAAAATTCCGTTCGACGGCTCCGGAGTAGCGCATGTCGAACAGGCCCATCGCCGTCTCTTTCAGAGCCCACGCCCGGCTTGTTCTGTTTACCTGATCCCGTAGCTGATTGAATTCACGAGTTTCAGCTTTGGTCCGCTTCGTCGGATTCTCCAGCCACAGGTACTTGGTTTTCTTCAGCACTGGGTTGCCCTGGTCCATCAGTTCCAAATACTCCTGACGCCTCACCTTGTCCACGGCACGGCCCAGGTGTTGGGCGACATGGAACTTGTCAAAGACGATTTTCTCAGCGGCTCCCGGCAGATTTTTCATGGTCGATTTGATGTAGGGGTCCCACATATCCATCGCCACGGCTTCTATCTGGGCTTTTTCCTCTTGGGATAGCTGGTCCCAAAAGCCGTCCAAGGCCTTTTCGCCCCTGTCGTCGGCTACGTGAAGAACGACCCCTTCCTCCAGGTCGCTCACCACCGTGACGTATTCGTGCCGCTTTTGATAGCTCGTCTCGTCCACGCCGGCGTAGCGGGGCGGTGTTAACGTCCGCCGTCCCATTCCTCGCCTCACCGCCCGTTCCTGGATGCCGTCCACCTCATCCCAGGTTAACCGCATCATCTTGGCCACGGCTTTCGTCGTCGCCAGCTTCAACCATTCGATTGCGACAACTTCAAACAGCGCTGTGAAACGGGACTTCTGTTCTGCCCATGGCACATCGAGCTGCTTGATTCCGTGGTTGGGGCAATTGAGCCTGGGAATCCGGGCGTGCACCAAGGTTTTGAATTGGCAAGTATCCAGGTGGCGCCACGCCCGTTCCTGATGGTCGTGAATCGGGGCCTCGGCCTTGCATTGGGGACACACCCAACGGGTGCCCTCCGGCAAGCCCACCCACACATGCACCTCACCTATCAATGGCGAGGTTATCTTCGTTTCGACCTTTTCCACTTCCCAGGGCTTCGGCAGCCCCAAAAGTGCGGTATATAGTGCTCGGTTGTCGTCCACGTTGGTACCTCAAGCCTTGGGATTTTACCAAGGCTATCATGCCGCCAACGCCATTTCCGCCAACTTTTCCGACCCTATCCCAGACACTGCAGCAGCCCAAACAGCACCCCGACCGCCCTTAAATTCATTTATCCAGAGGCGGGGTGCGGGCTTGACCTTACGCCCGACATGCTGAAAACCCATTGTTTTTACCCACACGAATGTCTGAAGACCC
>Ga0075522_10004077_pt1 | contig 10510 bp, 13 predicted proteins | sample NGEPerA_FD_74796 | JGI IMG/M metagenome (GOLD analysis project Ga0075522, IMG submission 74796) | Arctic peat soil microbial communities from the Barrow Environmental Observatory site, Barrow, Alaska, USA - NGEE PermafrostL2-A | ecosystem: Environmental > Terrestrial > Soil > Wetlands > Peat ...
AGCCGATAGCTGTGAGTCCAGAGCCGTGAGTTGTGAGCTTGTACCGGTTTTTTGCCCAGGCGCGCGGAGTGAGGCAGCCTTTCGGAGCCAGCTCAAGGCTCGTTGCCCCCCGGTGTCAGGATAGTTGTCGCACGGCCGCTGTTGTCTGAGCGGTTGAGCGATACCATCCGTGGGGGTCAAGGTGGACTGTCGTATGCCGCAGCGATACAGCACGGCGTTTAAGAGTCGGATGCTTCGTCGGTTGATTGGTCCCGATGCGGTGAGTGCGAATGCGTTAGCGCTGGAAGTGGGGGTCGGCCAGACGGTCCTCTCGCGATGGCTCAGGGAATCGCGTAGCGTCGAGCCCATGACATCCTCTAAGAAGAAACAGTGGACTGGGGCGGAGAAGCTCCGCGTCCTCCTCGAATCTCGTGGCCTGAGCGAGACGGACCTCGGCGCGTTGCTCCGGCGCGAAGGGGTGCATGAGACCGACCTGACGGCGTGGCAAGCGGCCGCGGAAGCGGCGCTGAGCCCGGGACGCCACGTGTCACCCTCGCCCGAGCAGCAACGCGACCAACGCCGCATTCACGAGCTCGAGCGCGAGTTGCGGCGCAAGGAGGCGGCGTTGGCGGAGACGGCGGCGCTCCTGGTGCTCAAAAAAAAAGTCCAGGAGATCTGGGGGGACGAGGACGATGCCACGGACCCGAGACCCGAGCGGTGATCAAGGCGCTGATCGAGGCCGCGGTGCTCGCCGGGGCGCGCAGCGGGCCGGCCTGTCGGCTTGTGGGGCTCAGCGTGCGCACGGTCGAGCGCTGGCGCACAAGGCCCGATGCCGATGAGCGCCACGGCCCGCATCATCGGCCGGCCAATCAGCTCACGCCCGGCGAGCGCGACACGATTCTTAAGGTCATGAACTCGGCCGCGTATCGCGAGCTGTCGCCTCATCAAATCGTGCCCCATCTCGCCGACGCGGGCCGCTACCTCGCCTCGGAGTCCACCCTCTACCGCATCCTCCGCGAGGACCGGCTGCTGCAGCATCGCGGCCGCGCGAAGGCCCCCGTGCGCCGCCCGCCGCGCGCGCACGTGGCGACCGGTCCGAACCAACTCTGGAGCTGGGACATCACGTATCTGCGGACCCCGGTGCGGGGCGTGTACGTGTATCTGTATCTGATGCTCGACGTGTGGAGTCGGAAGATCGTCGGCTGGGCCGTGAACGACGTGGAATCGGCGGAGTGTGCGGCGGCACTCTTCCTCCGGATCTGTCGCGCAGAGCGGCTCGATCCGATGGGCATCGTGCTGCACGCCGACAATGGCGGTCCGATGAAGGGCGCGACCATGGTGGCCACGCTGGAGCGCCTGGGCGTCCTCGCGTCGTTCAGTCGTCCCGGTGTGAGCAATGACAACGCGTATTCCGAAGCGCTCTTTCGCACGCTGAAATACCGCCCGGCATATCCGAGGCAGCCGTTCGCCGATCTCGTCGCGGCGCGCGCGTGGGTCGAGGCGTTCGTGAACTGGTACAACACGCAGCACTTGCACAGCGCGATTCGCTTTGTCACGCCGGCCGATCGGCACGCGGGCCGCGACATTGCGCTGCTGCTCCGTCGTCGCGCCGTCTACGCGCGGGCTCGCGCCCGCACACCAGAACGGTGGAGCGGCGAGACTCGCGACTGGACCCCGATCCCCGCTGTTCGTCTGAATCCAGAGCCCGATGTCGTCATCCCAACCAGGTGCGTCGCGTGACGCACCATACGACATCTATCTTGACACTCACCGGCAATAGGCTCACAGGCTTATAGCTTGGGCCCGCCTTCCGCCTCTCGATCCAGAACCGGTCTTGCGATGCTCGCGTAGGCAAGCTCAGTCTCAAGGCTATCGGCTCGCCACAGAAGTGGGGCGCTCGTAGACTATCCGTCCGCCCACGATCGTCATCATGATGCGCGCGTTCCGGATCTCCTCCGGCGGAATCGCGGTGAGGTCCTTATCGATGAGCACGAAGTCAGCGAGTTTGTCGCGCTCGAGCGTGCCCTTGATCTTCTCCTCGAAACTCGCGTACGCGGCGCCGCTCGTGTAGGCGCGCAGCGCATCCTCCACGCTGATCTTTTGCTCGGGGATCCATCCACCCGGATGTTTTCCGTCGAGCGTCTCGCGCGTGACGGCGCCGTAGATCCCCTCGATGGGCGTTGGTGGTGCCACCGACCAATCGCTGCCGAAGGCCAGATGCGCCCCCGACTCGAGAATCGACTTGAACGCGTACGTCGTCTTTGAGCGTTCATGCCCGATGATCGGCTCCGCCCAGCGGCCATCGTCCATCTCGTGGTATGGCTGCATGCTCGCGATCACGCCGAGCTTGGCGAAGCGCGGCATGTCCGACGGCGCGATGTGCTGCGCGTGCTCGATGCGGAAGCGGCGGTCCTTCGGGCCATCCTCTCGTTCCACGCGCTCGTAGTTGTCGAGCTGAATGCGAATCGCGCGATCGCCGATCGCGTGCACCATCACGTTGAGCCCCGCCTTGTCCGCGCCCGACGTGCGCGCGTACAGGCTTTCCGGCGACGTGACGAGCAGCCCGCTGTCCTTGGGCGCGTCGCTGAACGGCTGCAGCATCGCCGCGGTGTGGGAGCCCAGCGATCCGTCGACGAAGCCTTTGAGACCGCCAATGCGCACCCACTCGTCGCCGTGTCCGCGCGCGGCAACGGTGTCGCGGAGGCGCTCCCACGTCGCGAGCGGTACCACGGAGTAGATGCGCGTGATCATCCGCCCCGCCTTGTGCGCGCGCTCGAAGACGGCGTTGTCGTACCACGAACCGCCCATGTTCTGCGCGGAAGTCACTCCCCGCTCAGCCAGAAAGTGCATGGCGGCATCGAAGTCGCGATCGGCAACCGCGTCCGGCGGATCGGGCATCGAGTCGTCGACGAGCCCCTGCGCGTTGTCCTTCAAGAGCCCCGTGGGCTCGCCCTTCGCGTCGCGCTCGATGACGCCGCCGTCAACTTCCTTCGTCGCCTTGGTGACGTGCGCCGCCGCGAGCGCGAGGCCATTCGCGAGGCTCATGTGCCCGTCCAGGCGGCTCACCCACACCGGATTGTCGGGCGTCACCGAGTCGATCCACTGGCGCGTGGGCAGCTCGCCGCCCCAGAGCGTGTGGTCCCAATCGCCGTCCGTGATCCACGCGCCCTTCGGAATCGTCTTCGCGTACGCCTTGATCCGCGCGGTGAACTCGGCGGGCGTCGATGCGTCGCGTAGCTTCACCGACGAGAGTCCGCGACCGGCGCTTATGATGTGGACGTGGCTGTCGTTGAACCCCGGCACGAGCATCTGCCCGTGCGCGTTGATGAGCTGAGCGTCCTTCGGCACCATCTTCTGGATCTCGGCGCTCGAGCCCACTGCCGCAATGCGGTCACCGCGAACGGCGATCGCCTCGGCCCACGGTCGTTGCGGGTTGCCGGTCCAGATGCGTGCGTTGACGACTGCGAGCGTGACTGGAGAGCTCTTCGAGCCGCCGCACGCGGCGAGGGTGTACGCGATGGTCACGGCGGCGAGGGTGCGCGCGAGGCGGGCTGGAAATATCATCCGTCAGCGACGCTCGATCGCGTCGCGGATGTCCAGGAGAATCTCGAAGTAGAGCTGTTCCCGGCGGTACGCGAAGTCGAGCGTCGCCATCTGCGCGCTGTCACTCGTCGCCTTCGCGCGCTCGAATGTCTCGCGGTACATCTCGTCCAGGTTGTTGAGAATGCGTTCGCGGCTGCGCGACATGGAGATCTTCTCGAGAGCTCGGAGGGTGAGTCGTGGCGGATCATCGTTGGTGGTGGCGTGGAGCGCGGCTTCACCCTGTTCGAGGAAGTAGCGCTTCGCCGCTCCCATCAACGCACGACGTGGTGTGAGAGGATTCGACATTGACTCGTGACCAGGTCTTCGCGCGCGACGGACATCGCTGCGTCTACTGCGGAGAGATTTTCCCGCCGGAGGAGCTGACGGTGGATCACGTACAGCCTCGCGTTCGTGGGGGAGACCGATCCGGTGGGAACTTAGTGACGGCGTGCAGGGGCTGCAACACGCTCAAGGGTCATCGCCGCCTTGCGGAGTTCCTCGCCGCGGTGCCAAGCGCGCGCAAACACTTCTTCGCGCTCGCGACCGCGGTGTGGCCGCGTCATCTGCGCGCGGTAGAAGAGGAGCTCGCGCGGAAAAATCCCGCGCGAGCGTCGCGCAACGAGCCGCCGGGCTGACGTCGAGTGCTCAGCGCGCTCCGCGGTCGCGACCGGGACTCTGCGCGAGCGAACGAAAGCGATCCGCCATTCGACTCACGCGCTCGGCGTACTGCCGCGGCGTTTCGTCCGCGGCGCGCGGCGGAATTACTTGCCGGCTGCGCTCATCGCCCAACGAAGACATTGCGCGCCCCGCGAGCGCCTCCGCCGCGCGGCGAAACTCCTCCACCGCCGTCTGCATGAGCGTGAGCTCGGCCATCGATTCCGAGCCGGTGACGTCCACGCCCTGTTCCTGGAGCGACCGCACCGCCGCGAGCGCCTGGTACGAGGGGGCATCGGAGCGAATCCCTTCACGCTCCGGATCGTCGTGTCTGTCTGATGTCATCATCTGCCTACTGCACCTTCATTTGGGAAGCTTGTTGTCGCCGGGAGACGCGACGTACCGGTAGTCCTCTACGATCTGGCCGCCAATGAGATGATCGTGCAGGATGCGTTCGGCGCCGGGCACGTCCACGTGCGAATACCATACGGCCTCGGGATAGACTGCGACCATCGGGCCGTTGCCGCACTGTCCCATGCATCCCGAGTGATTGACGCGCACGATGCCGTGCAATCCGGCGGCCGCTGCTCCCTTCTTGAGAGTCGCGAAAACGAGATCGCCCCCTTGTCCGGGGCACGTACTGCCGGAGGTACACACGAAGACGTGCCGCTCGTACTGACCCATCGGACAAAGCTAGCCTCGGTGCGGGTGCATGGGGTAGGCGATTGCCCCGCCTCACCGGCCGTCTACCTTACTCGCATGGCCGAGCCATGGTTGAGAGGACCAATCCCCGGGATGCCGCCGGTGGTCATGCCCGCCGCACACGCGCTGATGCAGGCCTCAGAGGACATCGCCGCGGCCGCGGCCGGTTTGACCGCCGGGCAGCTGTGGATGAGGCCAGTGGGTGCCGCGTCAGTGGGCTTTCATCTTCGACACGTTGCTGGGAGCATCGATCGACTGCTCACCTACGCGCGCGGAGAGATGCTGAGTCAGGCGCAGCTCGCGATGATCGCGGGTGAGCAGGAGGCGGGCGAGAATTCCGCCAGCGCGGCCGCGCTCGCGAGCGACGCGGCGGCGGCGATCGTCCGTGCGATCGAGGTGATGCGAAGCGTTCCGCCCGAGAGCTACTTCGAGTCGCGCGGCGTGGGCCGGCGCAAGCTCCCAACCAACGTGCTCGGACTGCTGGTGCACATTGCCGAGCACACGCAGCGTCATGCGGGCGCGATCATAGCTACGTCGAAGGTCGTGCGGGGATAGCAGCGCTCAGATCACCGGCGCGACGCGACCATCGTCGTGCGGCACGCGCCGCGGGATGAGCGCCGCGGTGCTCGCGAGCACGCCGTGCAGCTCTCCCTGCATCACCGCCCATACGGGGAGGTAGCCCCACGCGCGCAAGCCGGTGAGGCTCAACAGGACAAGCGCGAGCCGCGCGGCGTCGCGAGGCGACTCGACGAACCAGATCGCGACGCCGGCGGCCGCGATCACGAACGATGGGCGCTCCGCCTGATGATTGAAGATCACGACGAACACGAGGAGCGACGCGAGATATGTGCGCCGAAAGTGTGGATCGGCCCAGCGCGAGCGATGCAGCAGCGGGAGCAGCAGCACGAAGACTCCGGCAAGCTGCACGGGCCAGTTGGGCCACGCCACGCCGAATGCGTCGTGCAGCACCCGCATCACCGATGCGCCGAGCGCCAGCGCGTCGACGGACTCGATGGCGTGCCACCATTCGTACTGAGAGAGCAGCATCGATGGCGTGGTCACCGCGAGCGGGAGCAGAACGAGAGTCGCAGCGCACAGCGCGAAGATGCTGGCGGCCCGTGCGCGCCGCGGGTGAAAGATCGCGAGGCTCAACGCTGCCAGCGGGAAGATCTTGATCGCGGCGCCGAGCGCGATCGTGAGGAATCCTCGCCACTGCTCTCCGCACTCGAGCGCAACGAACGCGAGCACGATGATCGCAGCAACGAGCGAGTTGCTCTGCGATGCCTGCATCGAGGCAAAGAGCTCGGGAAATACGAGGAGCAGCGCTAGCGTCGCGTCGCGCTGGGGGAAGAGCCGGTCCAGCGCGTAGATGAGCGCCGCGATATTGAGCGTGTCCCAGAGCAGGAGCGCCGGAGCGAACGGCAGCAGCGAGAAAGGAGCGAAGAGCAGCGCCGCGGTGGGGCTGTACTTGAAGAGATCGTGCTCCGCGTACTGCGCGTAGATGTTCTGCTTGTGGATGAGATGCCGGAAGGACGCGCGAAATACCGGGAAGGTCCAGTGCGGATGGTGCGGCAGCATGCTGCGCTGGATCATCACTGCGATGAGCAGCACGCCGATCATGGCGAAGAGCACAGTGCGAACACGATTTTCGTGTCGCTCCCAGGCGCTCGCGCTCGTGTCGCTCATGCGGTAGCGTCGGCTCACTCGGTGAGCGCGGCAAATGAATTCTTTTTTGTGTGCGCGCTGTCATCGTGCGGACAGCATCCTTGACAGCTTGCCGTAATCATTCTAGTAGTTCGCAGACACTCCAACGGCCGCCCACTGGCGGCCGTCGTCGTTTCCACTCGCTCTCCCGCGCGAAACCACGCCGCGCGTTCGTGCGTTCATCACGTGTGTACCAACAGCAAGGGGGAAGGCATGGCACCAACATCCACACCAGTCGACAAGAGCATCGCCGCAAAGGGGTACATTCACCCCGAGGTGCTCGTCTCGACCGAGTGGCTCGCGCAGAACCTCGACAACCCGAAGATCAGAATCATCGAGAGCGATGAGGACGTGCTTCTCTACGACCTCGGCCACATCAAGAACGCACAGAAGGTCGACTGGCATCTCGATCTCAACGACGACGTCATGCGCGACTACGTGAGTCCCGAGCAGTTCGAGAGGCTGCTGCGGTCGAAGGGGATCGACGAGTCGACCACCGTCGTGTTCTATGGCGACAAGAACAACTGGTGGGCGACCTACGCGTTCTGGGTGTTCAAGCTGTTCGGCTTCGAGAACGCGCGCGTGCTCGATGGCGGAAGGATCAAGTGGGAGCAGGAGGGTCGTCCGTTCGTTACTGAGGTTCCGTCGTTCCCAAAGACGAGCTACAAGGCGCCCAAGCGCGACGACGCGACGATTCGCGCGTTCCGCGAAGAGGCACTCGCGCAGTCGAAGGCGAAGAAGCCCCTCATCGACGTTCGCTCGCCGGACGAATTCTCCGGCAAGAAGACGCACATGCCCGAGTATCCCCAGGAGGGCGTGCTGCGCGGCGGCCACATTCCCGGCGCGAAGAACGTTCCGTGGGGTCGCGCTGCGAACACAGACGGCACCTTCAAGAGCGCGGATGAGCTGCGCGGCATCTACGAGAAGGAAATCGGCCTCAAAAAGGAAGACGACGTCATCGCCTACTGCCGCATCGGCGAACGTTCCTCCCACAGCTGGTTCGTGCTCTCGTACCTCCTCGGCTATCCGAAGGTGCGGAACTACGACGGCAGCTGGACGGAATGGGGGAACTCCGTGCGACTGCCAATCGAGAAATGACGGGACCGACTACGGGAATGAGGGCGCCCAACCGCATCATCTCGGTGTGGAAGGGCGAGCAGGAGTTCGATGCGGGGAAGCCCGGGGGGCTGGTGACCCGCGTCGACGGGCACGGAAAAAACGGGATGGGGCCGGTGGACACGCTTCTCAGCGCACTCGCGGCGTGCTCGGCGATCGACGTCGTCGAGATATTGAAGAAGAAGCGCACGCCGGCGGCGACGCTCGAGGTGGAGGTGATCGGCTCGCGCGCGAACGCGGTGCCGAGCCCGCTCACGCACGTGCTGCTGTATTTCCGGATATCGGGCGAGGGAATCGTTCGTGAGCAGGCGCTGCATGCCATTGAGCTCTCCGTGACCAAGTACTGCTCGGTGCGCGATTCACTCGACCCGAAGATTGCGGTGGAGTGGGAGCTGGAACTGAAGTAGTGGAGACACGTGATCGATGCAGCGATAGGTAGAACTCCTACAGTTCGGCTCGAGAAGGTGATCGAGCCGGAGATGGCAGAGATATGGGTCAAGGTCGAGGGAATGAATCCGGGCGGATCGATCAAGGACCGCACGGCCCTCGGCATGATCATGGACGCGGAGCAGCGCGGAGTGCTTCGGCCGGGCGGAACGATCGTCGAGCCGACGTCCGGCAACACCGGCATCGGGCTCGCGCAGGTCGCGGCCGCGCGCGGCTACGAGCTAATCCTTTGTCTTCCGTCTCAGATGAGCGAGGAACGCAAGCGCACGCTCATCGCGTACGGTGCGCGACTCGTGCTCACCGATCCCGAGCGGCGCATGCTCGCCGCGATCGAGGAGGCCGAGCGTATTCGGGAGAAGACTGGGGCGTGGATGCCAAACCAGTTCTCGAACCCAGCGAATCCACGCGTGCACTACGAGTTCACCGCGCCCGAGCTGTGGGAGCAAATGCAGGGGCGCATCGACGCGTTCGTGTACGGATCGGGAACGGGCGGCACTATCAGCGGGGTGGGACGCTACATCAAGGAGCGCACTCCGAACACGCTCGTGGTTTCCGTGGAGCCGGCGCGCTCGCCGGTGCTAAGCGGCGGCGAGCGCGGAGTGCACCAGTTTCAGGGGATGGGCCCGGGCTTCATTCCCGAAAACTTCGACCGCACCGTGGTCGATCGCATCGTCACGGCGTGGGAGGAGGATGCGTTCCCGCTTGCGCGCCGGCTCGCGCGCGAGGAGGGATTGTTCGTGGGGATGTCGAGCGGCGCGATCGTCTTCGTGGCGATGCAGATCGCGCGCGAGCTCGGGGCGGGCAAGCGCGTGGCGTGCATCGCGCCCGATTCCGGCGCGCGCTACCTCACCACGGCGCTGTTCGCGGCGGATTGATCTCGCGGGCTATCGTGGCTCGCGAAGATCCTGCATGAGTGCGAGCGTTTTGGGATCGGCCTTCGGGTAGCGCGGGCGCATGCGCGCGAGCGTCGAGACGATGGTGTCGAGCACCAGATAGTCGCGCGCGTGCTTCCGGTCTGCCGGAACGACGTACCACGGCGCCCACTTGGTGCTGCACTTCCGGAACACATCGCGGTACGCGCGCGTGTAGTCGTCCCAGAGGCCGCGCTCCTTGAGGTCGCCGGCCTCGAACTTCCAGTTCTTCGTGGGGTCCGTGAGTCGCCCCAGCAGCCGCACGCGCTGCTCCTCTCGCGAGACGTGCAGGAAGAACTTCACGATCGTCACGCCGTTCTGCGTGAGCATGTGCTCGAAGTCGTTGATCTGACCGAAGCGCTTCTTCCAGGTGTCTTTGGGCACGAGCTTGTGTACGCGCACCGCGAGCACGTCTTCATAGTGCGAGCGATTGAAGATGCCGATCATCCCGTGAGCTGGCACCGCGGCGTGCACGCGCCAGAGGAAATCGTGCGCGAGCTCCTCCGGCGTCGGCTGCTTGAACGAGTGTACGTCGCATCCCTGCGGGTTCACCAGGCTGAAGACGCGGCGGATCGTGCCGTCCTTTCCTCCCGCGTCGCGCGCCTGAAGCACCACGAGCAGCGACTGCTTCCGCTCGGCGTACAGCGCCTCCTGCAACGTCGCGAGGCGATGGCGCAGCTTGTCGACCTTCCGCTCGAGCGTGTCGTCGTCCGCATCGAGCCCCTTGGGCGGGCGCGCGTCGCGATCGCGCAGCGAAACCGTGTCGTGCGCGCGAATCGGTTCGAGGCTCACGCGAGCGCGCGAGTCAGGAATTCAGCCGCCGCGGCTCCCTCTCCGCATCGGTCGACGCGTTGCGCGCCGGCGACTCGACGTCGCGAGCGGGCTCGCGCAGGTCGGTGCGCGCGGGCGGCGTGTCCGCATCACCGCTGTCGCCGATGCTCTTCTTGAACTCCCGAATGCCCCTGCCGAACGACGAGCCGATTTCCGGAATCCGCTTCGCGCCGAAGAGCAGCAGCACGACGATAAGCAGCAGGATGATCTTTTCCGGTCCAATTCCACCAAACATGCGAGCCTCACCGATTAGGGTGTGATCGAGGCGGACGGAACGGCATCGTGCGATGCCGCTCGCCCCTTCCCGGAAGTTACGCTAATGCAATAACCGGGGCGGACGAGCTCAACGGGGCACCCGGCCTCGAGTTCCGGTGTATGAAAGCGACCCCTTTCCAGTAACTTTGCGAAATGCCCAATCCAGTGACTCCGTCGCGGCGCTGGCTCGCGATCGTCTGCGCCATCGCGCTGGCGGCGGTCGCGCTGCCCGCGCAGCAGACGCGCTCGCCGCACCTCGCGGCGGCGACGCCGCCTGTGCTCTCCCAGCGCGCCAAGCTCGAGAAGATCATCCATCAGAAGGTGCTCGC
>Ga0075522_10004078_pt1 | contig 10509 bp, 12 predicted proteins | sample NGEPerA_FD_74796 | JGI IMG/M metagenome (GOLD analysis project Ga0075522, IMG submission 74796) | Arctic peat soil microbial communities from the Barrow Environmental Observatory site, Barrow, Alaska, USA - NGEE PermafrostL2-A | ecosystem: Environmental > Terrestrial > Soil > Wetlands > Peat ...
CCGTGACGCTGAAAGCGCCGCAGCAGGATGGTGCGGTTATCGGAAATATCGTCGACGATCAGAAGCCGGGGAGCCGCGCCGGGATTGCTTTCGGCAGCCCCGGATTCACGATCTTCGGGCCGCAAAATGGTGACGCGTTCGGACTGGATGTTTGCGGAGGACATCGTTTTGTCTTTCAAACTGCCGTTGCGAGTTCAGGAACGGCCATGGAGAGGCCCTCTTCGTCAAAAATTATCTCTTCGTTCATCCAGGCCAGCACCCGGATCGTGAAGCACGAGCCGCGACCAAGCTCACTGGTGGCGGTGATTCCGCCGCCCATGAGCCCGCACAGCTTCTTGCTCAACGCCAGCCCGAGTCCGGTTCCGCCGTACTTCGTGGACGTCGTGCGATTGGCCTGGCCGAAATTCTGGAACAGGTTTGAAAGCTCCGATTGCGCGATGCCGATCCCGGTGTCCTGGACCTGAATCTCGATCCAGTCCCCGGCCGGGCTTTTCCGGCGATACACCGACAGCGTGACGGTGCCGCCCTCGGTAAATTTCGCGGCGTTGCTCAGAAGATTCAGCGCCACCTGCCGTAATTTGGTGGCGTCGGTCGAAACAACGCCGATGTCGTCGGCGCATTTGACGATCAGCTTGTTGCCGTTCTTGGACACCATCGGCTCGACATTGGCAACGATCCCGCGAATGCTCTCGGCAAGATCGAACTGTTCGGGTTTCAGCTCGATGAAATTCGACTCGATCTTCGAGAGGTCGAGCACGTCGGTCACCAGCGACAACAGATGCTGCCCCGCCGCGTTGATCCGCTTCAGATCGGCCTTCTTGCTCTCCTTGGTCTCTGCCTTGCCGTCGAACTCGACATTTTCAAGCAGAATTTCGCTGAATCCGATCACGGCGTTGAGCGGGGTGCGCAGCTCGTGGCTCATCTTGGCGAGGAAGATCGACTTGGCGCGGTTGGCGACGTCGGCCATGTTCTTGGCCTCCTGGAGGCGGAGCGCCGTTTCGCGATGGCTTTCGGTTTCGTGCTCGATCTCGGAACTCATCGACATCATGTTGGAGTAGTAGATCGCCATCCAGGACATGTAGATCGTCGCCGACAGGATCGAAATCCAGCCGACCGTTGCAAGGTCTCCCTTGGCGACCAGTTCCGGGAAACCCCAGAGATAGTGTGCGCTGCAAAACACCAGGATGTTGAAGGAGAACAGCGCGACGACGAGGGACGGGGTCTTGGAAAGATAGAAGAAGCCGAGCAGCAGGCTGACGATCAGCCACGGCAGGAACGGCGAACTCACGCCGCCATAGAAATAAGCACCGAACAGCGAGGTGAAGGCCAGCAGTTCGACGGTGACGATCGCCGTCTGCTGCAGTTTGCCGGTCCGCCGGTACACGAACGGCAGGGTCCAGAACAGCCAGGTGCAGACGATCACCGTCCAGCAAGCAAACCCCGGATTGGGATCGGACAAATACAGGAACACGCAGATGGACTGCGACAGCAGCGGGCCGGCGAGATGCGTAAATACGAAATTTCTTGCAAGGTTCAGCTCGGAGCGCTCCGACTTTGACGCGTCGGGAATGAACCAGTCGATGATCCGGAGCGAAACGTTCAAAATCCACATTTCTATGCAATCCTTGGCGATTCTTCGCTTGGGGCGACCCTATCGCAGGGCTTTTAATTATCCGTTTAAGCGGCTGTTCCAGCGATTAACACGACTTTAAAGGGAAACTGATAACCGATAATCGGTGCGGGAAATTGTTGCGCTTCACCGGTTCCACGCGCCCCGTTGCTGGATTTATTAAGACTCTCGCAGAAGGCGACACGGCTCCATGAAACACAAACTGATGCAGTTGATTGCCGCGCTCGACCGTCTGGTTAATTATTTCATTCCTCCCGAGATCATGGCCGACCGCGAGGCCCGCAACCGGGCCCACGTCTTCCTGATCAGCCACATCCTCGGACCGTTCATTGGCAGCGTCGTGCCGGGAACGATTTTCTTTCTTGACCCCAATCCCGGCTACGAAGTCGCGATCCTGGCGACTTCGATCATGTCGTTCTGGTTGTTTCCGTTCCTGCTAAAGGCCCGCGTGCCGTACAATCCGCTGGCGCTGGTCTCGGTGCAGAACCTGATCTTCTGCATTCTCTGGAGCTGCTACTTTTACGGCGGCGTCACCTCCCCGACCCTGGCCTGGGTGCTCACGATCCCGCTGCTCGCGTTCTTCTATCTCGGCTCGTCGGCGTCACTCCGCATCATCGTCATCGGCATGTTCGCGGTGAATTTGACGATTTTCGCGGGCTTTCTTTATGGTTACCATCCGATCAAGAGCGATCTTCCGGTCGAGGCGATGCAGGGCCTCGGCCTGATCTCCACCATCGCGGCGGCGGCTTATGTGGCGATGATGGCGCTCTATTACGCGAAAGTTCAGACCTCGCAGGGTGAACTCGAAAGCGAGATGCGTCAGCACATGGCGACGGCTTCGGCGCTCAGGCTGGCGACCATCGAAGCCGAGCGGGCCGCGGGCGCGAAAGCGGAGTTCCTGGCAAAAATGAGCCACGAGCTGCGCACGCCGCTGAATGCGGTGATCGGATACAGCCAGATTCTTCTCGAAGACGCCCAGGACGAGGGCGACGCCGAGGCGGTCTCGGATCTTGGCAAGATCCACGGCGCCGGCCAGCATCTGCTCAAGCTGGTCAACGAAATCCTCGACCTGTCGAAGATCGAGGCGGGAAGAATGGAACTCGACCTGCAGCAAACCGTTCTGGCCGACCTGCTCAACCAGCTCATCCTTGAAGCAGAGCCGGCGGCGGCGAAAAACGGAAACACCATCTGCTGCAGAATCGACCCGAATATCGGCAGCCCGTTATGCGATGCCGCCAAGATCCGCAACATGGTCGGCCAATTGATCGACAACGCCGTGAAATTCACCCAGGACGGCAAGGTCGAGCTCGTTGCAGAGCGGTTGCCGGGCGAACCGGTCGATGAGCTGGCGGTGCATGTGATCGATACCGGCATCGGAATCGCCCAGGAGCAGATCGCAAATCTGTTCGAGAAATTCACCGTCGTCGACGACTCCAGCACCAGCAAATATGGCGGCACCGGACTTGGATTGGCGCTCAGCCAGAAGCTCTGCCGTTTGATGGGCGGCGACGTCCTGGTGGAAAGCACCGTTGGCGAAGGAAGCCGTTTCACGGTTCGCATCCCGCTGATCTATCGCGAAAACGCCAGCGCCTTCGTCAAGGCGCACGAACAGGCGGACATTCATGCCGCTGCAACGCTGGCGCCGGATTTTGAGCCCGCCCTTCAGTCCATGACGGTTGCCAACCATGCCTAAAATCTTGCTGGTCGAAGACAATGAAATCAACCGGGAGATGCTCACGCGTCGCCTGGAGCGGCATGGCTTTTCCGTGTGCTGTGCGTGCGACGGCGCCGCCGGCGTGGCGATGGCGTCGAGCGAGATGCCGGATCTGATCCTGATGGACGTGGCGCTCGGCGAAATGGACGGCTGGGAAGCGACCCAGTTGATCAAGGCCAATCCGCCCACCGCCGCCATTCCGATCATCGCGTTGACGGCGCACGCCCTGGCCAGCGACCGCGAGAAGAGCGTGACGGTCGGCTGCTGCGACTTCGATACCAAGCCGGTGGACATGCAACGTCTGCTCGGCAAGATTCGCGCGTGGCTGCCGGCGGCTTCGAATGAAAGCGCCGTAGCCTGACGGCGCGTGTAACTTCGCCTTTGGCAGAATACTCGTTCGACAGGCACGGATCTTTAACTACTTAATCAAAGCAGCCGGTAACTACTCCATCAAACAGGCCGATCACAACGCCACCACGATCCCGAAACGCATCAAAAAATTTATTTTCTTCCCCCAATGTTCCACCTGACGGAAAAACTACTCAAAAAAACGTCGAACAGGGGATAACGATGTCGGACATTACCAACGCCTATATACCGCCCGCCGCCTTGACCGGCAGCATGAGGGACTTCCGCGTGCCTGGTGGTGCGGATCTTCTTGCGCGCACCGAAGGCTTCTTCAAATGGCAGAACCTGCGCCGCCAAAGCGGCCTGTGGCCATTCTCTCGCGCCACCGAGGACGGACCTGGCACGGTTTGCTCGGCGCAGGACGATAGCGGCAACAAGATGCGGGGCGTCAATTTTGCTTCGCAGGACTATCTGAGCCTGTCGTCGCATTCCGGAATCAAGTTGACCGCCAAGGAAACCATCGACCGTTGCGGCGTGCACAGCGCCGGCTCGCCGGCTTTGGTCGGCAACACATCCAACTCCGTCGCGCTCGAGCGCAAGATCGCCAGCTTCCTGAAAATGGAAGAAGTGGTGCTGTATCCGACCGGCTGGGCCGCCGGATTCGGAGTCATCAAGGGCCTGGTCCGCTCGGCCGACCATGTGGTGATGGACATGCTGTCGCATTCCTGCCTGCAGGAAGGCGCCAACGCTGCCACCAACAACATCCATCTGTTCCGCCACCTCGACACTGAATATTGCCGGGACATCCTCGCCAAGATCAGGGAGAAAGACAAGGAGAACGGCATCCTGGTCGTGACCGAGAGCCTGTTCTCGATGGACTCAGATACCCCGGATCTGGCGGCGCTGCAGGCGCTCTGCCACGAGTTCAACGCCACCCTGGTGGTCGACGTTGCGCACGATCTCGGCAACCTCGGCGACGACGGCCGCGGCCACATCGGCATCCAGAACATGCTCGGCAAGGTCGACATCGTGATGGGCAGCTTCTCCAAGACCTTCGCCTCCAATGGCGGCTTCGTCGCCTGCAAGAGCCGCGCGGTGAAGGAATATCTGCGCTTCTACAGTGCGCCCGCGACCTTCTCCAATGCGCTGTCGCCGGTACAGGCGGCAACCATCATGAAAGCGTTCGAGATCGCCGATTCGACCGAAGGACGCGTGCAGCGCCTGGCGTTGATGGCGAACATTCTCAGCCTGCGCCATCAGCTGCGTGAAGCGGGCCTCGACTATTACGGCGAACCGTCCGCGATCGTGTGCGTCAAGATGGGAAGCGAAGGCGTCGCCCGTCTGGTGAGCAAGCGTTTGCCGGACCTTGGACTGATCGCCAACCTGGTCGAATTCCCCGCGGTCCCCAAGGGTGCCGCGCGAATCCGGATGCAGGTGATGGCCAACCATTCCGAGCAGAACATCACCGACGCCGTCCGGATCCTCAAGATTGCGCGGCAGCAAGCCGAACTCGAATTCGAGGATATGAACCAGCCGGCCGAGTTGCCGCAGCGAGCGGTGGCCTGAAGACGGCCTGAACATCGGCCTGCCCTTGCCATCAGGCGTGGGCAGGCCTGAGTTTCAAATTCTGATGGAGTTCCAACCCCGGCAGGGGGGCGTCAAGCCAACGCTTCGGCGGTCTTTTGACGCTTTGGCCCAGGTGAATCCCGTGGAAGACATCCAGGACAGTCCAGAACACGAAGACAAGCGAGACAGCCCACGACATCGCGTCATGAAGCCCGGCGTGATCGGCTTTGACGGCTCAGGTGTCGGTTGCCTGGTTTGCAACGTGTCTCAGTCCGGCGCGGCGATCGAGATAAAAGGGAATGTTGGTATCCCCGAGGCTTTCCATCTGATGGTCGAGTCGGAGCGGATCAACAGGGACTGCCGCGTGGTCTGGCGAAAGTACCAGCGTCTCGGGGTCGCCTTCCTCTAGGCTGCAGACACCAGCCTCGCTCTGATGGTGCCGTCGAGCGCGCGAATGTCGTCAAGAATTTCGCGGGTGTCGTGCCGGGTCAGGTCGGCGTCCAGCACTACGTAGCCGATCTCGCTGTCGGTTTCCAGATATTGCGCGATGATGTTGATATCGCGCTGCAGGAAAACCTCGTTCAATCGCCGCAGCATGCCCGGCACGTTGCGGTGAACATAACTGAACCGCGCGCCGCGCGGCGGCGCATGCAACTGAACCTGCGGAAAATTGACCGCGCCCATGGTCGAACCGCTGCTGAGATAATCGAGCATCTTCCGGGCTACTTCCCTGCCGATACGATCCTGCGCCTCTTCGGTCGAACCCCCGATGTGTGGGGTCAGGATCACGTTCTTCAGGCCCTGCAGGGGACTTTGAAAGCGCTCCGAATTCGAGGACGGTTCGATCGGGAAAACATCGAGGGCAGCTCCCGCCAGATGCCCGTCGCGAAGCGCTGCTGCCAGCGCATCGATATCGACCACCGTGCCGCGGCTGTTGTTGATCAGGCACGCGGTGCGTTTCATCAGGCGAAGTTCGGCGGCGCCGATCATGCCTGAAGTCGCCAGCGTCTCTGGAACGTGCAGGCTGACGATGTCGCTCTGGGTCAGAAGATCCTGCAGGGTCTCGACCGGTTCGGTGTTGCCGTGGCGGAGCTTGTCGGTCTGGTCGAAGAAGATGACCTTCATGCCCATCGCTTCGGCCAGCATCGAGAGTTGCGAACCGATATTGCCGTAGCCGACAATTCCGAGGGTGCGGCCCCGCACCTCGTGACTGTCGGTCGCGGACTTGTCCCACCCGCCTTCGTGCGCCGCTGCGGAGAGCGGAAAGACGCGTCGAAGCAGCATGACGATCTCGCCGATCACCAGTTCGGCGACGCTGCGGGTGTTGGAGAACGGCGCGTTGAAAACCGGAATGCCGCGCTTGCGGGCCGCCTCCAGATCGACCTGGTTGGTGCCGACGCTGAAGCATCCCACGGCGGCGAGCCGGCCGGCATCGGAAAAGAAATCGTGGGTCAGCTGGGTGCGGGAACGAATGCCCAGCAGGTCGACGTCCCTCACGGCCTCACGCAGCGCGTTCCCCTCAAGGGCTTTCGGCTGGCGTTGGATGCTCAGATATTTCGAATTCTGGAATATCTCGACGGCACTGTCATTCACGCCCTCAAGAAGGAGGACCTTGGCTTCCTGCATGGACGGCGAAGTATCGCTTGGCATATCATCTCCATTGGACGCGTCGGCACCCGCGCCCGCTCCCCTGATTCGAGATTCAGTTTACGAGAGCTCGCGGCTTTATGCGACCAATGTCAGCGGCATCGCCGGTAACTTCAGGGCATGTTGGGGGAGCGCGGGAGAACCCGGAACGGCGAGGCGGAAACCATCGTCTGCGCGTCCTGCTCATTTCGCGCCCCGAATCGAGAGCGCTACACTCCATTCCGCTCCGCTATGCCGCGCGGAAGCGGTCAGGCAACGGATCAGTTCCCGACCACGGCCTCGCCATTCCACCTCGCTCTGACCTCATCCATTTTCCGGGCGAGTTCTTCCGGAGCGAGGATCTGCTTGCGAAACAGGATGTTGGCGAAGGCAACGATCCAGCGTTCGTAATAGCTCAGTTTGCCGACCATTTCAGCGCCGAGCGCCTCGACGCCGCAGCGCTTTTCTTCGGTGTTGATGATCTTGTGGAAGTCGAGAACATCGGCCAGCGCGTGGCAGCGCTTCTCCCAGGGCTCCAACTCGTGCTCCACGCGCTGGATCGGCTCCGCAGGCAAGCCCCCGATATCGTTCGGCAGCCGCTTGACCAGGTTTTCGGTCGAGGTCATTGCCGTATTCCTCCTGCCGCGACGGTTGCGGGGACCACGCCGATCATCGTGTCACGGGTGACGATGGCGGCCAGTTCATCCTCGGTGAAGTCCTCGGTGCCTTCGGGGCGCCGCGGCAGAACGAGATAGCGAACCATTGCCGTGGAATCGCTGACGCGCACCTCGACATCATCAGGGATGATGGTGCCGAATTCGGCAAGCACCGCACGTGGTTCGATCACCGCCCGCGCCCGATAGGGCTTTAGCTTGTACCAATCCGGCGGCAGCCCGAGCACAGGCCTCGGATAACAGGAGCAAAGCGTGCAGACGATCAAATTGTGAACTGTCTCGGTGTTTTCGAGCACGATGAGCTGGGTATCGTCATAGAAGCTAATGCCGAATTCCTCGCAAGCGGCCCGGCCATTCGCCAGCAACCGGGCGCGGAATTCAGGGTCCAGCCATGCCCGCGCCACCACCCTGGCGCCGAGCGCGGGGGTGCGTGAGTCCAGCACCTCGATCTGGCGCCGAATCTCGTCGGGTTCGATCAGCTTCTTTTCGATCAGCAGCTCACGAACCGCGGTTTCCATGATGTCGTAAAATTGCGGAGGCGCCAATTGGCCTATTTCCGCATGATCGTGGGGGTGATCGTGGCCATGACCGGCTTCATGGCCGTGGTCGTGTGGTTCCATGTCTCAAATCCTCTCCAGCCAGGTTTCGTAGATCTCGATGTACAGGCCATCCCGAGGCGAACCGACATAGTCCGGCCAGATCTCCTCGAGCGGGATGGCGACGCGATAATAGTGGAGTCGCTTTCCGGCGTTGCGACCGTAGCCTTCTTCCTCATTGTCGACCGCGGCCGGAGCGATCACCTGTACGACGACGCCTTGCTTGCCCCGCAGGTAGGTCGGAACACGGTAATGACCGATCGGAGTTCGGGTACCGATCCGGATCCGATCGCCGGCCTGAAAAATCGGCCGTTCTCCCCAGGCAAACACCACCGTCGCCGATTTCCGGGGTTGGCTGCTGCGTTCTTGTGTCATTCGACCTCCTGACATTCGAGGCCAGTGCCCCATCGAACCGTGCGCGTCGGCATCATCCTATTTCAGCTTCATCGAATCGTCGTGCATGGCGCCCGGCGGCATTTCCATCTTCATCGCGCCACCGGGCGCAGGTGGTGGCATGGCGGTATCGTTCTCGCCAACGGCCTGGTGCATCACCGTGATCTCCTGCTGCTGCGTCACGATGATCTCCTGCGCCAACCGGCGCAGCTGCTCGTTGTGGCCGTACTTCAATTCGGACTTCGCCATGTCGACCGCGCCCTGATGGTGCGGCACCATCATGCCGACGAAATCGCGGTCGATATCGCCGGTCGGCTTGGCGACCATGTTTGCCATCATCTTGCTCATCGATATCTCGTTTTCAGCGAGAAACTGCGACTCCGCGGCCTGCTGCGACGATTTCATCCGATCTCGTATTTCGCCGGATCGACCGGGCGCAAACGAGCCGAGAGCCGCGGCAAAAAACACGGTGATGGCAGCGCGATAGCTCCGAATGAAAAACAGACTGCACAATCGCGCCTCCTATCCTCGTTCGCTTGTCGTGTTTTCGACGTTCGGTTCAGATCGCGTTGACGAGCAGTTGCTGGGCCTTGGCAAGGCGGCCGGCGAGTTCACCCGGAACCTTGTAGGATGCCAAGGTCTGCTCGATCGGGTGAAAAGCAATCAGCGTATCGCCATTGGCATCTTCCCGGATCAACACGCGAAGCGGCAGGTCGAGCGCCGATGCCGGATCCGCCTGCATGACCGGCGTACCGCCGCGAGCCTGCCCGTAGATCAAAACGACCGTGGGCGGCATCGACATCCCGACGGCCTTGGCTCCGGCGGCATGGTCGATGGTCGCAAAGATACTCATTCCGGCCCTTTCGATCGCGACAACCAGATCGTCGACCGTCGGCTGAAAATGCTTGCTGCTTTTGTGTTCGACATAGGCGGTGGCGCCCGCGGTGATGGGCATGTCGTTACTCCCGATCTGAGTGCGTCGTATCCGAAGGTGGGTTTCAGAGCATCAGGAATTCAGGAATGTCCAGCGCCTGGCAAGGCGTCTCATTCCGCTTCCTCCTGATGGGCGCTCGCCAAGCGCATTGTTGAGGCGATGTTGAGATGACATTTCCTGCCGGATCTTTCAAATCTTCCACCGCATCTGCTATGGCGCGGCATCGACCTTGTCGTGCGAATGTGATAGCGCCCTTCGAGATTGAAGTACACTCGACTGCCCGGCGCCAAAGTCTTCGGCCGCAACTATTCGTTACCGAGCACAATGTCGAAACCGGCAATACGACTTAAAAACCGGCAATCCAGGACTATCCATCATGTTGATAAGCAGACGTGCCTTTGCAGCCGCCCTCGCGGCCGGCGCCGCGGCTTCCGAAATCTCGACGCACGGCTCGGCGGCAGCACCTGCAGCCCGCAACGTCGTGCCGGTGCACGGGTTGTTCGCGGACGGCTCAAGTCGGCTGGAAGTCATCCCTCGATTGCAGCAGGCGGGGCTCAACGTCACCTCGGTGCAAAACCCGTTGACAACATTGCCTGAAGCGGTCGTCGCGGCCGAGCGGATGCTGGCGCGGCAGGATGGCACCCAAGCGGCATGGCGGTCGAAGCCGAATTATTATGCGGTTTCGAGCGAAGACCGCACCATCGATCTGGACCTCGATCGCTTCAGGGCCATGCGGATGGGCGCCAAAACCATCGAACTGAAGTCGAGCCATGTTTCGCTGATCTCACACCCGGCTGAACTCGCTGACCTGATCCTGGAAGCCGCAGGAAGCGGGCGACAGACATGACGGACCGCGAGATGATGCGAGCGTCCGTACTCGATGCGGCCGGATCGGCTTTCAGGGTGACGGCGGTTGAGCGGCCAAAACCCGCGCCCGGAACGGTGCTGGTTCGGATCGCGGCCAGCGGCGTCAATCCGCTGGATCTCAAGATTCGCGCCGGGCAAGCCGCGCACGCCCGGCATCCCCT
>Ga0075522_10004080_pt1 | contig 10509 bp, 13 predicted proteins | sample NGEPerA_FD_74796 | JGI IMG/M metagenome (GOLD analysis project Ga0075522, IMG submission 74796) | Arctic peat soil microbial communities from the Barrow Environmental Observatory site, Barrow, Alaska, USA - NGEE PermafrostL2-A | ecosystem: Environmental > Terrestrial > Soil > Wetlands > Peat ...
ATGGATGTTTGGTGCCATGTTTACCGGCGCTAACATATTTATTAGTTGGTTATTGTCGGTTACAGGCTCTTGGCATCATCCGTGAGTAATAAAACCGCCGCACCTGAATTTGGAGTTAGCAAATGGCAATTTTTACATCATATCCGGTTAATTTGATTACGAAATCGGTTATTGTTGATACTTCAACCGATGGAAAAGTCGAAGTTAAAAGCGAAACTGACAATGAAAAAGTTCAATCATCTTTGGAGGCCAAGGACGCAATCCGAAACGTTACACGTAGTTAGAATGAAAAAAAACACACTTATTATTAACAACAATAAAGGAATAATTACCAATGAGCGATGATGTAAATACTACAGCGGCAACCGCCGCGACTACGGAAACAACGGTCAGTAAAACTGTTACGTCGATTAGCTACATTTCCGAATTCTTTTCGGCAATGTCGCATGGTGCGGCCATTGTTTATCACAAAATTCTTGCGATTGACGATGACGTTTTGAATTGGACGCATGATAACGTTGCCATTCAACCGATGATTGATGAAGCGGTTTCATTTGGAACGTTGTTCCTGACTGCCCACGGCATTCCGGTTGCCGCCGTTGAAGTTGCCGCCGCCGCCGTTATGTCGGCGCTTAAAAGCATGGCCGCGAACGATGCCACGGTTGCAAGTTACGTTCCGGTCCCGGTTAAATCGCTTTAACAACAAGGAAAACAAACATGCGAAGTTATTTAACTTATGCGTTGCTTGCGCTATCATTGAGCGGATGCAACGCTATAACCGCTTTGGTTAATCCCGTTGCTCCCGCCGATGTTGCGGCATTGGAGGAAGCGACTACAATTGCCGAAACTTTGGCGCTGAATTACACGCGGTTGCCGCCGTGTCCTTCGACCGCGTTATGTTCGGATTTGATGACAAAACAAAACATCAAACTTTATGGGCAAAAGGCGCATGATGCTGTAAAAGCTTTGCAAGCGTCATCGGCTTCCGGCGCTCCCGCTGCTTATGCCACCGCACAAGCTGCGCTTACGGCATTTCAGGCATCCATTCCGCCCGTTACCAAAACCAATTGAGGATAAATATTCATGGACCCGTTAACCGTAATTTCATTGATTGAGGCACTTATTCAATTTGCCGGACAAATTCCCGAACTTGTCACAGCGGGTGAAACTGCAATTGGATTATTGAAGACTGGCACCGCGCCAACCGCCGATCAACAAACCCAAATTGATGCGGGACTTGAAGCTGCGAATAATGCGTTGCAAGCATCGTGATTTTACTTCCGCCTGTTAATCCCGCTGGAATTTACGGTTATGCAGCGGGATTGACAACGTTTTGTTTAGGCGAAAACAATACATTTGGCACTTGTGCTTTTGCCGGTATTGGCAATGGACATGCGGTTGTCACTAACGTTTGTTCTCCGCCTGTTCAGATCATGTCTGACGGTGAAATTGAACGAATGGACAACGCAGTTACCGGCTTCATACCGACCGATCGTTTGTCGGATCACGGTGCGGCGTTAATTACGGTTTTGAATTATTGGCGAGATCACGGTTGGGCAGGTGATCCCACCATGGTCCCGCTTGATCGTCAGGAAATTACAGTAAACCAAATTTCAGCGGCGGTTGATGCGATGGGATGGGCTTATTGTGGATTTCAGTTACCTAAAATTGACGGGGAATTTGATTTATCTGACAAATCTGTGCGCGATGGTGTGCCGGGTAAAGATGCCCATTGTATGACGGTTATTGGCGCTTCTCCTGGTTTTTTTGAAGTCGCTACCTGGGGGGAACGACGAACGGTTACAGATACATGGATGAGAACCTATTTCCGTTGTGGTTATGCAATTTTGCATCCGCTTTGGCGGAGACCCGTTGTGGGCAATTGAGGTTTTGAAAAATGCGTAAATTTAAGTTAGCTCTTGCGTTATTTATCGCATCGTCAACGTATGGGTTGGCTGAACAACAATTTAATCCGGCATTTCAAAACACACCGGCAACACAGATTATTGCGGGGACTGGTATTTCAATTTATCCCCGTTCCCCGTGCATTGGTAAATGTATTATTAATGCAATTGCCGGTAACGGAAGCGTATTGGATGTTGCGGTTGCCACAGCAAACGGTTTCGCCGGCACGGTTGCAAATCCGACTACGCATCCGGTTATAACAGTTTTATTTACCGCCATTGCGCCAAATACTTTTCTCGGTAATCCTAACGCTTCCTCTGGCATTCCCGTTCCGGTTGCGATTGGGGATTGTCACGGTTCTGGCGATGCACTCACATACGTTGCCGGAACTGGTTTCAGTTGTCATAATTTATCTGCTGGTACTGGAACTGTAACGGTCGTTACAGTTGCAACTGCAAATGGCTTCGCTGGAAGCGTTGCAAATCCAACGTCAACACCGGCGTTGACTATAACCGCGCCAGGATGCACAGGGGTTTGCAAAGGCAATGGAACTGCACTCGGAAACGCGAGTGCGGGAACGGATTATCTTGCGCCATCTGGCAACGGTTCGGCCTTAAGCGGGATTACAGCGGGACAGGTCGGTGGATTGGCAGCGTCGGCAACTACCGACACGACAAACGCAAATAACATTTCAAGCGGCACGCTGAATGCATCGCGATTGCCCACAATTCACCGTGAAGCTTGCGAGGTTTGGGACAACACTTTTACCGTTGTCGCGAATACGTTTCAATTCCCAATTCGTTACGCAACTTATACGATAACGAATGCGAGCTATTTAACCAACGGAAGCGGGACGCCATCGTTTAGTGTCGCGGTTAAGATAAATGGAACGAACGTAACGGGATTATCAGCGTTGAGTGTCAGTAGTTCGTCAATTACGAATACCGGCGCGACCGCTGCCAATACCGGCGTTCAAAATGATCTTGTTACGTTTACGGTATCCTCCCCAAGTGGCACGCCACAACAAGCTTTTGTCTGTATTGACCTTCAAACATCGGTGAATTAAAATGGGGAAATTTAAGTTAGCGTTTGCGTTCCTCGCGGCATTTTCCGTTCCCGCGTTGGCGCAGCAATACAGTGCAAACAATTATCGCGCTCTTGACCTATTCGCGGTTACGGTCAGTAGCACGCCGGTTGCAGCGGTTACAGGTCCGGCTTACGGTTGTCAGTTTACATCGTCGGTTGATTTGATCGTTGATACGACTGGTAAGCTTGGCGTGTTGTCGCCCGCTGGTACAAGTGCTACCACAACTTCGCAATTGCTTCCCGCTGGCGTTGCGTGGCAATGCGGCGCATTGGCAAGTGGCGCGGTTGTGTCGGTTAATTGTTCCGGCGGCGGAACGTGCAATTGGCAGGGTAACAGGTGGTAATTATGAAACGCATTTTACTCGCAACGGCTTTCGTCGCGTTAGCAAATTTAAGCTACGCGGCGGGACCAAGCGGCACAGCGCCAACAAAGTTAATTGCAGGAAGTAATGTTACACTTTCGCCGCAATCACCTTGTTCACGAAATTGCACTATTAACGCTTCAACCGGAAGCGGAACGGTTACCGGTCAAGTTTGTGAGACGTGGGATAGCACGTTAACCGTTGTCGCTAACGTATTTGAATTCCCAATACCATGGGCGAGCTACACCGTTACGGGAATGAAATCGGCAACAAATGGAACTGGCACACCGTCATTTACAGTTGCCGCTAAAATTGCCGGGACGAATATAACCGGATTATCGGCGGTTGCGGTCAGCGGTTCAACAAATACCGTTACAGCGGCAAGCGGCGCGAATACGGGAAGCGCAAACGATCAATTAACGTTGGTTGTGAGTGTGCCAAGCGGAATACCACAACAAGCTTATGTTTGTTTGGTTATAACTCATACGGTGAATTGATATGTTGATAATTAATCGGCGTAGATTAATTACGGGTGCGTCTGCGTTGGCGGCGTTTTCGACAATCAAATTGAAAGGTGCAAAAGCTGCAACGGGCCATAGATATTGGAGGATTAACGTTCAATCCAACGTTGCCGGTAGTTTTCTGCAAATTCAAGAGGCAACTATGGCGTTGTCAATTAGCGGAAGCAATGTATTCGGTTCAGGAACAGCAACGGCTGATAGCAGTTTTGACGGAACGGTTTTACCGCCAAATGTAGTCGATGGAAATCCTTCTACAGTATGGGCGACGGCATCGGCGGGAAATGGTTGGTGGCAATACGATTTTGGTTCGGGTAATAATTTTGACATTGTGGAGACAATTATAACTCCCCCAACTACGCTTTTAACACGCTCTCCTTCTCAATGGACACTAATCGGCTCTGATGACGGAACAACATTTTTTGGTAAACAAGCGTTTGTTGCCGGAAGTTGGGTTCTATCAACACCGCAAACATTTGATGCGACTTATCGCGCGCAATCATGGGACCCGTTGATTGTCGCGCCTGGAACTACGCTGTCGGGTTCAAATTTAATTGCCACTTTTACAACCGGATCGTTTAACACGCAAACCGGGACGGCATTTTTTTCGTCCGGAAAATGGTATTTTGAAGTCAGCGTTACCGCCGTGGGGAATGCTTGTTTTATTGGCGTATCTCAGGGGAACCCGCCCGGCAATACATGGGTGGCGAATAATAGCAACGGAACCGGTTGGGAGAATACCGGAGACACATGGAACAATAGCGGATTGAACCATGGCGGCGGGGGTGGTTTAACTTATACGACGGGTGACGTTATTGGGATTGCCGGTAACGGAACGAACGTGTTTGCTCGCAAAAATGGAGGCGGGTGGAATGGCCTAAGCGGTCCCGCTGATCCCGTTGCAAATACAGGAGGTTTTGATATGTCATCTTATTTCGCTGCGAGTGGGGGAGTTTTACCCGCCATTTCCGGCAACGGTGCTACCAAATTAACCGCGAATTTTACAGGACCATTTGTTAACCCTAGTCCATTTGCAATTGCCGCCGGTCCGCGAAGTTTAATCATGCAATAAAATGCGAACTCAACTCACCTTTTACGATCCTTTTCATCGCGATACCTCTTGGATAACGCAAGAGGTTGTCGAAGATTACGCTGGCGCGTTGCTACACGGTAACGATACGGCGGAATTGTGCATACAAAAATGGTCGCGTAACGATCCCCAAAAAATGCTATTGCTTCGCGAGCAACTTGTGGGCAATCGACGCGCGGTTGAGCAACTGCAAACTGAATTAATTGACGAATACGGGGAAGAATATTTTATTGGTAAACCGATGACGAAGGCGCAACGTGTGCGTGAATTGGAACGGCGGTTATTGATCGAACCGGACAATAAAAAAGCCGCCGAGTTATCAAAGGAAATTCGCGAGTTAAACGGGGAGACAGTTAAACCGGCTGAAAAGGGAATATCTGTAACGGTCAACACGACACCAACAAAGGTTGTGTTTGACCGCGCCAATCCGCGCGAAAGCGAACGTATCGTTATGAGTGTATTGGGCGCACTCAATTGATAGTTCCATTTGATTTTGATTTTAAGTTGCCGGACTATGGCTCGGTTTGGGAATGGCGCGTTAAATTAATAACGCTCATTCGCGAGAGTGAAACGCAAGATGCGTTCAATGATTATTATCGCGCAAACCCTGGCGCGTTTATTAGTCATTGGGGTTGCACATGGGATCCCCGGAATGCTGACATAGGATTGCCCACAACGATCCCGTTTATTTTGTTTGAAAAACAGGAGGAATGGATTGAATATATCATGCGTAAATGGCGCGCGCGTGAAAACGGGTTGACTGAGAAAAGTCGCGATGGCGGGCTGAGTTGGTTGGCAATCGCATTGAGTTGCACACTTTGTCTTTTCAACGATGGTGTATCAATTGGGTTTGGTTCGCGTAAGGAAGAATACGTTGACAAGTTGGGCGATCCTAAATCGTTATTTTGGAAAGCTAGATTTTTTATGAAGAAACTGCCGGTTGATTTTCGCGGCGGTTGGGATGTTGACAATGCGCCACACATGCGAATTCTTTTCCCGAAAACGGATAGCTCAATTACAGGGGAAAGCGGCGACGGAATTGGACGCGGTGACAGGAAATCAATTTATTTCGTTGACGAAGCTGCGCACATTGAACGTCCGCAATTGGTTGACGCATCGTTGAGTGCAACAACCAATTGCCGTCAGGACATATCGAGTGTTGCCGGAATGGATAACCCTTTCGCGCAAAAACGGTTCGGCGGGAAAATTGAAGTTTTTACATTCCATTGGCGCGATGATCCGCGCAAAGATGAAGCATGGTATCAGAAACAAAAAGATGATTTAGACTCGGTAACGGTTGCACAGGAAATTGATATAAATTACAATGCCTCCGTTGAGGGGATTGTAATACCGCACGAATGGGCACAATCTGCGGTTGATGCCGACGTTAAATTGGGATTTGAAGCAACCGGGGGCGTCGATGCCGCATTAGATGTTGCCGATGAAGGAACTGATTTGAATGCGTTTGGTTCTAAACGCGGCATTAAATTAACTGTGTTGGAGGAATGGAGCGGCAAAGGAAGCGACACGCTTTATACATGCGAACGCGCTTTTGCCATGTGTGATGATAACGATTGCACATCATTTTTATATGATGCCGATGGCATCGGTAGTTCAATTCGCGGCGATAGTCGTATGATTAACGAACGTCGGAAAACAAATCAGCAACGGTTAATTGTTGTCAATCCGTTTCGCGGTTCGGGCGAAATTTTACAGCCTGAACATCAAATGGTTAAAGGTAGAAAAAACAAGGATTTTTTCGCCAATCGAAAAGCGCAATCATGGTGGTCCCTTCGTATTCGATTTCAGAATACATTCCGGGCGATTAATGCGTTGGCGAATGGGGAAAAGGTTGAATTTAATCAAGATGATTTGATCGTCATTTCTTCAAAATTACCGATGTTTGCTAAGCTTATGATTGAGTTGTCACAACCAACCTATGAATTAAATATTGCCGGTAAGGTGTTGATTAATAAAAAACCTGATGGCACACGCTCGCCTAATTTGGCTGACGTTTTGATGATGCTCTATTCGCCGCGACGCCACGGATTATTTTCATAAAGGCGGGATCTGATGTTTGGGAATTTATTCAAAAAGAAACCTGCGCCGCTGATACAGGCAACCGCTCGCGCAAGCAGTCTTTTTTCGACGCATGCCGAGGATTTTGGCGGGCGTGGCAGCAATGCGATATTGCGCCGTAGGGCAGCACTGGCGGAACGCATAAACCTTGCCACGCGCGGTCCCGTGCCTGTAGCGAGGGAGGGGCGGCAAATCGGCACTTTTGATGCTGACGATATAGGCGATAGCGTTAAACCTCAATATGGTTTGGGATTTGCCGGTATCAACGATACTCAATTAATGTGGTATTCGTCACAGGGTTTTATCGGTTATCAAATGTGTGCCATATTGGCGCAACATTGGATGATTGACAAAGCTTGCACGATGCCAGCAAAGGACGCGGTTCGCAAAGGTTATCAAATCACATTGAACAATGGGGAAAAACTTGATCCCAAAGTTCTCGATTTGATACGCGAATTTGATGAAGACAAATTTGATATAAACTTCAATATGCAATCATTCATTCGCTTTGGTCGCATCTTTGGTATTAGGGTTTGCAAATTCGTTGTCGAAAGTGACGATCCGGATTACTATTTAAAACCGTTCAATATTGATGGCGTTCAACCGTATGCCTACAGGGGGATTGCACAAATTGATCCTTATTGGATTGTTCCTGAGTTATCAACGCAAGAGACGTTAACGCCCGGTTCAATTCATTTTTATGAACCTACGTTTTGGCGCGTCAATGGCGAGGTTATTCATCGTTCGCATTTGGTGATCTTCCGAACAAGCGAAGTTGCCGACGTGTTGAAACCGTCGTATTATTACGGCGGCACAAGCCTACCGCAAAAGATATATGAACGGGTTTATGCGGCGGAACGGGTTGCCAACGAAGGTCCGATGCTGGCAATGACGAAACGTTTAACTGTGATGAATACAAGTTTGGAGGAAGCACTTGCCGATCAAACTAAATTTGATGAACGCATGACGTGGTGGACAGAAACACGAGACAACTACGGGGTTAAAGTTAACGAAACCGGCGACACCATCGAACAATTTGAAACGTCATTAACCGGCTTTGATGAATTGATGATGAGTGAATATCAAATTGTTGCAGCAATTGCCGAAGTGCCAGGAACCAAGTTGCTCGGAACGCAACCGAAAGGGTTTAATTCTACAGGTGAATTTGAAGAAAGTTCATATCACGAATTTCTGGAAAGTTTGCAGTCTGACGATTTAAATAAATTGTTGCGGCGGCATTACCGATTGATGTTACGCTCGTGGATCAATCCGAAAATGAATACGGATTTGCGAAACATAACACCAATTTGGAATTCACTTGACGCCATGACGGCACAGGAACGCGCGGCGGTAAATCTGACAAAGGCGCAAACCGGCGCGGCATTGATTGCCAGTCAGGCAATTGAACCTGTGGCGGAATTGAAACGGATTATTGCCGATCCTGAAAGCGATTATACCGGGTTATCATTGGACGATTTGCCGGACATACCGGACACGGTTGACGCCGATGGTAACGTGATTGCAAGCGAAAAGACGGCGGGAGCGCCAAGCGCGAAGGCGATTAAAGCACCAGCGGAAGCCGGAAGCTAACAATGGCAAAACGTCGAAAGAAAAAACGTAATTACATCGTTGGCAAGCCGTTGTTAAATCCGGCACCGATTGAACTTAAATACGGTAACGCAATCAAAGTTAACGTCGAAAAAATGACGGCCAAAATTCGCAAAGACGTATTTGAATTGTTCAATCGTGATTACGCGCAAGAGCATTTTGCCGCACTCGGCCAACCTGTGGGCACAATGGACAGTGAAAATACGGGGAGCCAAATTCGTATTTTAATGAACCGATTGAAATCAAATTACGATCAATTATTCGGTCGGTTGGCAATGGGATTGTCACCGTGGATGGCGAATTCGGTAAATCGTTCGTCGGCAACACAAGTCAGCACGTCAGTTGTTGATATGCCGAACTTACGATCTGAGGGACGAACGTTAACGTTGGATATTCGCAAGCTTGACGAAGCGACAAAAACAATATTGAAAACGTCGGCAGCGCGCTCAACAAATTTTATTAAATCCATTCCAGACCGATATATAAACACAGTTACAAATGAAGTTTATGATAGCATAACAAAAGGCCAGGGGTTGAAAGACCTTGAAGCGTTTTTCGATAAGCAGGAAAGTTCGATTGCCAATTGGTCACATAATACCGCGATGGATCAAATCCGAAAAACGTTTAACGGATTGAACGCAGGACGAATGAAAAACATTGGCATTACGCGCGGGGAATGGTTGCATAGCGGGGGAAGTCAACATCCTCGCGAGTTGCACGAAGATTTTGACGGTGAAACGTTTAGTTTAAGCGAAGGCGCACCGGTTGGCGATGATGACGGTAATATGGTTATGCCCGGAGATGAACCTAATTGCCGTTGCACGTTCGCGCCAGTTGTTCCTTTTGAAGATGATGAGGAAGAAACAAACGACACAAGCGACGGATAGGCGCTTTACCTTTAAGGGGAATCGCTTTAGAACCTTGACGCGCAAGAGGTTATAATGACCGCACGGATTTATGATAGCAATGGATGGTTTGAAATTCCCGCCAACCCGTTAACTCGGGTTGGTGTGTTTGATTATTTGGGCCGTTCAATTAATGCACCTGAACCGGATCGAATTTATAAAGTTCTCCGGCCAGCGGAAGAATTGAGCAACCCGGAAACACTTAACTCGTTGCGTTTGTCACCATTGATTGTCAATCATGTAATGTTAGGTGATCCAACCAAAGATGCCAATTACATGCCCGCTGAACAGAAAGGTGTTCATGGTGTTATCGGTGACAACGTTTATTTCAATCCCGATGATGGTGTTGTTTATGGTAATTTGAAAGTCTTTTCGACAACTCTCGGAAAACGTTTGAATGATCCTAAAAGCGGCACACTTGAATTGTCATTAGGTTACAAATCAATTTATGACTTTACCCCTGGAATATGGAACGGAATTGCGTATGATGCTGTTCAACGCAATCAACGGGGTAATCATATTGCTGGCGTTCCCGATGGACGCATGGGCGGCGACGTTATCGTGCTTGACAGTTTAACCGCAACATTTGATGAAAAGGATTTAGTTATCGTGGCAAAAAATACGAAATGGATTAACGCAATGATGTTGCGTTATACAACTAAGCCCGGTAAAAAGAATAAAGCCGGTTTGATGGGCGGAACGTCTATTGCAACGATGGATGAAGATATTGCAACGGCGGAAAATGATGCCGCGCCAACTCTTGAAGATATTAAAGATTTCCTCAATACCATTGGTCCATCGTTGGCTGAGATTACCGAACAAGTTACTCCCGCTGATCCTGACGAAAACGGCGATGATTATGAGGACGTAATGGACGCGGAAGGCAAGCCGGTTATGGACGCGGCAACCGGTAAAGCGAAGCGCGCGAAAAAAGGCGCAAATTCATTCGTCAAAAA
>Ga0075522_10004085_pt1 | contig 10502 bp, 7 predicted proteins | sample NGEPerA_FD_74796 | JGI IMG/M metagenome (GOLD analysis project Ga0075522, IMG submission 74796) | Arctic peat soil microbial communities from the Barrow Environmental Observatory site, Barrow, Alaska, USA - NGEE PermafrostL2-A | ecosystem: Environmental > Terrestrial > Soil > Wetlands > Peat ...
TCGTGCCGTCGGTATACAGCTTGATTCACGGGTTGCGCAAAGAGCCAAACCAATCCGCCGTAATTGAAATACCTGGCGAATAGTTGTAGTAAATTTTTTGGAGGATTCAGATGGAGGGTGTTTCCAATGGACGCGGCAGCACGGTGACTCGCAATGTTTCGCTACTGCTCATCGTGCTCGTCGTGGCCCTGATTGTTATCTGGGGAATCTCAAGCCGCGGCAAAGCCAACGCCCAGCTTTCGCAGGAGACGCGCGACTTGGCGATCCCAACGGTTGCCATTACTCACCCCAAGCTGGGCGCGCCTCAGCAGGAAATTGTGATTCCCGGCGACATGCAGCCGTATACCGACGCTCCCATCTTTGCGCGAACCAGCGGCTACTTGAAAAAGTGGTATGCAGATATCGGCGCAAACGTGAAAACGGGACAACTGCTCGCGGAGATCGACTCTCCCGAAGTGGATCAACAATTGCAGCAGGCCAAGGCCGATGTCTCAACGGCGCAGGCAAACTTGAATTTGGCGGAAATTACGGCCACCCGCTACAAGGATTTGCTGAAGACAGATTCCGTCGCGCAACAAGACGTCGACAATGCCACGGGAAATTACGATGCCCGCAAGACCGCTGTCGAATCGGCGCAGGCTAACGTGAAACGCCTCCAGGACGCGCAAGCATTCGAGAAAGTGTATGCTCCGTTCGATGGCGTGATCACTGCGCGAAATACCGATATCGGGCAGTTGATCGATTCCGGCAGCAGTGGCGGTACATCGCGAGAATTGTTTCACATTGCGGCTTTGAATCGCTTGCGCGTTTACGTCAATGTTCCGCAGCTCGATTCGCCTGAGATCAGGCCCGGACTGAGCGCGGACTTGGTTCTAGGTGAATTTCCGGGCCGGATATTTAAAGGGTCTGTTGTCAGGAGTTCCGGAGCCATAGACAACACGTCACGGACATTGCTTACCGAAGTTGACGTTGACAATTCAGCGCACCTTTTAAAGCCGGGAGGCTACGTCGAGGTCCACCTCAAGCTGCCTTCTCCCGTGAACACCTTCACGCTCCCTGTGAATACGACCATTTTTAAAGGCGCGGGCCTGCAGGTAGCCGTGGTGAAAGACGGGAAGACGATTTCTCTGGTACCGGTTACACCCGGGCGCGATTTTGGAACCGTGATCGAAATCGTCGCCGGGCTCAAAGGTGATGAGTCCGTCGTCCTGAATCCTTCCGATTCACTTACGGATGGTTCCATAGTTCGTATCGCAGAAACACCAGTTCCCACACAGGGGAAACCTTAATGCACCGCAAGTTTGGAACTCCCCGTTTGCCCCGGGATGGAATTAAATTTCGCGTTCGCATGTTGCCGTTACTTTCGCTGGGATTTCTCCTGATCGGCGGCTGCTCGGTTGGCCCGAAGTACGTGAGGCCGACAATGCAAATTCCGCCTGCCTATATGGAGAATGCGAATTGGAAGCCTGCGCAGCCGGAAGACCAAGCGCAAAAAGGAAATTGGTGGGAGATTTTTCAGGACCCCCAATTGAATGCGCTTGAGGAAAAGCTCACAGTATCCAACCAATCCCTGCGCGCGGCGGTGGATCGTTTTCAGGAAGCGCGCGACGTGCTGCGCGAAACTCGATCGTCATTGTTTCCACTCATCACGGCGGGCGTGTCACCCACTGAAATTCGCCAGTCCCAACACAAAGCATTGTTTGGGGGTACTTCCCCTGTCAATTATTCAGACCTGAATCTCTCGGGCGATTTCTCGTACGAGGTTGACGTGTGGGGAAGTGTCCGGCGAAGCGTGCAATCCAGCCGAGAACTGGCGCAAGCTTCGGCGGCGGATTTGGAAACGATTCGGCTAAGCCTGCACGCGGAGCTGGCCCTGGATTACTTGACCTTGCGTGGGCTTGATGCGCAGAAGCAGCTTTTCGATACCAACGTCGACGCTTTCGAAAAGGCCGTGCAACTCACCGAGAGCCGATTTAAGGGTGGCGTCGCTTCTCGTGAGGACGTGGACCTGGCCGACACGCAGCTGGAACAAACGCGCGCCCAGGACATTGACATTACTTCCACGCGCGACCAGTTTGAACACGCCGTCGCGGTCCTGATCGGCCAGCCCGCTTCTTCATTCCGCTTGGATCCCGCGCCATTGCCCGCCACTCCTCCCGTGCCGCCTCTGGGACTTCCGTCCGATCTCCTCGAACGGCGGCCCGACATTGCCGAAGCGGAAAGAAGAGTAGCGTCGGCCAACGAGCAAGTTGGAATCGCGCGCGCCGCGTTTTTTCCGACGTTCACGTTGGGTCTTTTGGGAGGATTTGAGAGCGGGAAATTTCCGGATTGGCTGACGGGGCCGAGCGCCCTTTGGTCCATCGGCGGGTCCGCAGCGGAAACTGTTTTCGATGCCGGGCGGAGGCGTGCAGTATCCGATCAAGCCGTGACCGCCTTCGATGAAATGGTCGCAGATTATCAGCAAACGGTGCTTACGTCGTTTCAACAAGTGGAGGATTCTTTGTCCGACCTTCGTGTTCTGGACGAGGAAGCCAAAACTCAGGATGCCGCCGTTGCCGCCGCGAATCGCGCGCTTGAGCAATCCACGAATCGGTACAAGGGCGGAATCGACACTTACCTTACAGTAATTACCGCACAAAGTGCTGCACTGGTAAATCAGCGAACCGCCGTCAGTCTTTTGACGCGCAGGCTGACATCCACCGTTCTTCTCGTAAAAGCCCTGGGCGGCGGGTGGGATGTTTCCAAACTTCCTGCAGTGGATTAGGATACGCTCACCGGGGTGATCGAATTTATGATTCTGCTTTTTTTTTCCCACGGAGAGAAAATCACCATGAAGAAATCTGCATCGGGAATCGCCCGCCTTTCCGCATGGCTATTGCTTTTTTTCTCCGCATTCGCGATCGCGTCCTCGGCGCAGGGATCCTATCACTTGATCAAGAAAATTCCGATCCCGGGCGATGGCGGCTGGGATTACGTGGCGGCGGACAGCGACGCGCGCCGGCTGTACGTTTCTCATGACACCGAAATTGTTGTCCTCGACCTGGACACCGGGGCCGTCGTCGGAAAAATTTCCGGCGGCCCGGACATGCACGGCGCCGCGATCGCCACGCAATTTGGGCGCGGCTTCATTAGCGTAAGCAATCCCGGCTCCGTCGTGATTTTTGACCTGAAGACGCTGGCGAAAATCGGCGAATTGAGAGTTGGAGATGACCCCAACGGAATCATTTACGACCATTTGACAAAGCGAATCTTCACCGCCGATCGCGGCAGCAAACGCGTGACCGCAATCGATGCGAAAACGGGAACGATCGCCGGAACCATCGAAAATCTGGGTGGCAGGACGGAGCACTTGGCCTCGGACGAAGCCGGGCACGTTTTCCTGAACATGCAGGATCGCAATACGCTTTTGAAACTCGACGCCAGGGCTCTGAAGGTACTGGAAACCTGGCCTACAGCGCCCTGCCAGGCGCCCAGCAGTATGGATATGGATCGCGCCCACTCGCGCATCATCATAGGGTGCAGGGGCACGGGCATGATGATCGCGGTGAATGCGACTAACGGAAAAATCGTGGCTTCCAACCCCATTGGCGGCGGCGTCGATGCCGCGGAATTCGATCCGAAAACGGGGCTGGCCTATTTTTCAACGGGAGCTGACGGCCTTTTGTGGATTTACCACGAGAAATCTCCCGACCAATATGACCTTGTCGAAAAAGTTCCCACGCAAGAGGGCGCCCGCACCATGGCTGTCGATCGCAAAACCGGTAGGATCTATGTTGCCGGCGCGAAGCTTGGTCCACGTCCTACGCCGTCACCTGAAAATCCGCGCGGCAGGCCTCCCGTGCTTGCGGGAACATTTTCCGTGATGGTGATTGGGAAGTAGTAAAAATAGCAAAATGTAGGGCAAGCTACTGAATCACTGCGCTAGTTTCGCGCGCTTTAATTCTTCTGATTTTTATCGCCGCCGCCGTGCGCGGCCTTGCAAATCACACACATCGTTGGCGGCTCTGAATTATCCACTACGTGATGAATTGGCTTAAGCGTTTTCAAATAAGCGAAAATCGCTTTCAAGTCATCGTCCGTCATGCCGCCGTAATGGCGCCAGGGCATGATTTGATTTAACGGCCGAGCCTTGACATACCCGGTTCGAATTGCCTGAAGAAATAAAATTTCGTCGTAATACGGAATCCCGGAAGGATCGGGCGTAAGGTTCGCGCTGGCGACTCTGCCCCACGGGCCTTCGAAGATCTGTCCGCCGGACATTTCCGTTCCCGCGATGGGATCGCCGTGGTCCATTGGTGTATGGCAGTCCCTGCAACCCGCAATCGTTACGAGAAATTCGCCGCGCTTTACGGAATCGGATAGATCTGGCGGCGGCACGGGGTCGTTTAATGGCCGGGGAGTACTGCGCATCAGGTATTTCACGGGGAAAATAATTTCCGTTTTCGGCAACGGATTCCTAACAGGCGGCAGCGAGCGCAAAAACACAACGACCCCGGCCAGGTCCTCGTCCGGAAGGTGCCGGTATCCTTCGTAAGGCATCATCGGGAATAGAGCGCGGCCATCGTGTCCAATTCCTTCGCGAATTCCTCTGGCCAGTGCGTCGTCACTCCACGTCCCGGTTCCAGTTTCTGCATCAGGCGTGAGATTGGGCGCCACGACGTGGCCAGGCAAACCCTTCAGGAGTGAAAAATCCTGGCCGGCGCCTTCCATGCCTGCAGGGATAGGAGAATCGTGCTTGCTCCAATCGTGCGGGGAATGGCAATCCGCGCACGCCGCCTCGTTCTCTACAATGTACTTTCCCCGGGCCCAGCGTTCCGGAGTTCGTTCGAAGGAACGATTGGTTAACGGGCGCACATGCGGACCGAAGAACGGCCGCCATCCAATTGTGAACGAAATCCCCACGGCCAGCACGCCAACGAGGCATACGAATGCCACGGAAGATACTTTCAAGAAACGCTTCATAATTGCTCCGGAATGTAACGAAAGATTTATTCAATTTCAGCGATACGCCGCGCATGCCGCCCGCCCGCGAATGGCGTAACCAGCCATAGTTTCACAATTCCCAGGGCCAATTCCTCGGGAATCGTTCTTTGGCCGAGCGACAGAACGTTGCTGTCATTGTGTTCCCGTGCCAGTCGCGCCGTTTCCAGGCTCCAGCAGAGCGCGCAGCGGATGCTATGCACTTTATTGGCAACAATCGCTTCGCCGTTTCCAGATCCGCCCAGCACGATGCCGCGTTCCGCATCGCCGCGCGCCACTGCCTCCGCCGTGGGGCGGATGAAGAGCGGGTAGTCGACCGGCTCCGAACTGGACGTGCCGAAATCCTGCACTTCGTGCCCCAGTGAAGTCAAAAGTACCTTTATTTTTTCTTTGTATTCAAAGCCTGCGTGATCGGAACCGATGGCTACTTTCAAGGGCAACAGCATAGGGCGCAGGAAATTAGATTGTCAAGGATGGAAACAAAATGGAAATAAAATGCTCCGGTGTGAACTGATTCTAGATTTTAAAGCGTCCGCCTTCGGGCGGACATCTTGAAAAATGTTAGAATGCCAACCTGAAAGTTGGCGCTACAAAAAACTGCACTCACTTCACTCGTCCCAACTGGTAATTCAAATTCGCGGTTTGGCTTTCATAATCATACTGCGCGCTGACTTGCTCGACCTGAGCATCGGTCAAATTCAATTGCGCCTGGCTGAGTTCAATGATGGAGCTCAAGCCGAGTTTGTAGCGCCCCGTGGCCAGATCAAACGCCTGCGTGGTCTGGTTCAGAAGTTGTTGGGTGAGAGAAAGCCGCTGATATGCGGACATGACGTTGAGCCAGGAGGTCCGAACATCCTGCGCAACGCGGTTCTGCAAATCGCGAAGAAATTGTTCTTGCGCGCGGCTGCGGGCCGTTGCTTCGGTGTGCTCCGCGTTGAACAGGCGCCCGTTAAAAATTGGCACGTTGACGTTGAATCCCGCCGCGGCGTAGCGGCTGGGCAATGTGTCTTCTCGAAAAGGAGCAACACCAGTCACCCCGACCGCTGAGATCGTCGGAAACCACAGATCGCGCTCCGCCGTGGCATAGCTTTGTGCTGACTTTACGTCCAGGTCCTGGCTGATAATCTCCGGACGATTCCGAAACGCTTCGTCGATCAGCGGTACGACGTCTGTCGGAGGGGCGCCGGGGAGCTGCTCATCGACAAGTTGAAATGGACGCTGATCTGCATACCCCAGGGCCTCGGAAAGCTGCGCGTAGGAAGACTGCAGATCATTTTGTGATTGCACCAGCAGCAGCTGGGACCTGGCCAGGTCTACATTTGCAAAACTTACGTCCAGGCCGGAGCGCAGGCTGCTCCTGGCGAGTGCACTGATTTGGTCTGCTACCAACTGGCGCGCCTTCACAGTTTCTTCCGCTACATGGAGAACGGACTGCGCTTTCAATGCGCCAAAGTAGGAAAGATTGACGCGCAGCAGTACGTCAGCACGCGTGGTGACAACGTTTTCCTGCTCCGCTTGCGCGTGAAAATGTGAACTCTTAGAAAGCTCGTGTGTTCGCCCGAAATCTGTCACCAGTTGGCTTACGCTCACGCCGTCCGCAAACTTATTGAAGACCGATGGGCTGCTCAGAAGTCCCGCGGAAATACGGCTATTGTTTTCCGCGTACGCGCCAGTGGCCGCCCCGGTCGCCTGCGGATAGTAAGCGGATTGCACTTCCTTCACTTGCGCAGCGGCTGCCGAAGCCAGTTGCGTGGCAGCCTGAATGCGCGGATGGTTTTGGATGGCAATACTTTCCGCATCGGCCAGCGTCAATCGCTGCCCGGGCGAATTCTGCAATTGCTCCTGCCCTGGCGATTGTGCTGAGGACTGCGCCGGGATTTGCGTTGAGGTTTGATATGGCGACGCGTTTTGTCCCTCGCACGGGACTGTCGAAATTATAACTCCGGACATAATTGTACAGATTATCAACCGGCGAGCGCGAAACATTAGCGAACCTCCCCGACAGCCTCTACACCGGCGGCTGCTTCGCGCCCCCTGTAAATCAACAAGTACGCCGCAGGCACCACAAAAATCGTAAGCAGGATGGAAGAGATTAGTCCTCCAATAATGGCCCTCGCAAGCGGCGCGTACGCTTCGCTGCCGGTCTCGAGTTTGAATGCCATTGGCAGAAGCCCCACGACCGTCGCAAGCGAAGTCATCAGAATCGGGCGCAGACGGATGCGGCAGGAGTGGGCCACTGCCTCGATAACGCTACGGCCCTCACCGCGGAGGACATTTGCGAAATCGACAATCAGAATACTGTTGGACACCACCATTCCCTGCAACATCACGATGCCCATCAAAGATTGGATATTTAGAGTAGTTCCAGTAATCACCAGGGTAATAATCACTCCTATAAGGCCCGTGGGGACGGCCAGGATGATTAGGAAAGGATCGGTAAACGAAGCGAACTGCGCCACCAATATCAAATAGACCAGCAAGATGGCCAGGACCAGACCGATACCGAAGCTACGGAAGGAATTTTGCATGGTAATGATCAATCCGCGCATATTGATCCGAAGATTGGACGGAATTTTCGTATTGGCGATGATCTTGGAAATCGCGGCCGCGGGCTTCCCCAAATCTTCTCCAGATGGAGCCACATAAATATCCAGGGATCTCTGCAATTGATAATGGTCCACTTCCGTCGGAGACTGAACCACGCTCACGTCAGCGACCTGGTTCAGATAGGTAGGCAATTTCAAACCGATGCCACGCAGCGGCATGGCCTTTAAATCCTGAATTGTGCGCACCTGATTTTCAGGATACTGTACCGTTACTAAGTAGTTATTTCCGCTCCGGGGGTCGACCCAATACCCCGGGGCAATCATCGCATTCGACGTCAGCGAAGTGATGAGATTGTCCACCACCTCCTGAGGACTGAGACCCATTTCACTGGCACGCGCCCGGTTTACGTTCACCTGCAGCGCGGGATAGTCCATGTCCTGCGGAATATAAACGTCGGAAATTCCGGTAACCGCGCGAAATTGCCGCGCCAGATCCTGCGCCACGCGGTCGTCCGCCGTCAGGTCCATGCCGCTCACTTGAACGTCGATAGGCGCCGGGGCGCCTTGATTTAGAACGGCATCCACGAGTCCACCGGATTGAAAATAGGTTCGCAGGTCTGGAATCTGCGACTGAATGCGCGAGCGCACTTCATCCATGTAAACGAAGCTGCTTTGCTTGTGCTCTTCCTTTAGCCCCACCTGCACAAATGCGGTGTGCATCCCCGAGTTGGGCGTGAACAAGGAGGACAGGTCAGGCGTCAATCCGATATTGGAAACGATGGTTTCCAGCTCGTTCGCCGGCACCACTTGATGAATGATGGTTTCTACGCGCTTCACATAATCGTCGGTCAACTCGATCCTCGTGCCCGTTGGCGCCTTCAGATTGATCACAAACTGGCCGGCGTCGGTTCGCGGAAAAAACGAGACTCCCATGAAGGGGTACAGCAGAAAGCAAAGGAAGAAAAATATCAGGAATCCCACCACGACTTCCCATGGGCGGTCGAGCGCTTTTCTGACCCATTTTTCGTAAAAATTCAGCATGTGCTCAAATTTCGCGTTGAATCCGGAATGAAACCTCGCTCCCCATGGTTTTTTCTTCCCATCGACTCCGTGCTCATGATCGTGAATCGCTTTCAAATAATTGGCGCAGAACAAGGGCACGACGGTCACGGCGTCGAAGTAGGAAGCGAACAGCGCCAGCACCACGCCGAGCGCCAACGCGCCAAACAAATAGGAACTTACGCCGAACAGAAAGGTAACTGGAAAAAACACCACAACCGCGACCAGCATGATGGCCAGCACCGCCAGGGCAACTTCATTGGTTCCCTTAACCGCGGCGACCGCTGGCTCTTCGCCCATTTCCAGATGGCGGTAAATATTTTCGATTACCACAACCGAATCGTCAATCAATCGCGAAAACGCCAGCGCCAGCCCGCTCAACACCATTGCGTTAATCGATTTGTTCGCGCTATGCAGAATGAAAAATGTGATGAATACCGATATCGGAATGGACAGAAAAACGGCCACCGTGGCCCGGAAGCTCCCCAGGAAAAGCATGATCATTGCCCCGGTCAGCAGGATTCCAATTCCCCCTTCGCGCAAGACCGTCGAAATGGCTTGCTTCACGAACACGGATTGGTCGAAGGTGACGAAGGCTTTTAGCTGCGGGGGAATATCCCGCAAGTTCTTAATGGCGGCCCGGATTCCATTCACCACAGCGATGGTATTGGTGTCGCCCCCCTGCTTCTGCACTGCAACGTATACCGATTTCTGTCCATCCACGCGCACAATGTTGTATTGCAGCGCAGAGCCATCCACGGCTTTCCCCACGTCGGAAATAAAAACGGAATTTGCACCTTCGGTTTTGAGCGGGATTTCATTGAGGCCCTTGGCATCCGCGACCTGCGCGTTCGTGTAGATGTTGTAATCGATCGGCCCAAGCCGCACGTCGCCAGCCGGCAAGATCAAGTTGGAAGAGTTTGTGGCGCGCACCACGTCCATGGGGCTCAATTCGTGGGCCTGCAGCTTGAGCGGATCGACATACACCATTATTTGCCGGTACTTTCCGCCATAGGGCGGGGGAACGGTCGCACCAGGAACGCCGGCAATCTGGTTGCGGATCTGGAATTGTAAATAATCGTGCAATTGCGTTTCGTCCAGTCCCTGGCCCTCCACCGTCAGCAAGCAAACCGGCAAACTTGACGCGTCCACCTTTAACACGACGGGTGGCAGGGTTCCCTGCGGAAGCCTGCGCAGATCCGCCATGGCCAAGTTGGATATGGACGTAACGTCCGCATCGGCGTCCGTTCCCGGTTGGAAATAAATTTTGATCAAACTCACACCCGGCAGGGAACGCGATTCCATATGGTCCACGCCGCTGGCCAGTGTGAAGAATCGCTCAAACGTATCGGTGATATCCGCTTCGATCTGCTGCGGGGGCATGCCGCTGTAAAAGGTAGCTACCAGCACCACTGGGATATTAATCGGAGGAAACATATCCACCGGCATACGAACCACGCTGGTTAATCCCAGAACAACCACGAATAGGCAAAAGACAATAATCAGATATGGATGGCGGACTGCAAAAGATGGCATCGATTTCTCCTATACCAAGAACCAATTCCACGGCCTAATTCATGCGCGAAGGTTCCACGAGTTTGGGCGATACAACCTGACCCGGCCGGTACTGCCCAAGACTTCCGAAAACGACGGATTCGTTTTCCTGCAGTCCGGAAGTGATTTCGACGTCAGTGGCGGATTGCAATCCCACGGTTACCTGCCGCTGTTCGATCTTGTTTCCGGCTCCGACAACCAGAACGGCTCCCTTCCCTTCACTGCCGGCTTGAAACGCTTGTATCGGCACGGTTAAAACTTTGTTTGAGGAGTGCAATGGAATTTTTACGGATGCGTACATTCCGGGGACCAACTCATATTTAGGATTGGGCACATCCACTTCCGTGTGCATGGTCCGTGTGT
>Ga0075522_10004087_pt1 | contig 10498 bp, 4 predicted proteins | sample NGEPerA_FD_74796 | JGI IMG/M metagenome (GOLD analysis project Ga0075522, IMG submission 74796) | Arctic peat soil microbial communities from the Barrow Environmental Observatory site, Barrow, Alaska, USA - NGEE PermafrostL2-A | ecosystem: Environmental > Terrestrial > Soil > Wetlands > Peat ...
CGCCTAGGGCTCGCAGGGCTCCGCTCCTGCCGAGCTCGCACCAACTGCTGCAATCAACAAAACAAAGGGGACACTTCTAATGAACGGAACATGGGGACATTTCTAAAAACCGTTGACACGCGCGCGACGGTACCGTTGACACCGTCAATCTGTTCAAGGATACTAACGCGAACGTTTTGGTGGTTGTTGTGCGTTCCGCAAGGAACGCGGCGTCTTTCGAAGTGCATCCGTGTTTCGAAGTGCGCCGTTTTGATTCGCTAGTTGGGAAACAGAGGGTCACATGAAATCTCTACTTGCCATCGTTCTTCTCGGAGTGTTGACTTGCGCCGCGGCCTGGGGACAAGCGACCGCGCAAATGCACGGCACTGTTGTGGATTCGAGTGGAGCGGCCGTTGCCGGCGCCGAAATAAAAGCCACCCAAACAGAGACTGGTCTCGCGCGCACAGTCCAGGCCGGGGCGGACGGCGGATTCGTTTTCACGAATCTCCCGCTGGGCCCTTACCAGGTGGAGGTGACGAAGGATGGTTTCACAAAGTATGTGCAGTCGGGCATCGTCCTGCAAGTCAATAGCGATCCGGTCGTCACCGCGGGGCTGAAGGTGGGCCAGGTTACCGAGCAGGTCCTGGTCGAGGCCAACGCCACGCAGGTAGAGACGCGCAGCTCCGGTATCGGCGAAGTAGTGCAGACGCAGCGCATCGTCGATCTCCCACTGAACGGCCGCAACGTGACCGACTTGATTACGCTCGCCGGCGGCGCGGTGAATTCCGGAAACATCCGCGGCAGCTTCTTTCTGAACTTGCCCATGATCTCGATCGCCGGGCAGGCCGCGAGCGGCGAGCCCTTCGGCACGGATTATTCGCTGGACGGCGCCAACCACGTCAACTTCATGACGGGCACCACCATGCCGATCGCGTTCCCGGACGCGGTGCAGGAATTCAAGGTGGAGTCCAGCGGCCAGCAGGCTTCGCACGGATCGGCCGCCGCCATCACCATCGTGACCCGCTCCGGCGGCAACGATTTCCACGGCAATCTTTTCGAGTTCATTCGCAACAGCGGCCTGGGTAGCGCCCGCGAATATTTCTCAGCCGGAGTCTTTTCCTACAAACGAAATCAATGGGGCGGCACCGTGGGCGGCCCCATCATCAAGAACAAGCTGTTCTTTTTCGCGGGCCTCCAAGGTACCGGACTTCGGTCGAATCCCAACAACACGATTACGTTCGTACCCACGCCGACGATGCTGGCCGGCGACTGGACCGCTTTCGCTTCGGCGGCATGCAATGGCGGCGTGGCGAAGGCGCCGTTGAGAGGCGCCTTTAACAACAGCTATACAATTGACCCGAGTCAGTACTCTGCGCCTTCGGTCTACATCGCGAACAAGATCGTCGGGAGCCTCGGCGGAATCACGCCCAACCAGTGCGGGCAGATCACCTACAACACACCGGACGCCGAAAACTATATTCAGGGCGTCTCGAAGGTGGACTATCAAGTGAACGACAAACAGTCCGTCTTCTTCCGCGTGCTGGAAACGCACAACCTGATGAAGAATGCGTTTTCGATTACGCCCAATTTGTTGACGGCTGCCAGCACGGGCTTAGACCAGCTGGGACAATCGTTCGCCTTGGGCCACACCTACGTGCTGACGCCGAACGTGGTGAACTCGCTGCGCGTGGCCTTCGATCGTACTGCATCCGGCAACATCGAAAATCCGTCGTTCGATTTCTGCGACGCGGGGCTTATCAATTATTGGTGCGGCGCTCAGAATCACGAACTCGGTGGAGTCATCATCTCCGGCGGCTTCACCGCGGGCGGCGGAGCGGGAGGCAGCCAGGGTAAAGCCTACTTCAACGTCAACTCCGGCGCGGTGAACGATGACGTGAACTGGGTGAAGGGCAACCACCAGATTGCCATCGGCGGCGGCGTTCTGCGCGGCCAATATAGCTCGCTGAACGATTTCGCGGGCGCTGGGCAGTTTACGTTTAACGGCTCCGTCACCGGCATCGGCATGGCCGATTTCTTCACCGGCGCGCCCAGCAGCTTCATGCAAGGGTTGCCCAACACCTCGGCCAGCCGCCAGAATTTCTTCAATCTCTACGTCACCGATAGCTGGAAAATCACACCGCGCCTCACCTTCAACTTCGGCATTCGCTGGGAGCCATACCTGCCCATGTCCGTCAGCAACGGCCAGATTTCGAACTTCTCCATGGCGCGATTCCTCGCGGGCGCATCGCAGAAAAGCACGGTGTTCGTGAACGCGCCGTATGGCTTCTACTTCCCCGGCGATCCGGGATTCCCCGGCACGGACGGCATCTACAAACAGTGGGCCCATTTCGATCCCCGTGGAGGCTTCGCATGGGACCCCAAGGGCAACGGAAAAACCTCCGTTCGCGCCGGCTACGCTTTCGGCTATGCGTATGTGCCCGGCATTTCCCGGCAGGATCAGGCCGGCTCCAACCCGTGGGGCGGCCGCAGCACGTTCGTCCAAACCGGAACCAATTTCCAGAATCCGTACGCCGCTATCTCGGGTGGCAATCCCTATCCGTATTCGATCACTCCCAACGTACAATTCACGCAGGCAGGCCAGTTCATCACCAACGATTACAACCTGGGCACGCCGGTGACTTACTCGTACAATCTGGCCGTGCAGCAACAGATTGGCACTACGTGGGTGGTTTCGGCCAGCTACATCGGCAGCCGCATGCAGCATCTGGCGATCAATCAGCCGATCAACTACGCGGAGCTGCTGGGAACGCCGCTTGCCACCGGATGCGCCGCCACTTCGCTTGCATGCAGCGGCACGTCGAACACTCAGGCCCGCCGCGTGCTGAGCGTCTTGAATCCAGCCCAGGGTCAGTTCGTCGGCAATATGGACCAGTGGCAGCCCGCGGGAACGCAAATCTACAATGGCCTGCTGACTTCTGTGCAGAAGCGGCTCAGTCATGGGCTGAACCTCAGCGGCAACTGGACGTGGTCGCACTGTATCGGCGTTTTCCAGGGCTATGATTCGAAGTCCGATCAAACATCGACGATATACGGCAACCTGGATTTCGACCGCGGCAATTGCGACGCGGACCGCCGGCACATCGTGAACATTACGGCCGTGTACCTGACGCCGAAGCTTGCCAACAAAGCGATGCGCTGGGTCCTGAGCGACTGGCAGCTTTCCGGAATTTACCGGTTCACTTCCGGCACGCCGCTTTCCATTCAGGACGGCACCGGCGTGGACCGCGAGCTAAGCGGTATCAATCACCAACGCCCCACGCAGATTCTGCCGAATGCATATACGGGGAACTCGGGTCCCAACCAATACTATTTCAACTACAGCGCCTTCGCGCAGGTTTGCAGCGCCACCGTTGCGGCGCCGTGCCAGCCTCTCGGCACGTTTGGAAGCCTGGGATGGAATAGCGTCGTGGGCCCCACATTCTGGGATATGGACTTCGCGCTCTCGCGCATCTTCCGCTTCCACGAACGCCACTCCGTGGAGATTCGCGCGGATGCGTTCAATTTAACGAATAGCTTTGTTTCCATGCCGCCTGGCACGGCGGCTCCGGCCAACGCCGTGGTGCCGGCCTTCGAGGGCGTGAACAACAGCTCCACCTTCGGCCTGAACAACACGGCTCAACCCACCCGCAAGATCCAGTTTGCGTTGAAGTACAGCTTCTAGCGAACAACGGAGCGAGGCCGCGTCATTCAAGGCGGTGCGACACGCTACTGCTCCGTGCGATTCTCCGAGACGCGCTATGCTCTTTCAAAGGTGAAACCGAACATGCTCAGGATGCTCAACACTCTCCTTAGGCGGGCGCTGATCTTCGCCCCGCTGGTTCTCGTCGCAACCGTCAGCGCCCAGGAAATCGTGAAGTTCGACCCGGCGCTCGACGCCATCCTCTCGCCCGGCGCGAAGCTGGAGAAGCTTGCCGCCGAGGGGTTCGAGGGCGGTGAAGGCCCAGTGTGGGTCCCGACCGGCAAAACCGGTTATCTCCTGTTCAGCGACATTCCCGCCAGCAAGGTTTACAAATGGGTCCCCGATTGTTTCAACGCACCGTGTCCGGTGACCGGCAAGCTCTCTATCTTTCTGGAAAACGCCGGCAGCAAAGACGGACCCAAGCCTGTCGATGAAGGTGGACGTGGAACCAACGGCCTCACCCTGGACAAGCAGCATCGGCTTGTGATGGATGCCACGGGCGACCGCGCCGTGGAGCGCGTCGAGAAGGACGGCAAACGCACCGTGCTGGCCGATCGTTACGAAGGCAAGCGCCTCAGCTGCCCCAACGACCTGGTCATCAAGTCGAACGGAACAATCTTTTTTACGGACGGCGGAGCGGGATGCCTCAAGGGAGGCGAGCAGAGCCCGCAAAAAGAGCTTCCCTATCATGGCGTTTACATGATCAGGAAGGGCAAGCTGGCGCTGCTCGATAAGGACCCCGGCGGACTGCCTCCCAATGGCATCGCCCTGTCGCCTGACGAGAAGATTCTCTACGTGACCAATGGCGGTCCACAACCGGCCATGCGCAAAATCTTCGCCTACGATATTCAGCCGGACGATACAGTGAAGAACTCACACGTGATACTCGACCTCACCGGCGAAAAGGGCCTGGGCGGACCCGACGGCGTGAAGGTGGATCGCAAAGGAAATATCTACACGGCCGCAACCGGCGGCCTGTGGATCGTTTCGCCCGAAGGCAAGCGCCTCGGGCTGGTCCGCGCTCCCGAAATGATCCGCTTCGCGAACAACGCGTTTGGCGATCCCGACAGCAAGACCATGTATCTGGTGAGCGCCAAAAACGTGTGGCGCATTCGCGTGAATATTCCAGGCGTCCGCCCGTAACATCCCCACGCAAAGCGAAATGCCCTCGCGATCATCCCCCGATCGGGACGGCTCGCACGGGCACTCACCGGCTGAAGTTGGACTTGCTAGAACGTCAACTTCAGTGCCAATTGAATCTGCCGTGGAGTGGACCCGGCGTTGCTCGCCGTAATGGTCCCGGCCGGCGCCGCGATGCCAGTAGGATTGGCAGCCGTCGGCGTGCTGAACACGTTGTTGTTCGGATTCGCGAAGTTCGCGTGGTTGAAGATATTGAAGAACTCCGCGCGGAACTGGAGCTTGAACCGTTCGCTGATTCTTGTGTCCTTTAACAACGAAACGTCCATGTTGAAGAATCCGGGCCCTCGCAGCGTATTGCGGCCGGTGTCGCCGAACGTCCCCACGGGCTGCAGCGCGTAGCAGTTCGCATTGAACCACCGGCCGATCGAATTCAGTCCATCGCGGCCCAAAATCGGATCGTTGTTACAAGCCGGATAATTGATGCCGCCGATGGTCGCCGCTGGAGCATCAGGCACGTAGTTCGGACGCGGCGTATTGCCCGACGTGAATCCCGCGCGGTCAAATCCCGTGTTCACGTTGATCGGCACGCCGCCGTAGGTATTCGCGATGCCGCTCAGCTGCCACCCATCCTTGAGCCGGTTCCCATGGAACGGAAGCGCCCACAAGCCATTCACGCGCAGCACCTTCGGAATGTCGTAGCTGCAGGGACCGCGATCCGGAGCCTGATTGTAAGGATTTTCCACGGCAGACGGCGTCGCAGCCGATCCGTTGAAACTGCCCACGCCAAACGCGCCGTCGTCCATGCAGCGCGAATACGTGTAGGACACCTGCGCCTGAACGCTCCGGCTGAACCTGCGGTTCAGGATGACTTGCAATGAGTTGTAGCGGGACGTGCTGATGGGCTGATCGGTGACGAAGTACAGAATATTGGGATTGACGCGCGGATTCTGCACGCCGTTTGCGTCTGTAAAGTGATACACGCCGCTCGCATCAATGGTAGGTATCGGCGGATTGGCCTCGATTCCGGTAAGCAGGTGAACGCCGCGCGAACCCACATAGCCAACCGTGAGCACGGTGTTCGCCAGAATTTCGTGCTGGATATTGAAATTGTATTGGATCATGTACGGCGTGGAAGACATGGGGTAATACCAGGGCAGCGTCTGCGATGGTTTTGGGAGGTTCGACAACGTCGGAACGTTAGGATACAGCGCGGCTGCGCCCGTCAGCGTGGCTTGCCCCCAGGGCGGCGCGCCGCCGAATCCCGTCTGGTACGCCTGCACGGAGATCGGATCGTGGAACAATCCAAAGCCCGCGCGAATAGCGGTCTTGTGATTCGAGAAAGGATCGTAAGCCACGCCCACGCGGGGGCCGAAGTTCTTCGTGTTTGGATTGTGCTCGAACACGTTCGGAACCTGCGTGAAGCCGGTGGAGTGAGCGTAGTCCAGAATCGTATAGAGCAGATCATGCCGCTCCACCGGGTTCGACGCGAACTCCCAGCGCAGGCCGGCGTTCACTGTAAGCTTGGACGACACCTTCCAATCGTCCTGAATATAAGGGTTGACGTTGTTCTGGAAGTAATCGCGATGCGCGGTGTTGCCCGGCGCGGGAACCACGCCGCTGGCGGTGAGCGCCGTGCCGGCCAGGAAGGTGGAAAGGCCGTTGAAAGTCCAGACCACATTCTCCGAAATCGGATTCCAGCTATTGTTCAGAAGCCGGTCCGCCGCGATCCCGATGCGCAGGGAGTGCGCGCCGTGCGTCCACAACACATCATCTCCGATGGCGTAGCGATTCTGGGCAAAAACAAAATGCCCGGTTCCCGTGGCGGGACCGATCGGCGTGATGCCGCCCTGAATATTCACAAAGCCGTCTTCCAGGTTTGCGTCGGGGAAGAAGCGCAGGGGTTGCACGCCGTTAGCGAGCGTGGCGTGATCCAGTTCCGCTGAGCTCCGCAAGCCAGGTTGACCACGGTGGGAGCGAAAATGTGTCTCTCCTCAATGGTGATGTATTGAGACAGCGAATTGTCGGTGCCCGGCCAGAACGGCAGGGGCCCGCCGCCCACCGCCACGCCGGCGCCGGCGAACGGAGAGAGCTCAGACGCTTTGTCGGAGAAATAGCGCGCAAAGATCGAATCCTTCGCCGACAGCGTGTATCGAAACGTCCCAAGAAATAATCTTCGTGAGCGGTCTGATTGCCGAATTCCGTTACCTGCCCGGTCGTCGGCCCCAGGTTGAATGTGGGCGTGGGATAGATGGAAAGTGTGTTGATGATGGCCGCAGCGGTAGCGGGGCTTACGCCCGCAGCCGGAGCACACGGTGCTCCAGGTCCTAATCCCGCGGTGCAATTTGGAACAGTAGCGATGCCGAACTGCTGCAGCAGCTGCCGGATGCCCTCGTAATCGACGAAGAAGAACGCTTTGTCTTTCACCACCGGTCCACCGAGGCTACCGCCGAACTGATTGCGGCGGAACGGCGGAGGGTCGCTCTGGCGCAGGAAGAAATCGCGCGCGTCCAGTTTGCTGTTGCGCAAAAAATCGAAGGCCGACCCATGAAAGCTATTGGTGCCAGAGCGGCTGACCGCGTTGATCACTGAGCCATTGCCGCCATACTGCGCGCTATAGGCATTGGTCAACGTCTGGAACTCGGCGATGGCCTCGACGCCCAGCGACGAACCTGTAATGGAGCTGATGCCGTTGTTCCAGAAGCTCTGCAAATTCTCGTCGTCCAGCATGATGGCTTGCCCTTCGGGCCGTCCACCTGCCACGGAGTATTGCGACGCGCGCCCCTGCATGGCGTTGTTGCTCCACTGCACAGTCGCCACACCGGGAGCCAATTGGATGAGCTGCTCGAAGTTGCGGCCGTTCAGCGGCAGTTCGCGCATCTGCTGCTCGCTGGTGGAGGTGCCGATCGAGGCATTCGTGGTTTCCACAACCGAGGCCTGGCCTTCAACCGTGACCGTTTGCTGCTGCTGTCCCACGGGTAATGCGAAATCGACAACCGATTGCGAACCGACGGTGAGCGTAATGCCCTTATGGACTACCGTCGAGAACCCCACTTTCGAAGCCTGAATTTCATATTCACCCACGCCGATATCGGGCACCCTATAGCGCCCCTGTGCATCCGCGGCAATTGTTTGCGCCACGCCTGTGCCCGTATTTTTCACCTGCACTATCGCGTCGGGAATCGCCGCGCCGGATGTATCGGCTACCGTCCCCAACACGGAGGCCGTCGAGCCTTGCGCACTGAGGCGCGGCACGCCGACGCTGCAGCGGGAAGAATCCATCACCCGCGAGCATCCGTAGCAAGGGGCGGCCCGCTGGGACCGACGGCGGTCGTATCGTGTGGCGAAGAACCGGCCGGGAAAAAGGCTCGTCGAGCAAAAACCGATACCATCGTTCAATCGCTGCCCTTTTGCACCGGGATCGCGAGGGTACGGTTTATCCGGTAGGTTCCTGCCGAAGAGGCACCGCCCGTTGTGCGCCCTGCGTTCCACCGAACAGACATCCCGCGGGTTTCAAACTCCTTCCACACAGGCGTAAGGGAGTTTACCCGTCACGGGTTGTGCCGAAGGATCCAAGCTTAGAACGTCAGTTTCAACGCGAACTGCATCTGCCGCGGCGTGGTGCCGAGGCTGCTGGACGTAATCAGGCCTGCCGTTGCGTTGGGAGCACCGGCCACATTGGTCGTAGACGCCGCAAAGAAATTGTTGGCCGGGTTAGCGAAGTTCTCATGATTAAAGATGTTGAAAACTTCCCACCGGAACTGCAGCTTGATTTGCTCGCGAATGAGGGTTTCCTTCGACAGTGCCAGATCGGCGTTGAAGAAGCCTGGGCCGCGAAGCGTATTGCGTCCCGTGTTTCCAAACGTGCCCGGAGTTTCGAGCGTGTAGCACGACGTGTTGAACCAGTGTGAAACAGTCTGCCCGCCGGCGTAAGGATCGCAGCCTGCCACGTAGTTCGGACGCGGCACATTACCGGACGTAAAGCCGGCCACATCGAACCCGGAGTTCACGTTGATGGGGACGCCGCCGTACTTACTCATCACTCCGCTGAGCTGCCAGCCCTGAACGAACTTATTTCCGTGGAACGGCAGCACCCACAGGCCATTGAGCCGAAGAACATGGGGGATGTCGTAGCTGCAGACCGCTTTATCAATCTTCTGATTGAACGGATTTTCGATCGCCGACGGCGTTACGTTTAGCGCATTGAAGCTGCCTACGCCGAACGCTCCGTCGTCCATGCACTTCGAATAGGTGTAGGAGACCTGCGCCTGTACGCTCCGGCTCAAGCGGCGGTTTACCGAGGCCTGCAAGGAGTTGTAGCGCGAGTCGCTGATCGGCCGGTCGGTGACCATATATTGGATGCCCGGATTCAGCCGTTGAAACGGCGTCACCCCCGTACCCACTCCCGTGGGAGTGCCGAAGTGGTATACGCCGTTTGAATCTACCTGCGGCGTCGGCGGGTTTGCCTCGATGCCGGTCATCAGGTGGGTTCCTTTGGATCCGACGTAGCCAAGGCTCAACACGGTGTTGGGCAGCACTTCCTGTTGAATGTTCAGGTTGTATTGAATCATGTACGGCGTTGAGGAGATCGGGTAATACCACGGCAGCGTCTGCGAAAGCGGCGGCGTGCCGGTGGGCGCGAACGGATAAATCGCCGCTGCCCCGGAGAGGGAAGCCTGCTGCCAGGGGAACGCCCCGCCGAAACCTGTCTGGTATGCCTGCACCGAAATTGGATCATGGAACAACCCAAAACCGGCGCGAATGGCCGTCTTGTGGTTCGCGAACGGATCGTAAGCAATGCCGACGCGCGGATCGAAATTCTTCAACGACGGATTGTTCTGGAAGACGTGTGGAACGCGCGTGAAGTTCGAATCATGAAGGTAATCGAGGACAGTGTAGAGCAGATCGTGGCGCTCAGTCACGTTCGAGGCGGCTTCATACCGTACCCCCAGGTTCACGTTGAGCTTGGAGGTCACCTTCCAATCGTCCTGCACATACGGAGCGTAGTGATATTGGAAATAATCGCGGTGCGCTGTGTTGCCGGGAGCCGGAATCACACCGCTTTCCAGCGACGCTTGCCCGTTCAGGAAGTTGGCGAAACTGGTGAACGTCCAGACCACGTTTTCGGAGATCGGGTTCCAGCTATTGTTCAACAGGCGGTCGCCGGAAAATCCAAAGCGGAAGCTATGCGCCCCCTTGGTCCACAGGACGTCGTCACCGAGGGCATAGCGATTCTGCGCGAAGGTGAAGTGTCCGGTCCCGGTGGCCGGACCAAGCGATGTGAGACCCGCCGAAGTCAGGTTGACGAATCCGTCTTCGAGGTCCGTCGCTTGCGGAAAGAACTGAAGCGGCTGCACGCCGTTTACTGTAGCCTTGTCGAGTTCAGCCGAACTTTTGGTCGGACGAGAATAGCTGATCTTGATCAGATTGACGACCGTCGGACTGAAGATATGGCGTTCTTCTATGGTCGTGTACTGCGAGTGAGAATTGTCAGTTCCCGGCCACGTGGGAATGGGGCCGCCGCCGACGGATTGCGCGGCGCCGGCGAAGGGGGAGAACTGATACGCCATATCGGAGAAGTAGCGTGCGAAGATCGAATCCTTGTTTGAAAGCGTATAGTCCAGCCTGAACAAAACGTAGTCTTCGTGGACAATGTTGTTGCCGAATGTTGTGGCTTGCTTG
>Ga0075522_10004088_pt1 | contig 10498 bp, 9 predicted proteins | sample NGEPerA_FD_74796 | JGI IMG/M metagenome (GOLD analysis project Ga0075522, IMG submission 74796) | Arctic peat soil microbial communities from the Barrow Environmental Observatory site, Barrow, Alaska, USA - NGEE PermafrostL2-A | ecosystem: Environmental > Terrestrial > Soil > Wetlands > Peat ...
AAGCTTTAACACAGAGAACACAGAGAGAGACGAGGAGAAAACCGGAGAAAAATCGCAGGACCAGAATATTTGAAACATTGAATTAGCTCGCCGTTTTTCTCATCTTTATTCTCTGTGCCCTCTGTGTTGAGGTTCCGGATTTTCCGCCCACCCGTGCCCTCACCCCAAAAAACTTGACATTCAGTACATAGCTGCGTATCCTCACACTCGTAATGCACTCAAACTCTTATTATTGGTTCGCCTTTACGTACCGCTTCCCTTGGTTGGGAAGCGGCCAGGGGCGGATCGCGCGCACGATGAGGTAAAGTGAAAAGTTAGAAAGCGCGAAAGAATCCCAGAACTGGCCGCGAGAACCCCAAGGGTCCCGCGGCTTTTTTATTTTTGCCTGACGAATGCGAGCCGTTTCCCGCAAAAGAAGCTCGCAACCCAGCAGGAAGCCAAAGGAGACTCGCAAATGATCGTCAATATGTCGGCTACGGCAACCAAAGAACAAGTGGAGCACGTGATGGACAGAATAAAAGAATGCGGATTCCTTCCTCATCTGATTCAGGGCGCCGAGCGCACGGTGATCGGAGTGGTCGGAAAAAATCGCGGACGTCGCGCGGAGGTGGAAGCGCTGAAAGTTGCGCCGGGAGTGGAGGATATCATCTCCATCTCGCAGCCGTTCACGCTGGTCAGCCTCGAACTGCAGCCCAATCGCACAATCGTCGACGTGGCGGGCGTCAAGATCGGCGGACCTGAACTCGTGGTGATGGCCGGGCCGTGCTCGGTCGAGTCACGCGATCAGTTGATGCAGACCGCGCGCGGCGTGAAGGCTTCGGGCGCGCACCTGCTTCGCGGCGGCGCGTACAAGCCGCGCACCTCGCCCTACGATTTTCAGGGCCTCGGGCTGGAAGGTCTGAAAATTATGGCGGAGGCGCGCGAAGAAACCGGCCTGCCGATCGTCACCGAAGTGATGGGCGTCGAGGACCTGGACGCGGTCGTCGAATACGCAGACATGCTGCAAGTCGGCGCGCGCAACATGCAGAATTATCCGCTCCTGCGCAAGCTTGCCACCGTGCCGCGGCCGATCCTGCTGAAGCGCGGTCCGTCAGCCACGATTAAAGAATGGCTGCTGGCCGCGGAATATTTGCTATCCGGCGGAAATCCGAATGTGGTTTTGTGCGAGCGGGGAATCAAAACGTTCGATGCGGAGCTGCGAAATACTTTGGATCTCGCGGGCGTGGCGCTCGCCAAGGAACTTTGCCACTTGCCCATCGTGGTCGATCCGTCGCACGCCACGGGACGCCGCAGCCTGGTGCCGGCAGCCGCACGCGCTGCAGTCGCCATCGGCGCGGACGGCATCATCGTCGAGGTGCATCCTTGCCCCGAGCGCGCTCTCTCGGACGGCCCGCAATCGCTCGATTTGCCGGGATTCGCCGCCATGATGAAGGGGCTTCAGCCCGCCATCGCCATGGTTGCCGCGGGACGGTAATGTTGGGTCGCATTTGCTGTAAGTGGCGCGGGCTTCAGCCTGCGGGCTTCAGCCTGCGGATTTTAGTCCGTGCAAGGACTAACCCCCGCAGGCTGAAGCCCGCGCTACATAAAGGTCACTCACCGCGCGGACCAGATAATGCCATCCGGGTCCGTGCCGATCGGCACAACCGTCAAAATCTTCCGAGAGGCCACATCCACGGTGCTCAACTCGTTTGCATTCGCGTTGGTGACGTAAAGGCGGTGGCCATCTTCGGAAAAATAAAGACTGCTTGGCGCCTTGGCCATATCCAGCGCGGCAATCATCTCGCGCGCATGCGCCTCGAACACAGTCGTCTGATTACTGGCGGAGTTTGTCACCCATACCTGCGCGCCGTCCGGCGTGAACGCCATGCGCTTCGGCCCTTTGCCGCCGCTCGGAAAAGCGGCGACGATGGCGTCGCTTGCAGTGGAAATGACTGAAATTTTGGCGTCGATGCGGCTGGCGGCCCACACTTCTTTTCCGTCTGGAGAAATCGCGATCCCCTCCGTGCCCGGTCCGGTGGAAATAATTTTTACTTCGCCCGTATTTTTATCGATCACGCTCACGCTTCCGGAAACCGTATTGGTCACGTAAAACTTTTTTTCGTCGGGCGTGTCCACAATCATGTGGCTGCGCACTTGATTCGTATTCCACACGTGCAGAATTTTTCCGCTTGCGGCATTAAGCTCTAACACCGCTTGCGGGGTTTCCGTCGTAGCCCACATCAGCTTGCCGTCATGGCTGAGGATCATTCCGTGCGGCCCCGTGTGCGTGCCCAGATCGAAGGTGGATTTCACTTTGCGGTCAACGAGATCGATCACCGTGATCGTATTGCCTGCCTTGTCGTGCATCGTGTCGCCTGCCGGATAAACGCTGTAGCGGCCGAAATTGGAAACGTACGCGGTGCGACCGTCGGGTGAAACTGCAACCTCGTGCGGGCCGAGGCCGGTAGGAAGCTTCATCAGAATTCTAGCCGTCGCCGGATCGAGCAATTCCAATTGAAAGTCCGATTTGCAAACCACAGCCAGCGTTTCAGCCCACAGGCGCGGAATGAGCGTGCAGCCTGCAAGTAACGTGAGCAGTAGGAATTTGCGGAAGGGAGTTTTCATTGCGTTCTCTCCTGCATCTCAGTGTAGGGACCGTACTCCGGTCGATGGCCGATGTCAATCCAGTAGCACACGCTTTACAGGTTGCGGAAAAACCCGGAGTTTTGTCATTCTGAGCGAAGCGAAGAATCTCTATTTCTTTTGTTTTCTTTGTACTTACAATTGAAGGGAGATTCTTCGCTTCGCTCAGAATGACAAAATAAATACTTTTTCCGCAACCTGTTCAGCCTGTGGAATTTAGTTTCTGCAAGGACTCAACCCCACAGGCTGAAGCCTGTGCTACTTGGCGCGTCTCCTGCTATGATTCTTTAAATCGAAAGGGGAATAATGAAATTACAATTTGGGTTGATTCTTGCTGTCATCGCTATCGTTGCGGTGGTATATGGCTGCGGCAAATCGGAAAAATCGGGCGCGTCGAGTTCCTCCGGCCCGATGAAAGTAAGCGGGCCGCCCACGACGACTCCTTCGGGCCTACAATACTGGGACATCGTGGTGGGCAATGGGCCCACCGCCGTTCCCGGCAACATGGTGCATGTGCACTACAGCGGCTACCTCACCACAGGCGAAAAATTTGACAGTTCGCGCGACCGCAACGAGCCTTTTTCCTTTCCGCTCGGAGCGGGCCAGGTGATCAAAGGCTGGGACGAAGGCGTGGCGGGAATGAAGGTCGGCGGCCAGCGACAGTTGCGAATTCCGCCGGAGCTTGGTTACGGTTCGGCCGGGGCAGGCGGCACAATTCCTCCGAACTCGACCTTAATTTTTGACGTGGAATTGCTTGGCGTAGATAAGTAAGAGCTGGTGAGTAAAAATAGCTAGGTAAAAGCAAATAAGCAAAAGAGCGCCAGTAAAATGGGAGAATTTTCATGGCAAGCGAATCGCCAGCGAAAAGCGCTGCGCACGTCACCGTCATTCCTTCGGGAAAAGCCTTGGGGGCGGAAATTCAAGGGGTGGATCTGCGCGCCGTGAGCGCGGACGAATTCCGGAGCATTCATCGAGCGTGGCTGGATCACTCCGTCCTCCTTTTCCGCGGGCAAAAATTGACGGATGACGATCTCATCGCCTTCAGCAAAAAATTCGGTGACCTGGATTTTGCTCCTGTTCAGGAAACGGGCCGCCGCTTCGTCGAAGGGCATCCAGAAATTTATGTGGTCTCCAACGTGATGGAAAACGGGGTGCCCATTGGCAGCCTCGGCGCGGGCGAAGCCACTTGGCATACGGATATGTCTTACCTTCCCGATCCTCCGAAAGCGAGCATTCTGTATGCGCTGGAAGTACCGCCGTCCGGAGGCAACACCTATTTCTGCAGCATGTATCGCGCCTACGAAATCCTGCCCGACGCGCTGAAAAAACGCATCGAAGGCAAAATGCTCAAGCACGACGGCACGTATAACAGCGGCGGCTATGTGCGGCAGGGCGTCACTGCGGTGGACGATCCCACGAAATCTCCCGGCACGTTTCACCCGCTGGTCTGCACGCACGCGGAAACCAGGAGGCGCGGTCTTTATCTCGGCCGTCGGCGTAACGCGTACATTCAAGGGCTGTCCCTTCACGAATCCGAGGCGCTGCTCGATGAACTGTGGTCCTACATGGATCGCGAAGAAATTGCGTGGCATAACGAATGGCTTGTCGGCGATCTCGTGTTCTGGGATAACCGCTGCACCATGCACCGCCGCGATCCTTTCGACGCCAGTTCGCGCCGCGTGATGCATCGAACGCAAATCAAAGGCGAGGCAAGCCCGTCCGCCTAGGACGAAAGATTTCTGTTGCGTCGGCGTCCCGCCGTTGGGTTTCTGCCGCGCGGGACAAATTCAAAACCCGCCGGCAAGATGCCGGCGCCACGAAACCTGCTGGACGCATTGTTTTTGATTTGGACAAGAGCCCGAAACCCACAGGAGAGCGCAGATGGGCGCAAAAAAACTTTCGATCGCCATTGTCGGAGCCGGCATCGGCGGCATGGCGACCGCCGCCACGCTGCGGCAAATTGGCATCGACGTCCACGTCTACGAGCAGGCGCCGCGTTTCCTGCGAATCGGCGCGGGCATTCAGATGATGCCCAACTCGATGAAAGTTCTGCGACGCATCGGCGTCGAAGAAAAAGTCATAGCGACTTCGTTCAAGCCATATTCTCACCTGAACCGCAAGGGAGACACGGGCGAAGTTATGCGCGAACTGCCCATGCCTGAGTGCCTGTTCGGTGCGCCTTATCTCTGCATGCACCGTGCGGATCTGCATGGCGCATTAGCCGCGGTCGTGCCGCAGGAAGTCGTTCATCTCGACAAAAAACTGATTGGGCTGGAACAAGGCTCGGGCCAAGTCACGCTTACCTTTGCTGACGGATCGCTCGCCCATGCAGACGCGGTGGTTGGAGCGGACGGCGTCCACTCCGTCGCTCGCGAAATCATCATTGGCGCGGATGAGCCACTGCATAAGGGGCGCATCGCTTATCGCGCGATTTTTCCCGCCGCATTGCTGAAGGGAATGGATATTGGACCGTCGCGCACGAAATGGTGGGGCCCCGACCGGCACATCGTGATCTATTACACGAACGCCGATCGCAGCGAACTTTATTTTGTGACCAGCGTGCCTGAGCCGGCGGAATGGTTGGCGCGCGAATCGTGGTCAGCCAAAGGCGACGTAAAAGAGTTGCGCAAGGCCTACGAAGGTTTTCATTCCGACGTGCGCACGGTGCTCGAAGCGTGCCCGGACTGCCACAAGTGGGCCATCCTCGAACGCGAGCCGCTCGATCGATGGAGCGAAGGGCATGTCGTGCTGTTGGGAGATGCGGCGCATCCGATGACTCCGTACATGGCGCAAGGTGGAGCGACGGCGATCGAGGACGCGGCGGTTCTCGCGCGATGTCTCGCGGAAACGGGCGGCGAAGATATTCCCGGCGCGTTTCAGCGTTTTGAGGCTCACCGCAAACCCCGCACCTCGCGCATTCAAGCGATTTCCAGCGCCAACACCTGGATGAAAGGTGGCGATGAGGACACGAGCTGGCTGTACGGCTACGACGCGTGGAATGTCCCGCTGACTCCCGCGGAACCTTTCGTCAAAGCCACCTAACGAAAAACCATTCAGGGGAATTGTTTTGCAGGAAAAAACGTTTACAACGTCCGACAGTTGCGCCATTTCGTATCAAATCCGGCCGTCCCCGAAATCAGGCGCGCCGCGTTTGGCGCTCATTCATTCTCTTGCTCTGGACAAAAGCATCTGGAACGGCGTTGCGGAAAGGCTGGCTGGCCACGCGGAGACTCTTACTTACGATTGCCGCGGGCATGGGCGCTCCGGCCGCGTTGCCTCGCATTTCACCACGGATTTGTTCGCAAGGGATTTGTCCGAACTGCTCGATCATGTGGGCTGGCCCTCCGCAATCGTCGCAGGATGCTCCATGGGCGGATGCGTCGCCCAAGCCTTTGCGGGACACTATGCCGATCGTGTAAAAGCGCTCGGGCTCATCGACACGACGGCTTGGTACGGACCGGACGCTCCCAAGAATTGGGCAGAACGCGCGGCGACGGCGCGATCGAAGGGCCTCTCGGGAATGGTGGATTTTCAAATCACCCGCTGGTTCGGCGATAAATTTCGCATGGAGCGCCCGGACACGGCCAGGGACATGGCTGAGATTTTTCTAGCGAACGACGTGGATTGTTACGCGGCAACCTGCGTCATGCTCGGCGAAGCCGATCTGCGATCGTTTTTGCCTTCACTGCGTGTGCCCGTTGCGGTGATTGTCGGCGATGAAGATTACGCGACGCCTGTGGCCATGGCTCAGCAATTGCACGATGCGATTCACGGTTCGACGCTGACCATTATTCCCGGCGGCCGCCACTTGACTCCCGTGGAATGTCCAGACCACATTGCGGAGCAGCTTCTAGCTTTAACAAAACGAATTTAAAATGGTTCATGTAGGGCCATGCTTCAGGCGAGCATGTGTGCCCGGAGAAAAAATGCCAACCTGAAGGTTGGCGCTACAGTAAGATTGCCCGTCCATTTCCAAACCTTTTGAATTTTATCCTTGGACCGATTGCGAGACGCAGTGAACTCGACGAATGGCCCGGCCGACGCCGAATTGCAGGAAGGCGAGCAAGCTCGACGCGGCGCAAGCGACGCGCAAAGCCTCCTCGCGCGCATGGAGCAGGTGCCGTTTTCCGCGTGGCACAGAAATGCCCGCCTCATCATGGGCAGCGCCACATTTTTTGACGCGTTCAATGCGCTGTCGCTGGCGTTCGCGCTGCCTACTTTAATTCGCTTGTGGCACATATCCCCTAAACAAGTCGGGCTACTCATTTCCGCGAGTTATGTCGGACAGCTGGCGGGCGCACTATTGTTCAGCGCGCTCGCCGAAAAAGTGGGACGCATCCGCGGCACAACCGCGGCTATCGCCATCATGTCCGTTTTGAGTTTTGGATGCGCTCTAGCAGGAAATTTTCCGGCGCTGCTCGCATGCAGGCTCGTGCAGGGAATCGGCGTGGGTGGCGAAATGCCTGTGGCCGCGACCTATATCAATGAATTGTCTCGAGCGCACGGGCGAGGCAGATTTTTCCTGCTGTACGAAATGATTTTTCCGCTGGGCTTGCTGGCCACGGGACAACTGGGCGCGTGGTTTGTTCCCGCGTTTGGATGGCAATCCATTTTTCTATTTGGTGGAATTCCCGGGCTGATCATCGCATATCTTGTGGCGCGGCTGCCGGAATCGCCAAGGTGGCTGATTTCCAAGGGCCGCTTGGCGGAAGCGGAAAAAATCGTCGAGCAAATCGAAGCGAGCACTCCGCGCAGAATTCCCCCGGCGGAAAATTCGCGCGCAATTGCGGCTCCGAATTTATCGCAGTGCGGAAATTGGACCGAACTTCTATCCAGTTTTTATCGCGGTCGCACGCTGATCGTCTGGCTCCTGTGGGCCAGCGCGTTCTTTATTGCCAATGGCTTGAATAACTGGATGGCCAGCCTCTACAACACTGTGTATCACCTGAGCCTGCGCGAATCGCTTCGCGCCGCTTCCATGACCAATATCGCGCAAGTTGCCGTTCTGCTCGTCTGCGCATTCAGCATTGACCGCGTCGGCCGCAGAAACTGGACAGTGGCGGCCTTTATTCTGGGAGGTGGAATGCTGGCCTATTTGGGAATGACCGGCGCAAAAAACGCGTTGAGCGTGATGATTTTCGGCACGCTCGGCTACGGCCTGATCGGTTCTATCAACGCGATTCTTTACCTCTACACTCCGGAAATTTATCCCACGCGCATGCGCGCGATTGGAACCGGCCTCGCCACATCCTGGTTGAGAATTGCGTCGGCAGTGGGTCCCGCGCTCGTGGGCTTCATGGTCGGCGCAAGCGGCATTCATTCCGTTTTCCTCATGTTCGCTGGAGTCAGCGCTATAGGGGCGATTGCCGCAACCTGCATGGTGGAAACCAGCGACCGTAGCCTCGAGGAAATCGCGCCGTGAAAATTCACGAACCAGTGCGGCTTGTACATAGCGACGCATCTTCCTCCGCACGATGGATCAGCGCGCCGGGCGTGGTGCTCTCTCTTCTCTGCGCGATTTATCTCATTCTCTATATCAACCGCGTGAACATCTCGATTGCCGCGCCCTTGATTCGCGCGGATTTGAAGCTCAGCAACACGCAGCTGGGCTGGGCGTTTTCCGCGTTTGCTTTTCCTTACGCGCTGTTTCAACTCGTCGGCGGCTGGATCGGCGACAAATTCGGCGCGCGGCTCACCATGATTTTCTGCAGCGCCGTCGTCGCCGCGGCCACTATGCTGACGGGTGCGGCCGGCGGATTTGTTTCGCTCTTTTTAGTAAGGATCCTCCTCGGCTTTGGCGAGGGCGCAGCGTTTCCAACCGCGACACGCGCCATCGCCATCTGGACGCCAAAATCCAAGTGGGGATTTGCGCAGGGCATCACGCATTCCTTCGCGCGCATTGGCAACGCGGTCACGCCGCCGCTAATCGTCGGGCTTCTCTTGTGGGTATCCTGGCGCGGATCTTTTGTAATCGTGGGGATCCTCAGTCTCGTGTGGCTGTGCGTCTGGGCCTGGTATTTTCGCGATAATCCGCGCGACCATTTTGCAATCACGGCGGCCGACCTCGCCACATTGCCGCCGCCGCGGGCAGGCGCGCGGCCCAGCGTTCCGTGGATGCGCCTCGCGCGTCGCATGTTTCCTGTCACGGTCGTCGATTTTTGCTATGGCTGGACGTTGTGGCTCTTTCTGAGCTGGATTCCGGCATTCTTCTTTGAAAACTATCACCTGAAACTGCAAGCCTCGGCATTATTTTCGGCCGGAGTGTTTTTCGCCGGAGTCGTCGGCGACACGGTTGGGGGGCTTGTCAGCGACCGTCTGCTTCGCAAAACAGGGAGCCTTCTCGTAGCGCGCCGCTATGTCATCGTCGCGGGTTTCGCGGGCGCTTTCATTTTTCTGTTGCCGGTGATTCTCATCCACAATTTAAAAGTCGCGGCGATTTGTTTGTCGCTGGCATTCTTTTTCGCGGAACTTATTGTCGCTCCCATCTGGTCCATGCCGATGGATATCGCACCGCAGTACGCTGGTTCAGCCAGCGGCATGATGAATTTTGGTTTCGGGATCGCCGGAATTATTTCGCCGTCCAGTTTCGGCTATCTGGTCGACAAAACAGGCAGCTGGGTAATTCCTTTTGTTGCCTCGGTTGCGCTGTTGCTCCTTGGCGCGATCCTCGCTTCTCGGTTGCGCCCGGACTTGCCGTTTGACGAGGCGTAAACGCGGCACGAAGAGAAAAGAGCACGTTGACCCGGTAAAGTTCCGGGCGTAAGGTCAGAAGAAGAGAAGCAATCGAACAGGGAATTTGTGACGCAGACGATGAATGATTTCCTGAAACGCTACGCAAAATTGGCCATGGGGCAGCCCTTCTCGCCCGCCATGTTGAATATTCTGGTCACCTCGGTGTGCGATATGCGCTGCACGCACTGCTTTTTCACAGAGCAGTTGGACGACGCGCCCCGCAAAAAGCTGCAAATGACGACGCGTGAAATTGAAAAAATCTCTGAAACGCTGGGCGGAAATCTGGGCGTGCTCGTTCTCGCAGGCGGCGAACCGTTTACCCGAAAAGATTTGCCGGACATCGCCCGATCTTTTTACGTGAATAATAAACTTGAATCGCTGTACATCACCTCCAACGGCCAGATTCAAAAGCGAATTTTTCCCGACATTATGAGGATTTTGCAGGAATGCCCGAAGCTGAACGTCACCATGGCTCTGGGGATCGACGGATTACAACCGCAGCATGACGGCATTCGCCAGAAGCCCGGAGCGTGGGACATTGTCATTGATACGGCGCGCCATCTGCACGATATGAAGAGGGAACATCCGCGGCTCGACGTGCAGACCTGCACCTGCTTCATGAACTCAAATCAAGACACCATTTTTGAATGGTACGATTTTCTGAAATATGAATTGAAGCCCGACAAAATCAATTTCAATTACATCCGTCCTCCCGTGGCGGATCAAAAGGAATTGCAAATCGATAGCGCGCGATACGCCCGGCTCGCCGCAAAGATCGATGAAGATTCCCGCCGTGGCACGATCAAAAATCACTACGCCGGCGACAATGGATTTTTCAAGGCCGCTCTCGATGTGTACATGCATGGCTTGATCGCCAAAACGCAGGAAACAAAGCAAGCCCAGCTGACCTGCTATGCCGGAACCGCGGGTGGAGTGATCTACGACGAAGGCACGGTTTCCTCGTGCGAAATTCTGGAGCCCGTCGGCAATTTGCGCGACTACGATTGGAATTTTCAAAAGCTCTGGTTCTCGGATGCCATGCAGGCGCGCCGCGCAAAGGCCGCCGACGGCTGCTTCTGCACGCACGAATCCAATTGCTACTACCCGTCGCTGCCGGTGAACCCAAAGCACCTGATCCAGATCA
>Ga0075522_10004089_pt1 | contig 10492 bp, 9 predicted proteins | sample NGEPerA_FD_74796 | JGI IMG/M metagenome (GOLD analysis project Ga0075522, IMG submission 74796) | Arctic peat soil microbial communities from the Barrow Environmental Observatory site, Barrow, Alaska, USA - NGEE PermafrostL2-A | ecosystem: Environmental > Terrestrial > Soil > Wetlands > Peat ...
CCGTTATTCGTTGGGATATTTTGGTTTGATTAGAAAAGTATCGCAGGTATTTTTTAAACATGGTTCTGCTGTCTACATACTGCTTAAAGTGTAGCATGGAGCTACTGCCTACTTAGAGGACCGTATCTGTTGAACCGGTACTTCGTTGTGTGGCCGACAACCCGAAAATCTCTTGCCTGCCGACATGAAGTGTGCTATAAATGGTGGCAATATGGCTAAAACCATGAAGCACCGGTCGGAGCACCTCCTCCTCGCCCTTACGGGGTTGTGCTTCACCATGGTTGAAGCCTAGCCCGCGCTAACACGCGGCTCCAGCACAACCCGACAAACGTAATCAGGCTTCAACCGAAGCCTGATTTTTTAATTTTGGAGAGAAAATAATGAGAAATGTAATGTCAGGTGAAATAAAGCCAGACGCATATGACGAACTCGTGGTCGAAGCTAGGCATTCGATTGATCCTGAATTTGCATTGGTTCACGATTTAGTAGAGTCGGTCTATAAGGAGTTGGGAGCACAGGCTATGAAAGGCCGCCTATCAGATGACGGTACACCTCAATTCAGTCTGCACATTCCGGCCGAGAATGCCGCGGCCATGGAAGCTTTTAGCAATCGTCCGGCTTAGGAAAAAGGAGTTTAAAAATGGTTGCGAATAAAGAACGTGTCGGTACACCTGAAGAGGTTGGTATCGTTGAAGATGGTGAGGCTCAAGAGATTATACGAAGGGCTATGGAATCGGCCAGAACCCGACCTGATACGCCTCTGGATAGCGGCTATGGATTCGAATTTGATCCGCCTGCAGACACTTCTGGCAGCGAAGGGGCGGATGCCGGGGGTGTTTACGAAGCCCCGGGCGGCGTGGTATAGTCGTTTCATGTTTATGAGTCGTGAAGCGATAGCAACGTCCATTATTCCCCGAATTACGGGGTCGTGCTTCACCATGGTTGAAGCCTAGCCCGCGCTAACACGCGGCTGACGGCACGACCCAAATCCAAGATCAGGCTTCAACCGAAGCCTGATCTTTTAATTTTGGAGATGGAGACAACAAAAAATGTCAGAGAGAATTGGGGCCCAAGACCCCCTGTTACTAGACACCACCATGCGCGACGGCCACCAAACGCCAGGCGTTAACTTCGGCGTGGATGACAAGATAGAAATCGCCACGCTCTTGGCAGACATAGGTGTCGATATCGTCGAAGCCGGCTATCCCTTTTCCAGCCCGGCGGATTTCCGGGCCGTGGAGGAGGTTGCCAAGGAGGTTGGCGACAGGGTGATCGTGTCTTCGTTCGGGCGGATTACCCTTCCCGACGTCGAAGCCGCCTGCGAGGCCGTGGAGCCGGCCAAAAAGTACGGCCACGCTAGGGTTCACATCGGCATAGCCACCAGCGAATTACACATGGCGGAAAAACTACATATGACACGGGCACAGGTTCTCACGGCGACCCGTTTGGGTGTCGCGCGGGCCAAGGAATTCACCGATGATGTCCAGTTTTATGCCGAAGATGCTAGCCGGTCCGATTTTGATTTCTTGATGGCAGTCTTGATAGAAGCGGCTGGAGCTGGAGCAACAACCCTCATGGTGCCCGATACGGTGGGAGCCTGTGCTCCTGACCAGTACGGCAATTTAATAAGAAGTACTAAGGGGCGGTTGGCCAAGGAGTTTGGAGCTGGTGCCGTGGCCGTATCGGCCCATTGTCATAATGATTTGGGCCTGGCCACTATTAATACGCTGGCCGCCCTGGCCGATGGAGAAGACGGCGAAGAGGGCGCAGACCAGGTAGAAGCGGTGGTTGGCGGCTATGGCGAAAGGGCCGGCAACGCTTCATTGGAGGAGGTAGCCATCACCATGCATTTGCTTCCCCATCTGGTCAGCGGCCGCCAGTTGGGTATTGAAATGTCCGGACTGACACATCTGGCGAATACGGTCGCGGAGCTGGGCGGTGTGCCCTTGCCCCAAAGTAAACCGGTCGTGGGCCCCGCAGCCCACGAGCATAAATCCGGCATACACCAGGATGGGGTGGATAAAGGGCTCCGATCTGGCGTAAATACTATTTATACCCCCTACCCACCTGAACTCGTCGGCCAGGAAACGACCTTTTGCAACGATGCCCAGTCCGGTAAAGCCGGCGCCCGCAGCCGCTTGGAAGCCATCGGTATGGACGTGACACCTGAACAGGTTAAAGAAATTAGCGAAAAGGCTACTCTGCTGGCTGGCAACGAAGGACGCGACGTCGTGGATAGCGACTTCGAAGCGCTGGCTGCCCTGGTCACAGGCGAAGAACTAGTCGACCAGATCAAGTTGGATGACTTCACCGCCAGTAAAAGCAAAGGGCAACCGTCTTTCGGCAGCGTGGAAGTAGGTAACGTCAAGGAAACGGCTATCAGCACAGGAGGCGAGCTTGATGCCGTCGCCATCGCTATTTACAAAGCTACCGGTTTGAAATGCGAAATCAAGAAATGGAAAACCGGTATCAAAGTTCCAGGCTCCAACGCCGCGGTAGGCGTGTTTGGAACCTTGGCCATGAACGGTCATGAAGTTCGGGTTTATGCCCGTTCAACCAGCACCGTAGAAGCCGAAATCGAAACCTATGCCAAGGGGCTTAATATGCTTTGCCGAATACAAGAGCGCACGGTAGCTGTTACACCGGAGAGCTAAATTTTAGCTACAGCCGGTGGTAGAGCCGCAGGAGGTACAGACGTAGCAGCTACCGGCGCGTTGGGTTTGGTTGCCGCAGTTGTAGCAGATGGGCGCGGTGTCGTCTTTTTTGACTGCCTTAGGAGCCGGTTTGACAGACATGGCGGCGGGAGCTTCGGTGGTGGCAGTAGGAGCGGGCCTTGGCACGGCGACGCTAAGCGAAGGGGCTGACCGGGCAACGGTCAGTGATGGCGTCTCGGACTTGGCCTCGGCCACGACTACCGGGTCTTCTGTCAGGAGGTCGCTTTCGGGAAGCAGGCTGGTCTGGCCATCGGTCGGCATATCGTCGATCGAAGCCATGCCAAGTTCCAGCAAGTCGTCGAAACTCAGGTAGCTCAGGGCCAGGCGGCGGAAAACATAGTCTACTAAGCTGGAAGCGGTTCGTATCCGGGGTCATCAGTAATACCAGCTGGCGCGAAAGACATGCTGGTCAAGCCGTGGACGTAGCTCTTAAGCGGTACGCCGTACTGGAGACCATAGCTGATCGATATCGCCAGGGAGTCCATGATGCCGGCCAGGGTGGAGCCCTGTTTGGCGATCTTAATGAAGACTTCGCCAGGGGTGCCGTCCTCGAACTCACCGACGGTGACATAGCCTTTGCTGCCGGCAACTTTGAAAGCGATCGTCTTGGCGTTGCGCGACTTCGGTAGTTCACGGCGGATGGTGCCTTTGACAACATATTTATCGTTGACGGCTTCGGTGGCCGCGACCGGGGTAGCAGCGACGGTTGGCTGGGCTTCGGGGGCACCGGCTTTTTTGGCCATGCTTAGCGGCTGGGCGACTTTGCAGTTATCGCGGTAGATAGCAACGGCTTTGAGGCCCATTTTCCAGGAGTCGATGTGGATTTGCTCGATGTCTTCGACAGTGGCTTCTTCCGGCATATTGACGGTCTTGCTGATAGCGCCTGACAGGAAAGGCTGGACGGCCGCCATCATCTTGACGTGGCCAAGGTAGTGAATGGAGTTGTCGCCCATCGAGCAGGCGAAGACGGCTTCATGATCCTTCTTGAGGTGCGGCGCGCCGAGAATGGTCTTCTCTTCGTCGATGTAGGCGACAATAGCGTCGGCCTGCGGCTTGGTGTAGCCGAGGATCTTCAGGGCTCGAGGTACGGTTTGGTTGACGATACTCATGGTGCCGCCACCGACCAGCTTCTTAACTTTGACGAGGCCTAGGTCAGGCTCGATACCGGTGGTATCGCAGTCCATCATCAGGCCGATGGTGCCAGTTGGTGCCAACACGCTGGCCTGGCTGTTGCGAACACCGTAAAGCTCACCCAGTTCGACAGCTTCGTCCCAGGCGCCGGCTGCGGCGCTGAGCAGTTCTTCGGGCACTAGGCTGGCGTCAATCTTAGAAACTTCGGCCCGGTGCATGCGCAGAACATTTAGCATGCCCTCACGGTCTTTGCTGAAACCGCTGAATGGCCCGACGCGGTTAGCGATCTTGGCGCTGGTGGCGTAGGACTGACCGGTTAACAGCGCCGTTATAGCAGCGGCAATGGCCCGGCCCTCATCGGAGTCATAGGGCAAACCCAAGGCCATCAGTAAGGCACCTAGGTTGGCGTAGCCGATCCCAAGCTCCCGGTAAGCCTTGGCTGTCTTGCCGATAGACTCCGTCGGGTACTCGCTGTAGCCGACCAGGATCTCCTGGGCGGTAAAAATCAGCTCGGTGGTATGGATGAAAGCCTTTATGTCGAAGGTATTGTCCTCTCTCAAGTATTTCAGCAGGTTGATGCTGGCCAGGTTACAGGCCGAGTTGTCCAGGTGCATGTATTCGCTACAGGGGTTGGAGCCGTTGATACGGCCGGCCACCGGTGTAGTGTGCCATTTGTTAATCGTAGTATCGAACTGCATGCCGGGGTCGGCACATTCCCAGGCAGCTTCGGCGAACTGCCGGAACAGGTCGCGAGCCTTGACCTTCTTGACGCTTTTACCGCTAGTAACAGCGCGTAGGTCCCAGTCATCGTCGTTTTGGACGGCTTGCATAAAGTCATCTGTCACGCGGACTGAAATATTGGCGTTCTGGTACTGGACGCTGAAGCTGTCCTTACCATCTAGGCTCATGTCCCAGCCCAGAGTTTGCAAATCGCGGGCTTTGCGCTCCTCGATAGCTTTGCTCCAGATGAAATCCATGACATCCGGGTGGTCAACATTAAGGATGACCATCTTGGCTGCCCGGCGGGTTTTGCCGCCGCTCTTAATAGCACCGGCGCTGGCATCGGCACCGCGCATGAAGCTTAAGGGGCCGCTGGCCGTGCCGGCGCTTTTGCCTAAACGTTCTACAGAAGATCTAATAGGACTGATGTTGATACCCGAACCGGAACCGCCCTTGAAGATCATGCCTTCTTCGACGTACCAGTTAAGAATCGCTGGCATAGTGTCTTCGATACCTAGGATAAAACAAGCGCTGGCCTGTTGGGCGCGGTCGGCCGCGCCGATGTTAAACCAGACGGGACTGTTAAAAGCCGCCCGCTGGGTGGCCAAGATGTACTTAAGTTCCTCGCGGAAATCCTCGGCCTCGGTTTCGCTGCTGAAATAACCTTCCTGCGTACCCTGGCGCGTAACCGTGTCGACTACCCTGTCTATCAGGTGGCGCAAAGAGCTTTCACGCTCCTTGGAACCGGGCGTGCCGGTAAAGTACTTCTGGGCCACTATGTTAATGGCGTTCAGCGACCAGCCTTCAGGAAATTCGACACCACGCTGCTCAAACACCGGCGTGTCGTTCATCGGGTTCTTAATAATAGAATCACGCTTCGTCCATTTGAATTGGTCGTAAGCTTTGCTCTTGGGTGGGGTAAAAAGCCGTGCTACCCCTAAGCTGGTTGTCTGTGCCATAGTGGTTGTCCCTCGCTTGTCTTATGGTTTTTAGGTTTTTATTGTTTATGGTTTTGTTAGAGTGGCCGTATCCTGCTCTCGACAGATACGGTATCTAGGCTGCTATATGTTTGCCCTGCTTTACTAAAGATAGCTCTTCTTCGAAACCGGCTATATCTTTAAAGCGTCGGTAGACGCTGGCAAAACGCACATAGGCAACTTCGTTGAGCCGCGCCAATTGGTCCATGACCAGTTCGCCGATACGCGTTGAGCGTACCTCTTGGTCGCCGCATTCGTAAAGTTCCTGTTCGATCGCGTTAACGACTTTCTCAAGTTCTAGGCTGGTTACGGATGTTTTCTCGCAGGCCCTGTATAGCCCCGCTAGGAGCTTTGCCCGGTTGAACAGTTCACGCTTGCCATCGTTCTTAATAACGATGAGCTGGGGGCGTTCTAGGCGCTCGTAAGTCGTGAAACGATGCCCGCAACCATTACACATGCGGCGGCGGCGAATGGCTTGGCCCTCTGCCACGTCCCGCGATTCAATGACTTTGATGTCATCGCTTGGGCATTGGGTGCATTTCATGCTGCCTCCTCTTCATGGGAAACGAGCGTCCGGCTTCACGGCCGACGAACGTTTCCCTTACCATTAAATGTGCTCAGCATTTACCTTGCTATATGATGTTTGGTTTTCCACATATAGTGCTGCGTGTTTCTAATATACCCCCATGTATAGCGCTTTGCAAGCCATTTATCGCTGTATTATTTAGTACGGACTTTTAGGTGTAAACCCAGAAATTTCTATGATTTACTGTCGCTGGAGTCAGAATCGGAATCTTTGTCGTCGTCTTTGTCAGCGTCTTCGTCTTCTTTGTGGCGGCGGCTTAGGCGGCGCAGGAATGACGGCTTTTCGAGTTCGTCTTCCAGGCTGCTAGTTACTACTTCGCCGTGGATTGAGTCCTTGTCTTCGTCGGAGTCATCAGATGATTTGTCCTTGTCCGCCGACTCGTCTTCGTCATCGTCGTGGATAGACCAGATGTTGGGCATAGGCGTATCGCGAGTGAAGTCATGCTCGGCAGTCTGGTCATCGTCCAGGTTCATGTCGATTTCGGACAAAGCCTTCTCGTCCTGCTTGGCAGTTGTCACAGTGGTGTCACTGTCCAGGGACGGCGCGGCCTTGGAGCGGCCGGTAACGGGAGATGAGGAATCAGTAGACCGCTTAGCGAAGTACGAGGCGTCGAAGCCGGTAGCGACAACTGTAATGATGACCTCGCCGTCCAGTTCGGGGTTGATGGTGGCACCGAAGATAATGTTAGCGTCCGGATCGGCAGCGGTGGTAATTGCTTCGGCGGCGGCGTTAATTTCGTGCATGGCCAGGTCGTTGCCGCCGATGACATTGAATAGAATGCCGCGGGCACCATCGATCGAAACCTCTAACAGCGGCGATTCGATAGCCTGTTGGGCAGCCGCGACGGCCCGGTTCTCGCCAGAGGCCCGGCCGATGCCCATAAGCGCCGAGCCGGCCTTGCTCATGACGGCTTTGACGTCGGCGAAGTCGAGATTGATCAGACCGTGAACGGTAATAAGGTCGGAAATGCCCTGCACACCTTGGCGCAAAACGTCGTCAGCCACCTTGAAAGCTTCGGTCAGCGGCGTGTCACGATCGATAGTCTGCAGCAAACGGTCGTTAGGGATAATAATCAGGGTGTCGACGGCGCTACGGAGTCTTTCGATGGCGGTCTCGGCGTTCTTGCGGCGTTTCTCGCCTTCGAAAGCGAACGGCTTGGTAGCGAAACCAACCACCAGAATACCCATCTCGCTGGCTATCTTAGCCACGACGTGTCCGCCGCCACTGCCAGTACCGCCGCCAGCACCTATGGTGACGAAAACCATGTCAGCGCCCTCGATAGCCTGTCGGATATCTTCACGGGATTCTTCGGCTGCCTGTTCACCGGCTGCCGGGTCGGCACCGGCGCCTAAGCCGCGAGTGGCTTCTTTGCCGATGTGGATCTTCTTGTTAGCCCGGGAATGATGCAAGGCCTGGGCGTCGGTGTTAATAGCGATAAATTCGACGTTCTCGATACCGGCGTCAACCATGCGGTTGATGGCCGCGCCGCCGGCGCCGCCGACCCCTATTACCTTGATCTGCGCGAATGTCTCGATAGCTGGCTCAACGACTTGTGGCATTTTATTCCCTCTTTCCCTCAAAAACCTACCTGATATACGCCGTAGTATACGCCAGCTCCCCTGAAAGTTCAACAAATTTGCACACTGTTTTCGGCCTTATTTAGGATGCCAGCCAAACGGGCTATTTATTTGCGCGAGCCAAGCCGGTTATGGATCACTCTGCGCGACTATCCGGAATTTTAGTGTTCGAACATGCGAAACGGTTATGTCTATCTGGTGTTTTGGACTGTTTTTCGATGTAAAACGGCAGTTATGTTGTATAGTATCTGCAATGATAGAGCATTTGGCAATTTCTGAGCAGTTTCCAAAAGAAGCCGTGTCACCTTTAGTGGTAGGCATGAAGGCGGCCTATTTAGCTGGCCGGATTATAAACGAGGGTTACGGAGGGCTTCACGAAGTAACGGATAAAGGGCATGGCGATCTGGTTAGCGAAGTAGACGTTGCCTGTGATGAAGTTATAACTACAACGATCCGGGCTAGCGATTATGGTGACGAAGTAATTATTTCGGAGGAATTAAACCCTGACGCACCGCGGCCCGAAGCGGCTCACTGGATCGTCGACCCTCTCGACAGCTCAAACGCTTTTGAGTTCATGATTTCTGAAGACATGCCAGCAGTGTTAATCGCTCGCCAAGGCAGCGCCGACCCTGATACTGCTGTCGTTTACTTCCCTTTAACCAGCGAGTTATTTATAGCCGTGGAGGGTTACGGTTCATACAAAGGCGAAAATCGTCTGCAATGCGCCAATACGCCGCCGCTCGATAAAGCGTGGGTCGAACTGAATCAGTATTCAAACGCGCAGCTTGAGTCTCCCCTGTTTGCCGGTATGCGCAACAGGCTGCGTACCCCCGGCCGGGGTGCCAGACTAGTCACCACTCGCGCGCCCCATTCCGGTGTCGGGGTACGTATAGCCGAGAGCGGGCAAGCCATTTCGGCAGTCGTCCACGATAATGGCCCCAGCGTTAAACAAGGCGCCTGGGACGTCGCGGCGGTGGCGCTTGTCCTGAAGGAAGCCGGCGGCGTGGTTTTAAACTTCAAGGGCGAGGCTTATGACCCATTCAAGCCTGAACCTTTCTTGATGGCCGCCTCGCCTGAGCTGGCCGAAGAAATTATAGACCTGGCGGCTTAGCTGCCACGCCAAAACTGACACCATGTAAATTGGGCGTTTCGGAGCCTGCGAGCAGTTTAGTATTCATGCTTATGTAAGTTATACTCGGTGGGATGCACTCATTTGTTCTCCTTTTTGCAGGATTCTTAGCCGCTCTACTGGGGACTATGGGGGGAGGTGGCGCAGGCTTTGTTTCGATCTACGTCCTATTGCTATTCGGGTTACCCATTAATGCAGCTCTCGCCACATTCAAGTTCGGCGACCTTGGCTTCTCAACCTCACTCATAAATTTTGCTCGCCAAGGACTTTTTAAAAAGCAGATTTTCATGCCTCTATTACTGCTTGAATGTGCCGGCGCTCTAATAGGTACTTTCCTAATTATTCATCTCTCTGACACACTCCTTAAGTACACTTTGACGATCATATTAATACCGCTATTCGTCTTAATGCTATCTCATGGCAAGAAAATTAGACCTGGGAAAGCCAGTATCTGGTGGAAGCCAGTATATTTCTTTGGATCTGTAAGCCTTGGGGCCGTTCAAGCAGGCAGTTTTATTCAAATGTTTTCTCTTATGGATCTGCGCAAAGTTCCTGCCCTTGAAGCAGCGGCGAACCGTTTTTTGGTCGTATGCCCCTTTGAAGCTTTATCTGTGGCCATACTTTTATTATTTTCCGGGTTAGTCAATGTACGTTTTGGGATACCGCTTATTGCTGGTAATGTTGTCGGCTCATACTTTGGGTCAAAAATAGCCATTAGAAAAGGTAGCGGCTTTGTCCGTTATGCACTGCTATGCTTGATGGCAGCCACAGTTATAACAGTATGGCTTAAACGATACTAATCTTAGCGGCGGAAACGGTGGAACATGCCGTCGAGGAAGGCGCGGGCGTGTTCGGTGGTTTTGTTGCCGGCGCCGGGAGGCAGGTTTGGCAGGAGCAGCATGTCGAGGAGCATTAGGCCGACGACGGTGACAAAGGCTTGGTCTTCGACAGTGTCGACCAGGCCGCCAATGTTATGAAGTTTGCCTATGCGAGCCGGGAGCTGGAGTTTTTCGCGGGCCAGCTCGTCAATACCGGGGAGTTTTGAGCTGCCGCCGGTGATAACGATGCCGCCGGGCAGTTTGCGCGAGCGCTTGATCTTCTGGAGTTCCTTGTCGACGTATTCCAGGAGTTCTTCGGCGCGGGCCTCGACGATCATGGTGATTTCTTCGAAGTCGAAACTGTAGGTTTTGTTGCCTATTTTGACGGTAGCGGTGGTCTTTTTGACGCTGCTGCGGAGATTGGCGTGCTCGAGTTTGACGGCTTCGGCTATATCGAGGTCGGTCTTGAGGCCGATGGCTAGATCATTGGTTATATGTTGGCCGCCGATCGGCAGGACCGAAACGTATTGGACTTCCCCGTCCTCGAAAACGATAAGGTTGGTCGTGCCGGCACCGATGTCAATCAGGGCCGTGCCAGCTTCTTTCTGCTGGCGGGTCAGGACGGCTTCGGCGGCGGCCAAGCCGGAGACGGTGTGGTGGGTCGGCATGATTTCGGCTTTCTCAAGCGCCATGTCGAGGTTGCGCAGGTTCGGCGAAGAAGCCGTGACGATGTGGGCGTCGACTTCTAGGCGAACGCCGTGCATGCCGACAGGATCCTTGATGTTGCGCTGCCCGTCGAGGCTGTAGTTCTTAGCGAAGAACTGCACGATTTCGCGGTTG
>Ga0075522_10004090_pt1 | contig 10492 bp, 5 predicted proteins | sample NGEPerA_FD_74796 | JGI IMG/M metagenome (GOLD analysis project Ga0075522, IMG submission 74796) | Arctic peat soil microbial communities from the Barrow Environmental Observatory site, Barrow, Alaska, USA - NGEE PermafrostL2-A | ecosystem: Environmental > Terrestrial > Soil > Wetlands > Peat ...
TATTCATCGACAGCGATCGTGGTGCCTGTCAGCGGATTGAATGTACCAACCGGGTTGATGGTGGACAGGGCGGGCCCTGGCAGCGGGGTGACGCTATACGTGGCGAACACGAGCGCGGCAGAGGTGGTAGCGGTGCCGATTACCGCAGGGCCGACTTATGGTTCGATCACGGTGGTGGCCAGTACCGCTAATGGCGCGTACGCGGTGGCGCGGAACGGGAATGATTTCTACACGGCCGGATCAGTCGGGCCGACAGTGTATAACTTAAATTGGGGTTTGGTGAACAGCTGCGCCAGCGGGAATCCTTTTGGGATCGCGTTCGACAATAACGGGAATGAAGATATATCGGAACAATCTGGGGACACGATCAACATATACGGCGCCTGCGTAATGGCGACTAACACCGCGACGGCTTCCGCTACGAATACCGCGACCAACACGGCCACCTACACGCCGACGGCTACCACGACGAATACCCCGACCAACACGGCCACCTACACGCCAACGGCCACCGCTACGAATACGGCAACGAACACCATTACCAACTCAGCGACTCCTACCGGCGGGACGACTACGATGATCTCCACGCCTACCAACACGCCAACGGCCACCCCTACAAGTACGGCGACGAACACCATTACCAACTCAGCCACTCCCACCGGCGGGACGAGCACGTTGACCTCCACGCTTACTGATACTTCCACCAATACACCAACACAAACCACGACTAATACGGGAGGTACCAACACAACAACGAATACCGCCACGAATTCAGCAACCAATACGGCGACGAATACCTCGACCCCTACAACTACTAATACATCGACCCAAACCGTGACAAACACACCCACGGCAACTTCTACCAATACGCCAACACAAACCGCGACCAATACGGGAGGCACCAACACAACAACGAATACCGCCACGAATTCAGCGACCAATACGGCGACGAATACCTTGACCCCTACTGTCACTAATACGCCGACCCAAACCGTGACAAACACACCCTCCGCCACTTCCACTAATACAGCCATTAATACCGCTACCGCCACACCGACCAATACTTCCACGAATACCTCAACAGCCACTGCCGCAAACACGGCTACGAATACAGCCACCAAGACGCCGACGGCGACAGCCACGAATACCGCGACCGCCACAGCCACTTCTACCCCTACCGCTTCGCCTACCAGCGGGGTAGCCTGCGGAACCAGTTCTGTGAACCTGGAATTGGAAGAATTTACGAGTTGTACGGCGAACCAGGCCAACCAGACTTTTGAAATCATCAATAAAGGGACGGTCGCGGTCAACCTGTCCCAGTTGACGATCAAGTTCTGGCAGGATGACACCAACTATGTCTCGAATCCGGCGGATACGATAGTCGGGGCTATTAATTACGGCGGATGTTTCGGGTCCAATTGCACCGCCGTATCGGGAGTCGCCATATCCTCGGTTAAGTTTTCGCCGGCTTGTGGCCCCGCTACCAATATGCAGGCCAATTGGGAAACGACCATATCCAACAGTGATTCGGCCAGCTTAAGCGCGGGGACGACATGGACCAATATCGAGACAGCGATTCACGTTAATAATTTCCCTAATTTTTCGCCGGGCACAACCGATTGGTACAGCCCTTGTGTCGGCTCGACTTATACGAACAACTTGAATTACGCGCTTTATTACCAGGGGAATCTGGTCACGGCGTCGGGTGGTGTGCCTCCGTCCTGCAGACCTTTAGCGACTTGTACAGTCTCGTCAGACTTTACGGCGACCAAGACCGCGACGAACACAGCCACGCTTACAAAAACGAATACGGCTACTTTGACTCCAACTATGACACCCACTTTTACCTCTACTCATACAAGGACTAATACGCCTACCAACACATCCACTATTACGAAAACAAGTACACCGATCAATACGCCTACCCACACGGAAACCTTGACGCCGACAAAATCTCCTACCAGTACAGCTGCTTTGACCGCCACAAAGACGAGTACTTTCACGCCTACCCGTACGCCAACGAATTCACCCACCCATACTCCGACCATTGGGGGCGGTATAGCTGTACCTAATGTTTTTGTATCTGAACCTTCAGATATCACTATCACCAATACACCAACACCCAACGGTACCGTCACGGCAACCGTTACCAATACACCCAGTGCGGTCAATACGCAGACTCCCACTCCCACATCTTCTGGCTTGTTGTTGTCGGCGGTGGCAGGGCCGAACATCTCGAGAAACGATGAACCCATTAAATTTATAGTTAATTTGGGCGGCAACGCTTCGGTTCAACTAAATTTATTTACCTTGATGGGCGAGCAAGTATTTTCCGAAACCATTAACGGCAACGCCGGTATGAATACCATTACCTGGCTTCTGAGAAACAAAACTCAGGTACCTGTGGCCACCGGGCTTTATATCTTTACGATTCAAGTGAACAACGGGTATGAGACAGTGACCAAGACGGGTAAGGTTTTGGTGTTCCACTAGGGTTTATAAACGAAAAACATAACCAATCGAGATGGAATCATGAAGCGGTTACGGCCTCTTTAGTTTTTTAGACGCATTCCCTAAAATCAGTACTTTTGAAGGGCTGATTGTCAAAATTAACCAGCCGACACAAAATCATCCCCAGCTAACAACTGAATAAAGGCGCTTTTTTTTCACTGATTTTGTTGAGAAAGCCCCTGCTTCGGGTTTAAACTACATAAAGCCAAATAGCACTGATAACGTTTTTAGGGCTGACCATTTGTGGAGGATTTTGATGAAATTTCGTCATGTGGGAATTTTATCTTTGGGTTTTTCGATAATTCTGTTTTCTATTCTCACAGCTTCATTGGCCACTTTTAATACGGGTTGCGGCAATAAGGCTCCGACTTCCGCGCCTACGGCAACCCCGGTACCAATTTTCGCCGTTTTTGTTATTAATAATTTAAATTCGAATGAGGATGGTTACGTAACGCTAACCCGCGTTTCAACTGGGGTTAAATACACAGGCGATGTCATTATTCCTCAAGGCACCACGGCTGGTGTGACGGTCAATATTCCGGCAAGCGAACCCTATAATGTTTTAATCAGTCAAAATGGCACAACATCAGGTTCTTATGGTGTCTGGAACTCAGTTTCTTTAACTTTAGGGGATTTTTATCCGGTGAGTATCAGTTCCGGCAATACGGGCACCTTAAGCGGGGCTACTTGTAACCCATGTGATTTTAGGTAAACGGCTACTTTTTTGCCGCGCTTTCGAGCGATAAATAATTCTTCTAAAAAAGGCTGACCCCAAAAGGGCCAGCCTTTTTTATTGACCGCGAAGCCGGGCGACCTGACGGAAACAAAACCTGCCTTCCGGCATCCATCCAGTCCCTGGTTATAATTCTCGCTGGCCTTGGTTTTATGGATGGCTGGGGCCCATTATTTAATTTACGCGGATTTGATGCGTCCTTAAAACGGGGCGCTCATAATGCCTTGTGACTTCGCAAACGGGAGCTTGTTGAACCGTTCAAATCCATCAGATCCAAAGGTGTCCATGGACAATACACTAGCGCAGAACCCCAATGATCTTTTTTCTATCCAATCCCGGCCCTCCCGGGTTTGGGATCAAGTCCGCCATTTCAATCGAAAACTAGAGCCTACCCTTCGGGCTAAAAAATTTTCCCTGATGGCGCAATCACCCTCCGCCTTTTTCCGCGGAACCAATCATCTGTACTGGGCCGATTGGGGGAAAAGCGACTTGCTGAAGGTTTTCGGGGGCGGGAAGGACACCCGTCTTTGGATCAACGCGGACCTTTATAACGGTCATTTCGGAAGTTTTACCGACGCCACGGGCCGTCTGGTGTATGACTTGAACGACTTTCACGAGTCGGTCGTGGCCGATTACCAGCACGACCTTTGGCGTTTGGGCGTCAGTCTGGTGATGACAGGCCGTGAAAATCTTCATCCACCCGCGGTCACCCGCAAAATGGTGATAGCCTGCGCCCTGGGTTATTGGCGGGAATTGAAAAGGTGCCGCTGGTATCCCAATGTCCGGCACGCCCCCTGGGATGAGGAACAGGCTTCCGGCAGTCTGCGTCATTTTCTTACCCATGCGCGCAAGCATTTGGGCATTCGGGCCATGCTGGAAAGCTGGACGAAACCCGGCAAGGATGGGTTCCGCCTTAAAATCCAGGGAAACCCCGATTTACAAGTTCTTTCCCGGGAAACCGCCAAGAAACTGGAAAAATCCCTGGACCACTACGCGGCCGATCTGCGGCCCTGGCCCGGGGTGAAACCGAGGCTTTTTAAAATCATGGACATGGCCCGCCTCCTGAACAATGGCGCCGGATTGGAAGGGCTGAAACGCTATTACGCGTTAGTTAGGGTCCACGAAACGGCTGAGGATGCCTGCCGTATTCTGGAACTGCAACAACAGGGGGAGCCGAGCGCCTGGAAATACCTTCCCCTGAAAGCCCGCAAGAAAACCACTGATCTTTGCGGGGGGAGCCAGTCCTTAAGGGTGGATCTGGCCTGCCGGGCGCTGGGCCGTTATCCCGATCCCTGGCTGGGCCGGCTGGAATTCCAGGGTGATGAATTTCTGGTTCAGGAAAGGTCGCCCTACGCGGGTGTTTTGCCCAGCGCGATGATGGATGAGGGAGCGGCTTATCAACTGGGGGCTATTCTGGCCCGCGCCCATTGCCGCGCCAAGAAATCTTTCGCCCGAAAAGCCTTTAATATCATCCGGGAAGATCGAAAAGCTTTCCGCAAACAAGTGTCGGCCCTTTCCCACGCCTACGCCGATCAGGTGGAATTGGATTACAAAGGCTTTTTGAAAATGGAAAAAAAGAAATAAGAAACCTTTGGATTCGTCCGGTTATAGCTGCGAAGTCTGGTATTTCTGGTTCGGGCGTCCAGGTTCTGCTGGACCCCTATAGATTGAGGGGTCTGTTTTAGCGCCGGGAAGCGTGATTTATGGTTATTTAAATATTTTTCACTCTTTTCGGCAAACCTTTCCCGCGTTTTTTAACCACCATCCCTTAAAATACTTTCCTTTGGAGTTGATAAACGATTAACGGGATATTTTTCTGAAAAATGACACAGCCATGAACCTTTCGCCCCCCCCCAACACCTATTTCCCTTTCGAGGGCGGGTTCCTTAAACCATTTTTTTTAACCGCGCTGGTTTTCTTTTTCGCGGCGAATGGCCGGCCCCAAACCTGGTCCCCGGGGACGAATGATTGGAACACGGCCGGCAATTGGTCTTCACCCTCGGCGGTCCCCAACGCGCAAAGCGCTGTCGCCACTTTTGGAACCTCAGGCACCACTTCCGTCACACTCAGTTCGGGCGTCAGCGTGAGCGCCATTCAATTCAACAGCGGAGCGTCGGCCTTTGTCATTAATACAGAATCAAGTGAATTGGCTTTTTTCGGATCGGGCATCGTCAACAATTCCTCAGCGCTCCAAAACCTTGTCATCGCTACCGGCGGCGAGTCGGACTTTTACAACACTTCAACCTCGGGTAACGCCAATTTAACCAACAACAACATTCTTAATTTCAATAACAACGCCATCGGGGGAAACGGCGTGATTTCGAATGAAGGCGGCGCGACGGCTAACTTTTTAAACAACGCCACAGCCGGAAGCGCGGCGATTTTTAATAATTTCAGCAGCGGCACGATTAACTTTGGCAATAACTCAACCGCCGGAAGTTCCACCATCACTAACGTGGGTTTGGTTGTTTTTAACCAAAACGCCACCGCGGGAAACGCCGCGGTCACCAACAGTTTGGATTTCTTTTTTGAAGGAAGCTCGACGGCGGGGAATTCGAATATCGTCAACAACGGTTCTTTAAATTTCAACAATAATTCATCCGCCGAAGCCGCCACCATTTCCAATAGCGCCACTGGAAATTTTAGCTTTTTTAACGACTCAACGGCAGGTAATTCCAATATCACCAACAACGGCACTTTATCATTCAGCGGCCAGGGCGACGGGGTAAACTTTTCCACCGCTGGCGGCGCGACGATCACCAACAATAACACGATGCTTTTTAATGATTATTCCACGGCGGGAAACTCGACACTTACCAACGCGATCGGCGGCGGCATCACTTTTAATAATGAATCCACGGCCGGTAATTCGAATGTCACCAACAATGGCAATATGGATTTCTCGGGCCAGGGGAATGGGGTGAGTTTTTCCACCGCCGGCAGCGCCACGATCACGAATAACAATTCATTGTCCTTCAGCGATTATTCCACCGCCGGGAACGCCCAAATGACGAATACCAACCTGAGTTTCATCAATTTCTTAAGCAATTCCACCGCCGGCAGCGCCGCGATCCTAAATAATGTTGGGGGAAATATTAGATTTTTTGAAAACTCATCGGCGGAAAACGCGGCCATTACCAACGCCAACGGCGGGGCTTTGGATTTTGAAGATGACGCGACGGCCGGAAATTCAAATATCACGAACAACGGTAATTTGGGTTTTACGGGAGCCACCAGCGGAGTTAGTTTTTCCACCGCCGGCAGCGCCGCCATTACGAACAATAATGTGCTGATCTTCAACTACTATGCGACTGCGGGAAACTCGACCATTACGAATGCCGCCGCCGGTGTTTTTGATTTCAACGGCAATTCCGCGGCGGGAAGTTCAAAGATCACCAACAACGGCAGTTTGTCTTTCAATGGCCTGGGCGACGGGGTTAACTTTTCCACGGCGGCGAATAGCGCGGTCACCAACAACGGCACGATTAATTTTAACGACTATTGCACGGCCGCGAATTCTACTGTCGCCAATGGAAGCGCCGGGACACTGAATTTTTACAATAACTCGACCGCCGGCAATGCCGTTGTCGTTAACAATAACGTCATCAATTTACAGGGAAGCTCAACAGCCGGAAACGCGACCCTTACCACAAATCGTGGTTATGTCCTTTTTCAAAATACCGCTTCAGGCGGCTCGGCCCGTTTTATTTTTAATGGCACCGGATTTTTGGATATCAGTTCTGAAACAGCTGGAACGCCTGTGACGATTGGCTCCATTGAGGGCGCTGGTTCCGTCAGTCTGGGCGGCAACAATCTGGCGACAGGCTCAAATAATCTCAGCACTTTTTATTCGGGGATTGTTGCGGACGGTGGTGTTGTTAGTGGCGCAGGCGGTTCCCTCACCAAAATTGGCACGGGAACTTTCACCTTGTCCGGTACCAACAGCTACACCGGCGGCACCGACATTGATGGCGGTACTTTGGTGGCGGCCAACAGCAACGCTTTGGGCACAGGCTCGGTCCTGGTGAACGGCGGCACATTAAGTTTAAGCGGTCCCCGGACATTGAACATCGGCGGCAATTACACCCAAACTTCCGCTGGAACTTTGCAGCTGGGTTTGGGAGGCGCGGTGGCATGGGACAGATTGGCCGTCACGGGGTCGACAGTTTTAGGAGGAACCTTAAAACTATTTTCGTACGGTGGTTTTTACTTTCACGGCGACGAATCTTTTACCCTCATTACGTCTGACAGTGTGACTGGGACTTTTAGCACCGTATTTAATTCGACAGCCGCGGACTCCGTTTCGCTGGTTTACAACTCCAACGATGTCATTTTGGACACGAGCGCGCCCAGCTTTGAATCTTTGGGTTTGACGGTGAATCAAAAGGCGGTAGGCCTGGCACTGGATCATCTTGCGTTCAATTCATTGGATCCGACTTTAATCCTGGAACTCAGCGCCCTCACGAATTCGGCCCTGCCATCAATCTATGACGAACTTTCGCCGTCCAACCTGACTCCCATTTACAAAATGCGCTTCATGGACTCGCAGGCCCAGGGCCAGTTGGTCTGGCAGAGACTTTCCGCCATCTGGGGAAATCAAAATTCCCATTCGGCCAATATGGCCTGGGATGGCCAGAACCCAATGTTTGCCGGCAATATGCCCGCCGATCAGGAAGTGCAGATAGCCAAAAATCTTCAACCCGATCACTGGGGCGGTTTTTTAAGCGGGATGAATAATTTCGGTGCCGTCACTCCGGACGGCAACGGGGCGGGATACCAATTTTCCAGTGTGGGTGCCACCGCAGGGGCGGATTACCGTCTGGCCAAAGACCTGGCCGGAGGATTGTTGATCGGCTATGACCAGTCCGGCTCCAGTCAATCCACCGGTACGGTGAATGCGACTGGAACCCAGGTGGGTTTATACGCGGGCTGGAAGAGCGACGACTTTCAAATAGACGCTTTCGTCGACGGGGGCATCGACAGCTACAGCACCCAGCGGACGGCTTTTGGCGGAACGGCCGCGGGAAGCCCTTCAGGTCTGGAATTTTCAGGCCAATTGAATCTGGGCTACGACCTTTGGGTCAGCGATTACGATTTAAATCTTTTCCTGTCGGGCCAGTTGACGCAGGTCAATGTGAACGGCTTTACCGAAACCGGTTCTCTGGCACCTTTAACCTTTTCAAATCAGAGCGAGGCTTATCTGGACAGTGATCTGGGTTTCCAGCTGAACCACGGCTGGCAAATGGGAACATTGAAACTCTCGCCCAGCCTGACCGCGGTCTGGGAACATGTTTATCAGGGCAACTTGGACAGCCTGACCGCCAATTTTGGAACGGGCGATAATTTTACGGTTTTGGGTTCCGATACCGGCACGGACGCGGCGGTGTTGGGCGGGGGGGTCAACGCCGAGTTTGCCGGAGGCTTCAGTGTTTACCTGGATTACCAGGGCAAACTGGGCATGACGAATTTTTCCGAGCAGAGTCTCTCCGGCGGAATTAACGTGGCTTTTGGCGGTTCGTCCTCAAAAGAAATCCACGCGACGGTGAAACCGGCCGCCACGCCCGCGGCCACACCCCTGGTCACCGTGTCACCAGTACCGACTCCCAAAATCACTCCCATTCCCACGCCGGTTGTGACACCGGTGGTCAGTCCGGTCGAAACACCCTTTTCGTTGGGTCCCCTTGTGCCGACCCAGGGAGTAATTATTATTCTCACTCCCACCGCCACGCCAGTGCCGCCCGGATCCATGATCAGCCCTCTTAAATCACAGGGGATGTAAAGTTTCATTCGTTTCTAAAATGATTGCGTGTCAGCGGCGTGACCCCGACTTTGACCGCCACGGCTCTCGATACATTCTTGTCACCCAAAATATTTTCAAAATGATAGGGTTGTGTCTGAATCGTTTTTAGGAATTTTTTAATTGTCGAAAATGTTATCAGTAGCAAATCATTTTTCTGGAAGCGATACTTTAAAATAATAATTGTGGGGTGAATCGATTTTCAAGTCCCATGTGAAATTAAACTCATTTGGAGTTCGAAATGAATTTAAAACCTACGAGTCAGTTTGAAGAGATGGAAGTCAAAACTTCCTGGCCGAAACAAAATCAATCTTTCGACAGCTATCCCGACGCGGGTGAAAAGCCTCATCCGTTTTGCAATGCGCCACTTGGTCCGAAGTCTAACGAGTTGGAAACCACATCTTCAGAGTTCATCACTTGGCTTGAATAATTTTTTTAGGCCGAACCCCTTTCGAAACACACGTAATCATTTTCTTAGTTAATCATCTAAGAGTGTTTCAAAGACCGTTGGGCATATTGAAATCGCTTTACCGCGAAAAGAACCCCCGTTTCAGCAATTGAAATGTAAATAATGAAAATGGGGACCTCCCCGTGCCCTTTATATTTGCTTTTGAAGGCATGGGGGATAATCCGCTGTTCGGATTTTTTCAACAACCTGTTAAGGTGGGTTCATGTATACCTGCCCCGAGTGCAACCAAGGCTTGATCCAGAAAAAAACCGAATACGGCGTCTTCTGGGTCTGTGAGGCCTGCGGCCGGTGTCTTATCAGCATTCCCTTTCTGCGCCGCACACTGGAGCCGGTTTTCTTTACCCGTTTTTGGCAGGAGGTGCACCGCAGCGGCGAGGGGCAGGGGACGGCCTGCCCTTCCTGTTCCAAGCCCCTGAACCCAATATCACTGGGGACCCCGGACCCCTTGGCGTTTGTCTGCAAGGTTTGCAATTTCGCCTGGCTCACCACCGAACAAAGATCATCCCTGCCCATCCAGATCCAACTCCAGGGGCCCGCCCCTTCCGCCAACAAGGCCCTGTCCCCGGAAGCGGCCCAGGTAGCGGCCATGATGCGGGTTCAGATGCTCTCCGAAAGGGCCCGCAACGAGAGCAAGTTCGACGGCAGCCGCTTTCCCCTGTGGCAGAAGGTCTTGTGCGCCGTCGGGATGCCGCTGGAAGGCGACACGCTTGAGACGCAGCAACCACCGCTGTGCACCCTCCTGCTGTCGCTGGCCACCCTTGCGGTCAGCGCCGGGTTTCTCATGACGGACCCGAAGGCGGCGGGCCTGGGTTTTATCCCGGCCGAACCCGGCCGCTACGCCGGGCTGACCTTCTTCTCCAATTTCCTGTTCCACTCCGGCTGGTTCCAATTGTTCAGCGACATTTATTTTCTTTTTCTGTTCGGCCGGGGGGTGGAGGGAAAAATCCGGTGGCTGGGCCTTTTGGCCCTCGTCCTTTTTTCC
>Ga0075522_10004092_pt1 | contig 10488 bp, 9 predicted proteins | sample NGEPerA_FD_74796 | JGI IMG/M metagenome (GOLD analysis project Ga0075522, IMG submission 74796) | Arctic peat soil microbial communities from the Barrow Environmental Observatory site, Barrow, Alaska, USA - NGEE PermafrostL2-A | ecosystem: Environmental > Terrestrial > Soil > Wetlands > Peat ...
GCACCGGAGGATTCCTCAGAGGCAATCGTGAAGTTCCCCCCCCGGTGCGTTTTCCCACGTCCCCACAAAATTCGCGTTCGCCGCGGCGACGCTCGCGGCGGGAAGAGCGAACACTCCCAGCAAGCTACCGGCCGCGACGGCCAGAGCGACTACCGTAAGGAAGCCATCACGGCGCTTCAGCAAGTGGGACGGCAACATGGACGGGGGACCCTAGCAAGTGCGAACCACATGAGCCCCCACGTGCTCAGCGCGAGCTTGCCGCGCGCGCAGGCGTCGGACAGCAGGAGATCGCTCGCTACGAGCGCGGTCGTGTAATCCCCTCGCTCGAGCGGCTGCGTCAGATCGTCGCGGCGTGCGGGCTCGAGCTCACATTCGGACTCGCCCGCGCTGACGCCTCCTACGACGATGCGATCACTCGGATGCTTGCGCTGGGACCGTACGACGTCGGCTTGGCGAGCCGTATCGCGCCGATCAACCCGACGAGCGGAACCAAGAGCCCCAAGAACACCATGCCCGGCTTGCCCTTGAGCCAGCAGACCACCAGCAAACCGATGTCGACCGCACAGCCGAAGATGAAGCCGGCCTGGTGGGGCACGACGGCGCCGAGCAAGATGACAAGGATCAAAGCAGCCAGTAACACCGCCATGCGGATTGTCCGCGCGTCGACTGTCACCATGCACGTCTCATCGGCGCCATAGCGCGCCGTCTTGACGGGACTCCAATCTTTGAAGTCCTCGAGAACGACTGATTAAGGACCCGGTAGCTTGGGTACGGCTCCCGGCATGAGACCACAGAACGCGAAGCGGGCGGATGAGGCACCGGCCGGCCCCGACGCCTACAATCGCCCGATGGATCTCTACACCTGTCCGGCCCGTACTCACGGAGCCAACACGCCGGTCATCAAGCACCCGTGCGGAGTCGCAGCTCAAGCCCTGGAGAAGGCCGGGCACTCCTACTCCGTAAAGGTCGTGGGCGGCTTCAAAAATGTGCCCTTCAGCCGTAGAGGCAAGCGCGATCAGATCATCGAAATGACCGGCCAGCAGGATGTGCCGGTCCTGGTTCTGGACAGCGGGACCGCGATCCAGGGATCCACCGCGATCGTCAACTGGGCAAGCAGCAATCCAGCGTCACGTTCCTGAGCCGGGTCGACGAAACCCGCTGTTACACCGCCATCGCGGTCGATATTGCGACGATCATTGCCGGCGTAGTAGCGCTTCTTGGACTCGGCGAATACACCCGATCAGTGATCCGGCGAACGATCGGAAGGCGTAGCGACCTCACGCGGCGCTTGCAGCGGCTCGGGACCAGTGCCCAACTCGATTTCTTCGAGTCGGTGCTCGGGGAACCTCCGCGATACGGTTCAAGAACCTCTGCAGCCAGCTCCGGCTGGGCGCGTCGCGCGCCGTCGTCTTCGGCGTCCGCGACGTCGGCAGGGGTGGCGCTCGTCATCGGGGGCTGCCGGCCGTGGCGGCGGTGTCGCCCAGGGTCTCGCGGGCGTCTACGGTCAGCTGCTTGGCGGGCGCGACTGCCTGCGGCCCATCAGCGCCCACAGGGCAGGGCGGCCGGGCCGGGGGATGACCTGGCCGGGGTCGTACCAGCGCCACGGTCCGGGCCAGAAGCGGCGGGAACCCAGGCCGCAGTCGCCTACTCGGCATCGAGCGGTACCTGCCGCGCGGCACGGACCTCCGTAGACCTAGCCCCACGCCACAAAGTCGCCCGGCGGTGCGTCCAGGTCCCAGGGTTCTTCAATGCGAAGGACGGTCGCAGATGTTTGGCATAGCGGGGGCGCGCGCCACCGGCTGTGCCCGTGGCCCAGGGACCCATTCCCGGGCCCAAACCCAGCCGGATTGAGCCGAAACCAGCCGGTTTCCAGAGATCGAGCAGAAGCCAGATCAGGCGCTTTGCAGGTCAAACTGGCTCGATCGGGCGGCGTGCGGTGGTGGATCGCACGCGAGAGGTCGCAGGGTCGAGCCCCCGCGTCCATCCAACGTTCGTCGGGCCGGCCGTGACACAGCATGAATCGCCGTTTCCACTGCGTCCTCGCCGCCGTGCTCGGCGGCCGCCGCCAGCAGCGCGGACTCCCTCGACGCCGTCGTCCGGGTCGATCTTCGGACAATGCTGAAATGCTCGGCCACACCGCAACGTCCCCCAGTGGACAGTCCAGTGGACACAAGTCGCCCTTCGGGGAGCGACCTCCAGCGGACCCATGCGGACCGTTCGAGTCCGAACAGACCGCAGTGTTAGCCCGTGATCACGCTCTGGTAGAGCGCCAAAAACCCGCAATTTGCGGGCTTCTAGCGAGCGGGGGACCCAGGAATCGAACCTGGCGTTGCGGTTTTGGAGACCGCCGTGTTACCGATACACCAGTCCCCCCGGAGCGGCTCCGGATTGTAGGCGCTACCGCCGGGCGAGCATCCGACGCATGTCGTCGCATTCGCGCTAAAGGCGGGGCTCGGCGATGCCGAAAACGTCTGTAGCCCCACACCTCCTTGTGATGATACGCACTTTCTCTGCCAAGCTCCGGATCTTGAGCCGATCTTCGATCGGTCGGCAGACGGGCGCCCTCACGCGCGCCTACGGGAGGCTCTCCCCCGCACGTCGATCGCTCGCCGCTGAGAACGGCGACACCCTGATCGAGGTGCTCATCAGCGCCGTCCTGGTGGCGCTGATCGTTGTCGGGACCCTCAACGGCCTCGACAGCACCAACCGCGTCACCTCGCTCGACCGGTCTCGCTCCCAGGCCGACGCTCTGGCCCAGCAGGATGAGGACCAACTGCGCAGCGAACCGGTCACAAAGCTCTCCGAATTGAACCGCACACACACGGTCGCGGAGAACGGCACGACGTACACCGTCACCTCGACATCCAAGTACATCGCCGACGCCACCGCCACCTCGAGCTGCACGTCCAGCTCCGCGAAAGCCGACTACCTGCAGACGACCTCCGAAGTGACATGGGCATCGCGGGGCGTCAGCAAGCCGGTGGTGGAGACCGGCATCATCAGCCCGCCGGCCGATTCCGCATTGATCGTACAGGTCCAGGAATCGGGAACAGCCCTGCCGGGTGCGAAGGTGGTCGCCACAGGGCCCTCGCCGGCCACGACCCCATACGAACTGGAAACCTCTTCCAACGGGTGCGCGATCCTCGCGGTGTCACCGGGCGAATACAACATCTACGTGAGCAAGCCCGGCTACGTCGATCCAAACGGCAAGCTCAACACCCACGAAGACCTGAGCACGACTCGCAGCGTATACCTACCGGCCGAGACCACCGCGAAGGAGGGCTACAACCTGGGACTGGCGGCCAAACTCGAAGTGAGCTTCACAGAAGGAGGAGCCGCCACCCAGGGGGACTCTTTCGTCGCGTTCAACACCGGCCAGGCGGCGATCCGCTCGTTCCCCGCACCTTTCACGCCCGGCAGCTACAGCACAACTGTGACATCGCCTACGACGATCTTTCCCTTCAAATCGAAGTACACGATCTACGCCGGCTCATGTGAAGCCGACCTCCCGAGCGCGAATGGCGTTCCGCTCGTCGAAGCCGAAGAAAAGGAAGTCCCCCGCGGTAGCACCACGCCCGTCACCGTGCGGCTCGCCCCCGTCAAGATCAAGGTGATGACCGGAACCGAATCTGGCTCGAACGAAGGGACTGTTGTTGAAAACGCCACCGGCAGCACAACCGACGGCTGTGGCGCCAAGCGTTCGTTTCCGAACACGCCCAGCGGTGCGCTGCATCCTGGTTTGCCGTTTGGGGAATACTCGATGTGCGTAGGAAGCGGCAACCGTGTATGGAAAGGTAAATTCGATAACAACAGCACGTCTGGTCCCACAACCGCCTGGACCAACGGTGGCACCGCGGGCGGCGTCGCCACTATCTATCTGGGTACCAACCCGACCTCCCCCGTACCCGCCAACACCAGTGAAGGAAGCTGTCCATGAGCTCGGCGGACACCTTCGGCATCCGCCTGCGTGGCGAGCATGGCTACACGCTGATTGAGCTGTTGGTCGCGATGGCGCTGGGACTGATCGTTTCGCTGGCGGCCTTCTCGCTGCTCGAATTCACGTCGAGCGATGTCTCGCGCATCACCGGCCGGGTGCACGTCGACCAGACGGGACGCGTGGCCCTGGAGAAGATCATGCTGCAGCTCCACTCCGCCTGCGTGGTGCAGTCGGTCGTCCCCATCCAGGCGAGCAGCACCGCCGAAAAGCTCAGGTTCATCAGCGAAACCAGCCCTTTGAACACAAAGAACGAACCCACGTCCTCGTTGTCGACCGTCAGACTGCACGAAATCGCTTATAGCAAAGCGAAAGGCACGCTCGTTGAAGAATCATGGCCAAGCACCAGCGCCAGTAAGCCACCTGAATACAAATTCAACGAACTCGAACCCACCAAACGTACGCTGCTGACCAGCGTGGAGCAGACGGAAGCCGTACCGATCTTCCAGTACTACCGGTACTGGAAGGAAGGCGATACGGGATTCCAAGCCAGCGAAGATGCCGGTAAGCTGAATCCCACATCGATAACGGCTCCGTTCACAGAAGCGGAAGCCAAAACGATCGCCAAGGTGACCGTGAACTTTACGCTTGCGCCCGAAGGTCACGAAAGCTCCTTTGCCAAAGGCGATCGTCCCGTTGCGCTGGAAGACTCAGCGATCTTCCGCTTGGCCCCGTCCTCAGAAGAAACCGGCGAATCCAACTTCCCCTGCTCGACTCCGGCATGACCGCACCCGTCACACAACCCACCCGCCGCGTCGCGTCGCTCTATAGGCAAGAGGGTTTCACGCTGATGCTCACGCTCGGCGTGATGCTTGTCACCTCGCTGCTCCTGGTCAGCGCATTCACCGCGGCAGACGGCGAAGTCCACCTCACGAACACCGACAGAGCTCAGAAGAAGGCCTATTACGCTGCCGAGGCGGGCATTGAGGACTACGAGTACCACCTCACCCAGGACGGCAACTACCTGAGCTACTGCACCAAACCGCCGACCGCAAATCCGGCGCTCAATCTATTTCCGTCGACCGCTAACAGAGCAACGATTCCCCCTAACAACGAAATCACTAAAGAACCCAGCGAAGAGCAGTACGCGATCCAACTGCTGCCGGCGGAAAGCGCGCCGTCGGGCTCTAAATGCGAAACCAACCATCTGATCGAAACCATGCTTGAAGAGAAGACCGGGGGACCGGTGGGGACCTTCCGCATCGAGTCCACCGGCTACTCCGGTGGCGAGGAACGCACGCTTGTGGCCACTTTCAGGAACGCTAACTTCGTCAGCTACGTCTGGTACACAAAGTACGAAACCGGCGACCCGACCATCTACGGCCCACCTCCCACTGGGAAACCGCTAACTTACTACACCGAATGTGCCAATTTCTACGAAGTACGGCCTGAAGACGGCGGGAGCCCGCGGCGTTGCATCGACAACTACTTCATCAACGGGGAATCCGTCAATGGTCCGATGCACACCGAGGACCACGCCGGCGTATGCGGCTCGCCCGTCTTCGGCCGCAACGAAAACGACCGCATCGAATTTGGTAACGGCGGCAAACCCTCAGGCGAAGGCTATTCTAACGAGCTATGCGGCGGAGCGGCAACCCCTAAATTCAAGGGCACTCACGTACTGCCGGAAAAAGTCCTGTCGATCGAGCCACCGCCCGGCGATGAAGAACTCGAGCACATTGTCGAAACCACCCCGACGAACTACAAGTACGAAGGTAAGACGGAAATCGTGCTCACCGGCAGTACGATGACGGTGACCAACAAAGGGGTTACAACGCCCAACGTTCCCTTCCCGCCCAACGGGGTCATCTACGTTTCCGGGGGCTGCGGGGAAGCGTACTCTCCGTTCGGCCCCAAACCAAAGTACACCAGCAGCGAAATCGGCACCACCACGGATACCGCGTGCGGGAACGTGTACGTGCAGGGCAAATACACCAGCTCGTTGACGATCGCCGCCGAAAACGACATCGTCATCAACGGCAACATCACCACTCCGACAAATCCCGAAAATTCGCCCACGGGCGTGCCCACGAGCAATGCCCTGCTGGGCTTGATCGCGAACAACTTCGTGCGCGTCTACCATCCGGTGGAACAGACATATGAGGGACACGCGGAATTTGAAACTGCTGCCCACAAAGAAACGATCAAGGTCGAAGCGAAGACCGCGGCGCTCGCCAGAGAATTAAAGCTCGAAATCAAAGAATCAGGCGGTGAATACGAAGTACGGGTACTCAATGCAAGTTCCGTGCTCCTGGAAACAACAGGACTACTCAAAGAAGCAAAGCAGCTCCCACTGTTGAAAAGCTCCCCATACGTGGTGTATAAGGAAGGAGCGAAATACTCGGAAGGCGAATCGGAAAAACTCAAGACACTTGCTGCAAAAGGACTCGAAAAGTGCAACAAATCCGATAAATACAGTTCCTCGAGTCCCACGCTCAAAGAATGTGAATACACCGATACACCCGCTGAATGCGACGCTCCCAACTCGAGCTTGGACCTGAAAGAACCGATCATCTACGCCGCGATGCTGGCGGTCAAACACGCCGTGATCGTCGATAACTTCGATTGTGGTCTCCCCAGCCTCGGCAACCTGAACGTCTACGGCGCCGTCGCCGGCCTCTTCACCAACGGCTTCACGGGCCAATTCTCGGGAAGCTCGATCATCCACGGATATCCGTATAACGCCAACTACGACAACCGCCTGCAGGTCGAGGAGCCGCCGCACTTCCTCAACCCGATCCAGGCCGCCTGGTACGTTCAGCGCCAGACGGTCGCGCCCAACCCGTAAGCCACGGCGCGGGCCACCTACGCCTCGGCCACGCGCGCCCCCGCTCCCGCCCCCGCTCCATGTGGGTCCATGTGGGAACGGCGATGCGGGCGAAGGGACTCGAACCCCCAAGGGCTTTACGCCCACTGGCTCCTAAGGCCAGCGTGTCTACCAATTCCACCACGCCCGCATTCGCCCCGGATACGCCGCTGACGCACACGGGGACCGCTGGAGATTGTATGGTTTCCCACGATGTCCTCCACACTTCGTAGCCGGGAGCTGGCGGACCGCCGCGCGCGCGGCGTGATCATCACGCACCCCAATCGCGACAAGCCGGTCGTGCAGAGCACACGCGTGATCGTGATCGTGCTGCTGCTCGTGACGGTCCTGCTGATGCTGATCAACACGGTCGGCGGCTGGACGGTGCTCGAGGGCGCGCTCCCGGTCCAGCTGGGCTTCATCGTCGTCTATCTCTTGATGGCCTTCTACGCCGCCCGCTGGAGCCGGGGCGTGTTGCCGCTCGCCGCGGCGCTTGCGGTGCTGCTGGGCATCTTCGCGCTCGTGGCCGGACCCAGCTGGTTCGATCGCGACAAAACCGGCTTCATCCAGCCCGCCCTCAACGCCGGACTGATCGGTGTGGTGACGCTGCTGATCATCCCCGTGCAGATGCTGCTCATCGCGTTCGCGATGCGCGGCTTCCAGCAGGGCTGGAACGTCGAGCTCGAGCGGCGCGACCCGGCGGCGGGAGCGGACGTCGGCGACTACCCCGACGCCCCGCCGTTCCCGGCCTGAGCAGCCCGGTCGAGCAGCCTGGATATCCTCGTACGGTCCGGATCAGCGGACCCCTTATGCGGCGGTGGCGGAACGGTAGACGCGGAGGCCTCAAAAGCCTCTGTCCGCAAGGGCGTGTGGGTTCGACTCCCACCCGCCGCATCGATCGACCCCGGGGCAAACGCACGCTCCGGGAATGGCCCCGAACAGGCACGTCCGCCCGCCACGCAGCCCCAGGCCAGTCCGGGCCCTACGCGGCCCCCCCGGCCAGCTCCAGCAGCGGCTCGGCGAGGGCCGGCGAGGCGACGAGGATCCCCCAGGGCAGGTCCTCGTGAATCGGCAGCTCGAGCACGCGCAGTCCCGCGCGTTCGCAGATCAGCGCCCCCGCCGCGATGTCCCACGGCTTGACGGTGCGCTCGAAGTAGGCGTCGTAGCGCCCCGCCGCGGTCCACGCGAGGTCCAGCGCGGCGCTTCCGAAGCGACGGATATCGCGCACCTCCGGGGCGACCCGCGCGAGCACCTTCGCCTGCGCCGCGCGCACCCGTGCGTCATAGGCCAGGCCGGTCGCCACCATCGCCGTGGCGAGCTCCTCGCGCGCCGGCGCCCTCAGCTCGACCACGCCCTCGGGGCCGCTAAGCGTCGCGCGGCTCTCGCGCGTGGCGACGAACAGCTCCTCGCGGTTGGGGTCGTACACCGCGCCCGCCACCGCTCCCTCGGCGTCTCTGACGGCCACGCTGACGCACCACTGGGGGATCCCGAACAGGAAGTTCACCGTCCCGTCCAGCGGATCGACCACCCAGCTCAGCCCGCTCGAGCCCGGCTCCTCGCCGCCCTCCTCCCCCACGAAGCCGTCGTCGGGCCGCCGCTTGGCGAGCAGCGCTTTGATCGCCCGCTCGGACTCGAGGTCGGCCTCGCTCACGAGGTCGGTGGGCGTGCTCTTGCTCGTCACCGTCCGCTCGCGGCCGCTGCGGACGCGCTGGGACAGCAACGCCCCCGCCATTCGCGCGGCCTCGACCGCCACCTCCAGGAGCGCGTCGGCTTCGCTCACGAGAAGCCGGGCGGCCGAGCCTCCGCCCAGGGACGCTCGGCTTCGATCTGCGCGGCAAGCGCGACCAGCGTCGCCTCGTCGTTGGGCTTGCCCACGAGCTGGACCGCCCGCGGGAGACCGTCCGCGGCGAATCCCGCAGGCACGGAGCACGCGGGCTGACCGGTGAAGTTCCAGCACGCCGCGTAGGAGACCGTCGCGGAGGCGGCGAGCGTCGTCCGCAGCCACCCGCGGCCCTCGCAGGCGCCGATCCTCGGCGGAGGGGCCGGGGTGACGGGCGTCAGCAGCACGTCGTGGTCGATCAGCGGCTCGTTCAGCCGCGCGGCGTACTCCGCTTGGCGCCCGAGCGCCCACTCGACGGCGCTCGCCGGGAGCGCGCCTCCGAGGCGGGCGAGCGCGCGGATGCGCCGTTCCACGCGCTCGGGGTGGGCGAGCGCTGCGACCTCCTCGTGGAGGCTGCGCAGGTAGAGGATCGTGAACTCGGGCGCGGGCGCCAGCGGCCCATGGTCGACCTCGTGCTCGTCCACCTCATGGCCGAGGCTCCGCAGGAGCGTCACCGTCTCCTCCAACGCACGGCGGTTCTCGGGGTGCAGTCGCGTGAGCGGCGACGGCGGCAGCTTGCTGGCGAGCGCGATCCGCAGTTTTGCGCCCCCACCGAGGGCCTGCAAGAAGGAGCTCCGGGGCACGACCGGCGCGTCAGGGTCCGCCGGCCCATCGGCGATCGCGTCGTAGAGGAGGGCGCTGTCGCGCACCGAGCGCGTGAGCACGCCGTTGACCACGAGGCCATGCCAGGCGTTCACGTGCGGCGCCATCGGCACGCGCCCGCGCTGGGTCTTCAGCCCGAAGAGGCTGCAGTAGGCGGACGGAAAGCGGATCGATCCCCCGCCGTCGCCCGCCAGCGCGGCGCCCACCAGGCCGGCGGCGACCGCCGCGGCGCTGCCCCCGCTCGAGCCGCCGGGGCTGTGGTCGAGCTTCCACGGGTTGCGCGTCACCCCCCAGGTGGGGGACTCGGTCCAGGGGAAGGCCCCCAGCTCGGGCATGTGGGTCTTACCGATCACGATCGCCCCCGCCGCGCGCAGGCGTCGCACGATCTCGGCGTCCGCGCGTGCCGGCTCGCCGTAGGCGTTGGTGCCGAAGGTCGTCACCTCGCCGGCGACGTCGTGCTCGTCCTTGACCGCGAACGGCACACCCAGCAGCGGGCGTTGACTCGACTCCCCACCCGCCCCGCGGCGGGCGTCGGCCTGGTCGGCCTCCATCCGCGCGCGCTCGGAGAAGACGACGCGGAAGGCGTTCAGCCTGGGGTTGAAACGCTCGATCCGCTCCAGGTAGAGATCGACCAGCTCGCGCGAGGAGACCTCCCCAGCGGCGATCAGCTCGGCCTGCTTGGCGATGCCGGCGTAGGCGAGGTCGGTGGCGTCCATCGGACACAATCTATTGAATCTGCTCGTAACGCCGCCGCGCACCGTCTTACTAGGAGCCGATGGGCGGGGCTTGCTGATTGATCGACCACGCCCGTGTCCGATGGCCGGTAGATGACGATCTCACCAGATGTGTCCGGGCTAATGCGGTGGCGTCGGACTGTCGATACGGTCCCATGGACACTGCACGCACTGGAATACAGGAGCAGGAGGTCCGGCCCGCCAACGAGGGGCGTGTTCGCCTTCAGGACGGCGAGAAAGTCATCCTGGCGCTCAGGCGAACGAGCTGGAACGCGACGCTCGACAAGATCGTCACGGTGGGGCTCTACATCTTTTGGTGGAACGTCGCGTGGTTCGTCGTAACCGACCGTCGCCTCATCACCAAGAAGGGCATCCTCAACAAGACGGAAGTCGCCCTGCCGCTTCACTTCGTTCAGGACGCCGGGTTCCACCGCTCGTGGATCGGCATCGCAGACGTCCGCATCTCGACGGC